>Ga0209755_10006396_pt1 | contig 13066 bp, 12 predicted proteins | sample TergutCo191P1_FD_187301 | JGI IMG/M metagenome (GOLD analysis project Ga0209755, IMG submission 187301) | Cornitermes sp. P1 segment gut microbial communities from Petit-Saut dam, French Guiana - Co191P1 (SPAdes) (version 2) | ecosystem: Host-associated > Arthropoda: Insects > Digestive system... | reverse complement strand
GGATGGACTGCCAATACATACTCGCGGAAGAATTGGATAAAAGAGGTTTTTCTTTTGAAGCTTTCAAATTAATAACCGTTCTTCTTGTTGAAGAAAAACGAAAACCGTATTTTAATCTTTTTACTCCCGATATTTTTATTTATTTAAAATCAATAATAAATAAAAGGCTTAAACCTCAAGTTGATTTGGAAACATGGATTGACTGTATGGAAGCCTTGATAGGAATAGGCTTTTCAGTGCATGATGAAAGTATCTTTATGAAATCAATAGCAAAAACTTTAAAAGAGATAAGGGAACAATCTTGATACGCTTAAAAAATGAAAAACAAATTAACGGTATAAGAACTTCATGTAAAATGCTTTCTGCGATGTACAGGGAACTTATACCTCTTGTAAAACCCGGTATTCAAACAATAGATATTGATATGTGGGTACGCGACTGGATAAAAAAAGCCGGCGGCAAACCCGCTTTTCTTGGATACGGAAAAAAGAAAAATCTTTTTCCCGCATCAATTTGCGTTTCAATCAACGAGGAGGTTATTCACGGCATTCCGTCAAAAAGACGCATACGCGAAGGCGATCTGGTTTCCCTTGATTGCGGCATCAACCTTGACGGGTTTATAAGCGATCAAGCGGTCAGTATTGAAGCCGGAAAAGTAAGCAAGGAAGTGAAACAATTAAACACTGTAACTTGTGAAAGTTTGTATAAAGGGCTTGCCGCAGTAAAAGCAGGAGACAGGCTTTTACAAATAGCGCGCGCTGTAGAAGGGCATGTAAAACCTTACGGTTACGGAATAGTAAAAGAATTTTGCGGGCACGGTGTCGGTCTTGAACTTCACGAAGATCCGCATGTTCCAAACTCGCCGCACGGCGCAAACCCTAAAATGAACAACGGTATGGTTTTTGCAATAGAGCCGATGATCAATCTTGGAACAGATGATATAGAAACCCTTGAAGATGAATGGACAATAGTTACCGCAGATAACAAGGTATCATCTCATTGGGAACATACGGTAGCTGTTTTCGGCGGCAATACAGAAATACTGACAGAACCCTTAGAACAATTGATATTAAAATAATTTTTAATTTATGAATGAAAAAATAAAAGTTGAAATTATAAAAACCGCTAATAATAAAGAGCAATTAATAAATTTATACAGAGAAGCCGGTTGGTGGAATGAAGATACCGATAATGCTGACCCTGATTTAATTAATAAAATAATTAAAGGCTCTTTTTGTTTTGTTACAGCTTCAATAGAAAACAAATTGATAGGGATGGGCAGGGCAATCAGTGACGGCGCTTGCGATTCTTACATACAGGATGTTGCAGTATTAAAAGAATTCAGAAAAAGAGGAATCGGAAAAATGATAATTGACGAAATAATAAAGTTTTTAAAAAGTAAAAACATTACATGGATAACTCTTGTAAGCGAACCTGAAGCGGTTTCATTTTATCGGAAATACGGTTTCTCGCAAATGAAAGATCATATGTCTTTAAAATTAAATTTATAAAAACGGTGCATTAATGCAAACAGATACAAATATTATCAATAAATTAAATATTATTAATTCATTAAAACCAGTTTCCTTTAATGATTTTGATCTTATTTACGGTTTTTTAAAGAAATACCCTACAGAAAACTGCGATTACAATATTTGCAATCTGTTCTCATGGGATTTATTTTTAAAACTGGAATATATGTTTTATCAGGACAGATTAATTTTGTTTAATCCTTTTTATAAATATTTTTTATCTCCGGTAGGCGAACAATTTTCCGCAGAGGAATTATTTCAATTATATAATATGTTTAAAAATAAATATGATGATCTGGAAATTTTAGGAGTTTCTGAAGATTATGTTAATAATAATCAGGATTTAAAAGAATATTTTTCTATCAGAAACGATGAAAATTTAAATGATTATATTTATACAACAGAAAATTTAGTAAATCTTCCTGGCAAAAAACTTGCAAAAAAGAAAAATCTTATTTCTCAATTTAAAAGGCTGTATCCTGATTTTTCTTTAAAACCGATAGATGCAAATGATTATAAAGAAATAATGGAATTTTGCGATTACTGGAAGAATAACCACGATGAAGAAAACGAAAAATTAAACATTGAATTTGAAGCGATAAAAACAATTTTAACGCGCTGGGATTTATTTCCCTGCGAAGGGTTAAAATTATTTTTAAACGGGAAATTATGCGCATTTTCAATTTACAGCCGTCAAACAGAAGACATGGCGGCGGTTCATTTTGAAAAATTTGATCCGAAAATAAAAGGCGCAGGGCAGGCCATAAATCAAGAAACTGCAAAATTGCTAATTAAAGATTTTAAATTTGTAAACCGAGAACAGGATATGGGAATGCCGGGGATAAGGCAGGCAAAAAGGTCTTACCAGCCTGTAAGGATGCTGGCGTATTATAGGATGACGGAAAAAAGAATTTAACAACAGGGCTGCACAGCTTACTGTAAGCAAGTTTCTGACAAACTTTCTTTAGAAAATATGTGAGAAACTCTATGTAACCCTGTTGTAAAAATCCCTATCTTTTAAACCGCACAGATTCTAATGTCGCATCACCTCTTATTATTCCGAACCAAAGTTCGTTTGAAGTTTTTTCGCGTAACACCTTGTAGAAAGAAGCAAGGTCATTTACAGTTTCGCCGTTCACAGAAATAATTCTGTCGCCCTGACGCACACCGACAACTTCAGCAGGGGATTGGGCTATTACCTGCCCCGCTATAAGGCCTCTTGCATTTGCGTCAAGATTAAGGGTTTGCCTGATCTGATCGTCTAAGGGAATAACCGTTACACCCGGCCAGAGTTTTCTGTTATCTGAAGCAAGTTCGTCAGTGCGCTCTTCGATACGGACTCTTATTTCTCTTTGCTGTTTATCTCTTATTACAGTGAATGCCGCGTTTTCACCTGCTTTTAAATCACCTACTTGCATTTGGAGCTGTTGTACGCTGCGCGATTCTCTTCCGTTTACATGAGTGATAAAGTCCCCGGGCCTTATACCGCCGTTGTCGGCAGGAGAGCCGATAAAGACCTGTGTTGCAAGAGCGCCTCTTCTGTTTTCTAGACCGAGAGCTGTAATTGTTTCCCTGTTCGGCTCCATTAAAGAAACTCCTAACCAGCCGTATTTTGTAGTTCCTGTTTCTATAAACTCATCAATAACTCTTTTAATATTATTAACAGGAATTGCAAAACCTAAACCGACGTTTCCTCCTGAATGATTGCTCGCTATCCATGTGTTGATGCCGATCACTTCACCTCTTATATTAATTAAAGGGCCGCCTGAGTTTCCTTGATTGATAGGCGCGTCAGTCTGAATAAAATCATTAATATTTCCGCCGGGGCCTCCTATCCGCCCTACTGCGCTTATGATTCCCATCGTTACAGAAAAAGAAAATTGCTCCCCTAGCGGATTGCCGATAGCTATTGCCCAATCGCCGACTTCGACTCTGTCTGAATCGCCCAGTGCGGCAAGAGGGTGTTGATCGGATGTTTTAAATGAAACAAGGGCAAGGTCTTTTCGTGAATCTGTGCCGACTAATACCGCTGTGTATTCATGCCCGTCCTTTGTAGCGACTTTTATTTCCGTCGCTTCTTCTACGACATGGTTATTGGTGATGACATAATAAACGCCGTTAATAAAACGCACAATTACGCCGGAACCTAAGGCTTGAGAGCGGAACTCGCGTTCTTGATCATTGTTAGGCCCTCTGTCACGCGGCCCGAAGAAAAATTCCCAGGGGATACCGTCAAACCTCGGCACCTGCCTGCGTACGACAGAAACAGTTTTTATTTCTACAACAGAAGGCAGCATTTTTTCCGATACCGAGCGGAAAGCTGTTTGTAATTCTTCTGCGACTGCCAAAGCGCTTGCAGGTATTATAACCGGGCTTTCCTGCGCCTTCGCCTGTTTATTGGAATTCGGCGTAGAACAGGAAAATGATAAAAACGCCAATGAAAACCCGAAAATCGCTCCGATAAGAACCAAATTAAAGATAAGTAAGTTCTTTGATGATAACTTTTGAATGATGTTCATAAAAACTCCTGAGATATAAAATGCTTATATGTATATAATATAAATATTTATAGGCTTTGAATAGTTACAAAATAAATCTTTGTCAAATATAATTATTTTTTCTTATCTTGTCTTTTTAAAAGATTTCTTGCCATATCTAAGATAAACTCTTGAGTATTAATGGAAAGTTTTCCATATACATTAAGTAATTCTTTTTCATATGGTGATATTGACCCGAACATTACTCCTTTTCCTGTTCGAAGCCACTTTTCATTTATAGAAAAAGTCGCGCAAATCAATTTAATGTTTTTTTCTGTTAAAGATACTTTTTCAGATTCTATCATGGACAGAGCGGTTTGAGTTAAACCGATTCTCTTTGCGAATTCCACTTGTTTTAATCCGAGAGTTTTTCTAATCAGACGGATGCGGTCAAGAATATTCATTTGCACCGCCGAAGTCTGCGCGGGTGAGAGGGGGTACTAATAAAAAAAGTGTATAAAATATTATCAGGTATGAAAAAAACGAAAAATCAATTTGTTTTTTCATAAAACAAACTCCTATAAATAATCATATATTTTTCTTAATAATTTTACAAGGATATTAACTATAAAATATTAAAAAAACACAATTTTTTATTGTTGACAAAAAATATAATAACTGATATATAAATATCATTGAATTATAAAGATGCGCATAATGAAAAACAGGATTTATCTTGTAAAAATTTATTAACGAGGAAAGAAAAATGAGAAAATTATTTAAAATCTTAGTATTAGTATTGTTTGCAGGGATAATATTTATTAATCCTGTTTATGCGCAGATCCGCCCTGTAAACACAAATGAAATCCGTGATTATATCTGTATAGTGAACCGGCATCTGCATCCGAATATGGAGCGCTATTTAAATACTGCAATCAGAGGGTTGATTGACGGCGCGGACGAAGACAGCGACAATCATGCAAGAAGGCTTGAGTATCATAAACGCGGCGGTTCAGGTTCAGGTTTTGTATATCTTGACAGAAGAGGAAATAATTTTATTTTAACAAATTATCATGTTATAGTCGGCGCTTACCGGCTTTCTGTTACTTTTGAAAATGATAAAGAAGAAAAAACCGTTTATTCAAATTTGTATGTAGTAAATGTTGATGAATCTGCAGATTTGGCGCTTCTTGGTTTTCCTGAAGGAAACAAACCTTTTAGAAAAGGAATCCCTTTAAATACAACAACCTTACGCGATGATACAGTAATACGCGCCGCAGGATATCCCGGTATACCCGAAAAACCGGTTTGGAATATTACCAGAGGCACGATTGTTAATAACCGCAGTTGGCCGATAGGGAGGGAATATTGGTTTATTCAGCATGACGCGGCGATTAATCCGGGTAATTCAGGCGGCCCTCTGTTAGTTGAAGATAGAAATAATCTGCGGTACAGCGTCGCCGGAATGAATACTTTTTATATTAAAGGTTTACAAGGCGCAAATTATTCAATTCCTACAGAACGGATAAATGCATTTATACAAAGGAGTCTTCAACAACAGCAGGAAAATGAAGAAGTGTCTTTAAGAAACCGTTTAAATTCTTTTATGGAGCTTCTTCAAAGATCGGCATCAAGCGAATATGTTTATGAACCTTTGTCTTCGTATTTATCAAGTACGATGATAAACGCAGACCCGTTAAATGTTGTACGAAATTTAAACACTGATACTGCAATTCCTGCATTGAAAAAATTAAATAGTGAAGTGGTTTTAAATCCTGTTAACGGCGTTCCCTGGGCGGTTGCGTTAAACCAAATTGAAATGCCGATATATTCAAAATCGAGAAGGCCTCTTGCGCAAAAATCAAACCCGCCGGAGATCATATCTGTTGCGCCTAATAATATGGGAAATTACACAGCAAGGTTGCTTGTATTCGGGTATCCGTACAGAACCGAATGGGTAAGAGAATACGGGACATGGAAATTAGATGAGTTCATTGAAGATGACGGTGAATACAATGATTTTGAAGATTTAGCAACCGTACATCCTCTTGGGAAGAAAGTAATTTATTCATTAAGTTCTGAAAGGGATTATGATTGGTATATAATAAATATTCCAAGAGCTGGAAAACTTACAATAAGAACGGAAGGAAACCTTGATACAAGAATGCGTCTTTGTACAGATCCTACCAATAATGATACTATAGAGAGAACAAGAATAGGCGATTCAAATGACGATAAAGATGCAGGACAGAATTATAATGAAATGATTACTGAAAATGTAAGAGCAGGTAACGTATATGTGCGGATAAGGAATGCAGATACAACTACCGGCGATTATATACTTTTTGCCGGAATGGACGGTCAGATTGATAATATTCCCTATGCATCAACATCTACTATATCTGCCGCGCCAAACTCCAATAATCCGTCCATTTCAATAATTAATAATACAGGATCAACTATTTGGTATTTATATCTGAGTGAAGCTACATCAACAAGTTGGGGGCAGGACAGAATGGCTTCAGATCAAATTCTTCGTAACAATGACAGTGTTTCTGTACAATTACCGAATCCTATCAATCAAGTGAATCGTTATGATATCAAGTTGATCGATTCTAACAGCAATGATTATATAAAAATGAACGTACTGGTGACGGCTAACGGCAGGATAGTGTTTACAGCAGAAGATATGTCTAACGAATAATATTTTCTGCAACCCGCAGGGTGACGCTGCTGGAAGCGTAGCTTTATGTATTGATGAAAAAATTTTAAATGGGCAAGGAAGGGTTAGTATTTTGCCTATTTGCAGATTCTAAGAATATTACGAAAGTTTGCTCTTTTCCGAAGTTATTTTCTTAATTATTCACTATTATCTCCCCTGAATTTTAATAAATAATGCATCTAGAGTGATAACCCTTTTTATGTTATACTAACTTCATGATAAACATCGCGTTCACAGGAGGAGGCACAGGAGGTCACATTTATCCGGGGCTTGCTGTTGCATTAGAATTAAAAAAGATACTTGAAAACTATGTTTGCACGCAAACGGATTTTACCGGCGATATACGTATTTTTTGGATTGGATCTTCTGTTGGAATGGATCGCTCTCTTGTGGAAGAAGCGGGAATTGAATTTTACGGCGTGCCGTCAGGAAAATTAAGGCGTTATTTTTCTTTACAAACAATTACCGATTTTTTTAAAGTGATAAGCGGTTTTTTTGCGTCACGGAAAATTCTAAAAAAGCAAAAGGCGGTGTTGCTTTTTTCTAAGGGCGGATTTGTAAGTGTGCCTCCTTGCGCAGCGGCTTCTTCTCTTAAAATAAAAGTTTTTACCCATGAATCTGATTTTAGTCCGGGTCTTGCTACAAGAATTAATGCCCGTTTTGTTTTACGAACAGGCGGAAGAATTTTTACCGCTTATGAAGATACAAAAAAACATTTTGATAAAAAACTTCTTAAAAAAGGTCTTGATGATCGCGTAACGGTGAGCGGAAACCCTGTCCGCGCAGATTTCTGTAACGCTGACGCTGCAAAGGGCAGGGCTTTTTTAGGAATAAATGATAGTGATAGACTTCTTCTTGTTCTCGGAGGCAGCCAGGGAGCGAAGGAAATTAACGAACTTATCAGAGAGGCATTACCGTTTTTGACAGAAACTTATATCGTTGTGCATCAAACAGGGCCTAATTTAACATGGGATATTCCGTCTTCGCAAAGATATAAACCTTTTCCATACATCAAAGAACAAATGCCTCATGTTATGGCAGCTTCAGAAATTATTATGGGCAGAAGCGGGGCAGGCATTTGGGAATGGGCGTTTTTAGGAAAACCGATGATTCTGATACCTTTGCGCGGTAAGGGTACAAGAGGGGATCAAGTTGAGAACGCCAAGTATTTTAAAGAAGCTGGCGCAGCCCTCGTGTTAGGTGAAAATGCCGATACAAAAGAGATGGAACTTGCAGTAAAATTACTTGCAAATGATTCAGAGAAAAGAAAAGTAATGGCTGACGCTTCAGCGCGTATAGGAAAATGTTCTTTAAACGGTCAGACGGGAAGCGCTTACAGCGAGCTTCGAAGAAGCGAAGCTTCCAGTACTGAAATAATAGCAAGCCTTCTTGCAGAAGAAGTTTTAAAAACAATAAAAAAAAAGCAGGGAAATAAAGATGAGCGTGATTGATACAATTTTTCTTTTATTAATCGCATTATTAATGATACGTTGTTTTTTAAAAGGTTTAATCAGCGAAGTTTTAACAATGGCTGCCTTTGTTCTTGGAATTATCGCATCGTTATTTTTTTACAAAAACGGCGGAGTTTTTTTAAGAGAAAAATATTGGCAAGAAATGAATAACCCTATCCCTGAAATTATCGCTTTTATCGCTTTATTTTTAATAGTTTTTCTAGTTGTTAAACTTGTTGAAATATTAATTAAAGGGGTTATCAACGGGATAAAACTTGGAGGAGCGGATAAATTTTTAGGTTTAATATTTGGATTTATTGAAGGGATTGTTGTTGTAAGCCTTGTGTTATTTGTCATGCACATACAACCTTTATTTAATGCAAATGTTATTTTTGAAAATAGTTTTTTTGCAAAAATGTTATTGCCTTTAATAACAGAGGCTGGAAATTTAAAAAATGTTTGAAAATATTATTGAACAAAGCGCTGTTTCTCAGTTACGCGATGATATTTTATCAGGGCGTATTGCGCCTTCTATGTTATTTTACGGTCCTGCCGCATCAGGTAAGGGAAGCGCGGCTCTTGAACTTGCGCGTGTTCTTTCATGCGAAAATGATTCACAAAAAGAATTTGCATTATGGAAATGTTCTTGCCCTTCATGTAAACGGCATCGTTTTCTGCAACATGACGATCTTTTAGTAATGGGAAACCGTTCTTTTACTGCGGAAATCGCGGCGGCTTCTTCCGCTTTTTTACGGAATCCTATGTTGATTAATACACGGATTCTTTTTTACCGCACTTTGCGGAAATTGCAATACCGTTTTTCTCCCGTATTTATGGAAGACGAACCTAATGTAAAAAAAATATCATCTGTTTTACAATCTTTAGATGAAGGATTAAGCGAATTATTAAATATCGATGTTGAAAGCAGTGAAAAAAAGTCAATAGAAAAACTGTGTATTTCCCTTATTAATGATGCAAATACACTTGAAAAAGAAGGAAAATTAAACAGCACAATTCCAATTAATCACATAAGAAGCGCATCAAGGTGGTGTATGCTTGCACCTAACGGAAAAAGAAAAACATTGATAATTGAAAATGCAGAAAATATGAGGGATGATGCACGTAACTCGCTTTTAAAATTACTTGAAGAGCCTCCTTCTTCTGTAACGATAGTTCTTATTGCACAAAGGCGTGAAGCGATTATACCTACTATATTATCACGTTTGCGCCCTTATCGTTTCTTAAAACGATCTGCGGCAAGCGAAAGAGAAGTAATCCGCAGAGTATTTCAAGAACCCCAACTGAGCGTAAAAAACGAAGATTCACTTGATAATAATGATTCAAAAAATGAAAAAAATGTGTTATGTGCATATCTTGAATCATTTGCATCTCAAAGCAATGATAAATTGTATCCGCTTGCCGCTTGGTTTCTGGTTTCTTTGGCGCGTGTTACAATTTTATCAATGAGAAACAAAGGAATTAAATCAATTCCTGATTTTCTACGTTGTTTCGAAGAACGTTATACGCCGATTGCTGAAACTTTAAATTTGGAGCGTCCTGCAAATTTTGTTAGTGTAAATAGTTCGGAAATTATAAAAACGGTAATAGTACAAAGCAATAAACTTGAAGATAATTTATTCTCTAATTTTTTATTGACCTGCCTTGAGCTGGTAAGTGAGGTTACACGTTCATCAAATCCTCAAAATATAATGTATAATGATATTTTTATTAAATATATAAAAGAAGCGATAACGGCAGTCGATGTTTTAAATATTAATGCAAATATCGCGCTTGAAGCATTGTTTTTTAATATAAAAAAAGCGATAATAGAAGGATATAATGGTTGATTTTTTCAGGCGCGCCTTAAAAAAACTTGATAAACTCGACATAGAACAGCATCGTGAACTTTTAATTTCTGCAATTAATCAAATAAGCCTTCTTGAAACAGTATCGGATTCAATTGATGTCGGTATTTTAGTTTGTGATGAAGATTACAATCTGGTATTGGTAAATAAATGCGCGCAACGATTAATCCCGTTGGATTATACCGAAGGAGTGCAGATATGGTCAGCGATTTTAGATGATCATATCGTAGAATGTTTAAAAGAAATTCTTATAAATGCAGACAGAGTGACAGATAAAGAAATTGATTTTGATTATAAAGGGCGTAATAGATTAATTTCTGTTAACGTTGTCCCCCTTGTTCATGAAGGATTTGTAACAGGGTCGCTTATATATTTAGAAGATATTACAGAAAAGCGAAAAGAAGAATCGCGCCTTAGAAGAGCGGAAAATCTTGCAAGCCTTACAACTCTTGCGGCAGGCGTTGCACATGATATTAAAAACCCGCTTGCATCAATCTCTATACATCTTCAGCTTTTACAAAAATCATTGGCTAAAAACAATGAAAAAGACGAAAAAAACAGTAGGTATATTGATGTTTTAAAAGAAGAAGTAGAAAGGTTAAACCGCATTGTTGTGGATTTTCTTTTTGCAGTAAGACCTATGAATATGGAATTGCGTAAAAGCGATATCAATAAATTGATTTCACAATTAATTGATTTTGTCAGTTTGGAACTGGAGCAATCAAAAATATTAATTCTTCTTGAACTTGATGAAGATTTACCTAAAATTTTAATGGATGAACGTTATATGAAACAGGCTATGCTCAATCTTGTAACAAATGCAAAAGCGGCAATGCCTGAAGGCGGTGTTTTAACAATAGCGACAAATCTTTTTGTTAATGAAATTAGAATATCAGTTTGCGATACAGGCATCGGTATCGGAAAAGAATATTTGGAAAAAATATTTGAACCTTATTATACTACTAAAGAAGCAGGAACAGGTTTAGGTCTTACACAAGTTTATAAAATTATAAAAGAACATCAAGGTGAAATTACCGTAGATTCCGAACCCGGTACAGGATCGGATTTTAGAATAATTCTTCCTGTACCGCAAAATGAAATGAAATTAATTTCATATAACGAAAAGAAAAATGATCAAACCTAATGGTGTTTGATTATGGAGGGTAAAAGAATGATATTTCGCCTTCTTGTTGTAGACGATGAAAAAAATCTCCGCGAAGGTCTTGCAGAACACCTGCGGGATACAGGTTATGAAGTTGTATGCTCAGAAAACGGTGAAGAAGGCTGGAAACTTTTTAATAACGGAGACATCGATCTTGTAATTACAGATTTAAAAATGCCGGGTATTGGCGGCGAAGAATTAATGAAGCGCATATTGGCTCATTCTCCCGGATTTCCCGTTATAATTTTAACAGGTCATGGAACGATAGATATAGCTGTCGCCGCTATGCATCAAGGTGCCTGGGATTTTCTTTCTAAACCTGTCGATCTTGATCATCTTTCTTTAAAAGTTCAACGCGCTTTGGAAACAAGAGAACTTTATTTTAAACATAGACAGATGGAAGAAGAGCTTGCGCGTAAAAGGCAGTTTAAGTCGATGATTGGTAATTCGCGTAACATACGTGAAATCTTCGATATGATTAATAAAGTTGCATCTACTAAAGCATCAATATTGATAACAGGAGAATCAGGTGTCGGAAAAGAACTTGTTGCAGACGCAATACATGGGTCTTCCGCACGAAAAGATAATCCCTTTGTTAAAGTTCATTGCGCCGCTCTTTCTTCTACGTTATTGGAAAGCGAACTTTTCGGTCACGAAAAAGGCTCTTTTACCGGCGCTCTTTCGCAGCGCAGAGGGCGTTTTGAACTTGCATCCGGCGGAACGCTTTTTTTGGATGAAATAGGAGAAATCGATCAGAATTTGCAAATAAAATTATTACGGGTTTTGCAAGAGAAGAAATTTGAAAGGGTGGGCGGTGAAAAAACAATAGAAGTAGATGTTAGGATAATCGCCGCTACAAACAAGGATTTAAAAGCGGAAATAGAAAAAGGAAATTTCCGAGAAGACCTTTATTTCCGTTTAAATGTTGTAAACATCCTTGTCCCTCCGTTACGCGAAAGAAAAGACGATATACCTCTTTTAATAACATCTTTCTTAAAAGAATTCTCTCAAGAAAACGGGAAATCAATTGATTCGATACATGAAAAAGCGCGTTCACGTCTTTATGCCTACGATTGGCCCGGTAATATCCGCGAATTGAGAAATTGTATAGAAAGCGCCGTTGTTATGTGTCAATCAAATATAATCACAGAAGGCGATCTGCCGCCTGCATTCCGTTCAATTTCAGATGACGGCTGGGTAAGTATAAAACTCGGTTCGACAATATCAGAATGTGAAAAAATAATTATCAGGGAAACGCTTTCTCATTGCAAGGGAAATAAAAGTAAAACCGCCGATATGCTGGAGATTGGGCGTAAAACATTGTTACGTAAATTAGCGGAATATGATCTTGGAAGCCAGGAGGACGAGGAGTAGTTTCTACACTTCTTTTTTAATATAGAGATATTGCTCATTATTAAGCGAAAAATATTTACATATTATTTCGTCAATTTCTGTTTGAAAATCGGATAAATTTCTATTTTTTACATTAAAAGTGTCATTATATAAATTAAATATATATTGATGAATATCGTATGAAAAGTCAGGTAAGGGTAAAAATTGCAAATGAGATTTTAATACTTTCTTTGAATGAAATAATTTTCTAAATAAAAAAGTATATATATCACTGTTAAACAAAGCTGTAATTGTTTCCATTGGGTAATTTTTTGAAATAATTAGATTTGCGCTGTTTAATAAAAGCGAATTATTATTGTCAAGAGTACAGATTAATTTATCGCTAATAAAACGATATGCAATTTTTTTTTGCCGATAATATTCGACAGGCGCGATTTGCTGGTATAATTCAGGGCATAAATCAATATAATATTGCGGTACTAAAAAAGAATATTTTTCTATATC
>Ga0209755_10006394_pt1 | contig 13067 bp, 12 predicted proteins | sample TergutCo191P1_FD_187301 | JGI IMG/M metagenome (GOLD analysis project Ga0209755, IMG submission 187301) | Cornitermes sp. P1 segment gut microbial communities from Petit-Saut dam, French Guiana - Co191P1 (SPAdes) (version 2) | ecosystem: Host-associated > Arthropoda: Insects > Digestive system... | reverse complement strand
TACAGACAGTAATTCTGATTTGTAATGCAAAAGGGATCCCCAATGCATTAGCTCAAAAAACTGTAAGACAAAACTGAAAAACAGTAGTTCTTGAAGTTTATGCCTGATGATGGCTCATAAGAGCTGAAACATGTAGCATATTATTTGTGTATGTTATATTAATACTGTTGTTGTGTCGACGGAAAGTACATTGTGTTTTACAATATATAGATTATCTTACCACACAATGGGATGACTCCTTCTAGACAAAAAAGGTAAGTTTAAGCAATACATGACATTTTCTGGAGGAATAAACGGAGATTGTGTGAGCAAGTATAAAAAAATCATTAAATATATCTGTTGACTGAATATATAAAAAGGATTCACTGGAGAGTGGCAGTACTCCTGTCCTATATATAGGTTGCCTGGTACCTAAAGGTTAATCTGAGTGAATAAATTCATACAGTTTTATGAATTTATTTATTTTAGGGTTGTTTTATGGGCTTGTATCATCTGTAGGGTTAGGTAGTGCAAGCAACATAATATGGTGGTGATGGTGATGATGTGGTAGTCACAGCCTATTTCAAGACAATGTCTTGGCGTCATGTTCAAGAACTAAAAAAAACTAGGGAAAACTAGAATGGATTATTTATACTGGACATCTCTTTAACTCAAGTTTGGTGGAGTTGCAATAATCTTACCAGACTGGTCATTAGTTCTAGGTTCTTGAACACAGACATTGTTTCATCCTTGAACTTTGTGTTACAGGAGGAAGAAGCTTTGTCATAACTGGACCAGATGCCCCTGCTATACATCAGGAAAATGTTGCAAAATTATCTAACATGTCTGCAGACGAAATATTCCAAGAACAACAGAAACTTGCTTCTCAGTTGGATCCAAAATTGCTTCAGTTTATTCGATCAAGAAGACAAGGGAAACAACCCTCTGTGATGGTAGATGAAACAGCTAAACAGCCTTCAGATATTTCTGAATTAACATCTGAGAGCTTTAGCTGTATGAAGATGGATGCTGTTGAACCATCAGGACTGTCATTAACAGGAGATATGGACGCTTCATCTTCACAGCATAATGTAGACACAGTAACTACCAGTCAGTCAGAGGACAGAGTTCAGATGCCTAGTGCCTTTGTTGTAACATCAGAAAATGATGAACACAGACAGAGTACTCATGTGAAAAATGAGGGAACTTCTTGTCAGTCTGATGTTGAAATGAGCAGTGCAGTAGATGACTTGGTCATGAAATCAAGTGAAGCCAACAAGTGGTTGCATATGAATGTTGTTGAACATGAGAAGTTGCAGTGGATTGGTGATATCCCCCCTGCTCCTCCAGCCCCACCAGACACCACATATTCTGCAAGGTTTGACTTTCAAGGTAGAAAATTCCTGTTAAAGTTGTTGAATTAATAATTGCTCACTGATTGAATATTTTGGTCCTTAATCTATCATGATAAGAAATTTAAATTTTGATCTTTTTATATTTCTGTAATTTTGCACATATAGGCTGCACTCATGCCTTTTGTAGTGTAAAATTCTGTTATTTTAATTTTCCGTACAAGTTTATTTGATTTAATGTTTGTTTTTTGGGCCCAAAATCACACATGCTTCAATCAGCATGGTGTCTGGTGCCAGTTATTTTTTGATATTATTCCTGTCACATTTCATGATGGTTCCAGATGCAGCCACATGTCTTAACATCAGTGGTAATATGCGTGGGGTAGAGGGGTGAGTGTGTGCATTCACATTTACGAAAACTGGAACAGAGCAACAGAAAGTAAGGATTCGTTTCTTGTGGGATTAACACTTCTTGTGGGATTAACACTGTATCTCTGGGTGAGTGGTTTACAATGTTTTGAAGGAACCTAGGGCCTTCGCCTTCTTTTTTCTTGGACTTCTTAACCCCTCAAGATGAAGGCATTAAAGACACTTCTTGACTTATGCAATAGCTACATTTTAGATGATCCTGCACAAATCAAAATTGAGTATATTGATTCAATTGTGTATGTGTACACAAAGGAGTCGAGTTGAAATTAATACTCCAACATGGTGGAACCGATTGACCACAGTATGACTGCCTCATGGCCTTTGTTATTCCCCAGCAGTATTCTCCTGTCAGCTTCGTGTCATTGAACTTCCATTTCTGCGAGGGAAGAATACAATAGAATACGGAAGGGCGGGCATCGAGTGACCCATGCACTTTGACTTGTCGATCTTGCCACCAGACAGTTTAGCTTTTTAGGTTTGAATTTAGTTTATGGGAAAGCTCTTATGATTATGTTTTGGCCATTAGGATAAGTTTAGAGTTAGTTGGAGGAAGATGGATTTTGTGGGAAGATGTGTGGTATTTGCCGGGACGGGTAGGAAATGCATTTTGCTGTCTAGTGGTCTCTTGTGTTTCCGCACTTGGGGGACCAGACAGATGGAATTTATGTTAGTTATATTCAGGACAGAATGCAGCTCGGACCGAAGGAGGTTAGTTGTATTGCCTTGCTCAGACGGAGTTTGAGTTCATTCCACTGTGGTTTTAATAACAATAAAGAAAGTGTGAGGCCGTTTCAGATGCTTGCTTGCATATTTCACACACAGGACTGTTTACCATCCCCAGTTTAAATAGGTGTCCTTTTAAATGACAGTATCCTGTTAGCAACCCTGTCAATATTCTTAAGTCATTTCAGCTTAGGATGAGCAATTGTCCAGCTTTTTTCACAGAGGACTTTTTTTGAAGGAAGCCCTTAGCTTGCTGTGCCTACATGTAGGCTGCCAATGCTCCTCGTGTTTTCTACTTGTCCAGTCCATGATCACCCCTTTGGCAACCTTTGCAGATATGTCAAGTCAAGGCTTAGGTCCTGTAAGTGGATGTGAGGAGCCTTGTCTGGCTAATTCATCAGCTGTTTCATTTCCACCAGTTTCCATGTGCCCCGACAGCCATCCCAGTTGGATCCTGTTATGTACTTTCAGTTTCAGCAGGTAGTGATGACAGTCCCAGACTAATTTGGAATTTATCTGGAAGCTGTCAAGGGCCTTGATAGCTGCCTGACTGTTGGCAACGATACGAATGTTCCTACCTCTGTAGCACTTTTCTTTATTCTCCTCTACACAAGGATAAATGGTGCATGTTTCAGCCTGGAATACTGTGGTGTGGAACCCAAGACTGAAGCTGTGCCCCCTTCTCAAGCCCCATTATACACCCCAGCACCGGTGCAATTATTGGTCTTGGATCCATCTGGGTACCTGAGCAGGCCTCATTTGTTGTCTGTGTTAAACCCCATTCTGCCATTCACACTTGTCATGGAACTTGACCATGAGTGGATTGTATGCATATCTCAGAAGCATCCTGTTACACTTCATCTGTAGGATGGGTTCATGCTTCATGTCCCAAGATTTTTTTGGTGTGATCAAAGTTAGTAGATTTAGGTCTCCACTTTCAGGTGCACATTAATTTGTAGATCCCCACCATGGCCTCCACCTCAGTCATCCCATGAAGAGGAGAAAGTCCTAGGAGGACCTCCATTGCAGCTTTTGGGGTCATCTTCTTGACCCTTATTATAACCAGATAGGCTGATCTGTGTAATTTACTGACCTCTGTCCTTCTGATGTTATATATGACCCTTGGTCACCATACCTCGGAGCCATAGCTTAAAACAGGTGTGATTAACCTGTTGTAAATCCAGTGTAACACCTTGGGTTTCAGACCCCATATTTTATCATATGTGTCCTTACAGGTCCAGAAAGCCGTGTAGGTCTTGTTCATCACATTTTGTTCAGCTGTACCTTCCATGTCAATCCTTTGTCCAGAATAAGTCCAAGGTACTGACCTCAATGGTCAGCTGTAGTGTGTGTTGACAGAGGACTGGTTCCTTTAGGCCCCTTAAATTTCCCCTGCAGGTGAATAGTATTGTTACTGTCATTTTTTGGTTGTTAGACAGCTGAGTCCTATCACACCACTGTTGTACCATACTCAGAGCCTCCTGTGGAAGCTCTGACACTTTGTTTGGTAATTTTCTGCAGACATGGATAGCAGTATCATCTGCATACCACAGTGTTTAACAGCCATTGTCATTGAGTCCTCATATGGGTTCATCTAGTCAGACTTCACAGCAGAGGTGATAGAATGCCCACCCTGTGGACATTTCCTGCACACATACTCCTCCAGAGTTTCTCGTGCAAGTACGACTGATTTTCCTGCCTCCCAGCATGGAGCCGACCCATCAACAGATCATGTCTCCAGGCCCGTGCTGTTTGGCTTCCTTTGTTATGATGTCAAAAGATCCCACAATATCTAGGAAGGCTCTAAGTATAACTTCCCTGTTTTCCACTGCTTACTGTGTGTGTGTGATCACATGATGTGGTGTGGTTTCATTGAACTTCCCTGGTTGTTTGGCATATTGGTATTGATGTAGGGGCTGTAGCCCCAGAAGCCCATCCCTACTATGCCTGTCCACCAATTTTTTCATCATATTCAGAATGAAGGGTCACAGACTAATAGGATAAAATGCCGTAGCCTTCTCGGGTTCCGGGATAAACATTACCTTGACCTGCCTCCAAGCTTTGGGTATATACCTTCTTGCTAGGCAGGCTCTGAAGGTATGGCACAGATGAGTTATTAAAAGAAGTGACTCCTTGTTGCAAGAATGCAGGTAGAATTCCATTAGCCCCTGCTGATTTAAATAGTTTGAATGTGCATATTGGTCATGTTATTTTAGACAGTTTAGTGACCTTTTTAGACAGTTCCCACTCCTCCCTGTGAGCAACACATACCATCAGTTTTGGCTGCCCCTCTTCTTCCAAGGTCACTTCTTCTTCAGCACACCCCGTAAAATGAACTGTGTGTAGTTCCATCAGGGTCTCTTCTCCAGACTGTGTGTATCAGCCATCAGGTAGTTCAATGTATTCTGCCCTGTCGGCCAGGTGACTGGCCATGATCCTCATGAGCCTAGCCCTTTTAGGTGCATCCTCAATCCCTGAGACAGTAGTTCCTCCAAGAGGATCATTGTCCTTTGGTCTTGATTAAAAAGCTATCTTGTTGAAGCTTTAAGGTAGCTCAACTCTTTATTCCACCAAGGACCTATCCCTAACAAGAGAGCCACCCTCACTGTACAGTTTTAATGTTAGGATGAGAGAATGGCATTTTGCAGTGTGTCATCAGCTGGCTGTACATCCCGCACTGAGTGTATACCTCTTGGTACAGCCCTAGATTCACATTTTGGTCTTCTGGGTTGGATTCCCAGTTGGTTCCCTTGGGTTTGCAAAGTGTGAGCCTAGTAACTTCCAGGTCACCAACTTCACATACTACGTATCTGTGGACTGACAAAGAGATCTCATCAGATACATGCCAGTTAGTCATCAGGCCCCCTATCTTATCTGTCCCTAATGTCAAGTCTGTAACCTCCTTCCTGTTGCTAAATACAAAAAGTATGCTTATTACTTTTATTAAGAATGTTAAAGTTTTGTGCTAACTATTTATTCCATAAGGCATTCTCCTGGTGGCATGATGTCTGTGAACTCCTGTATAATATGCTCTGCATTGGCATCACATCCAACGATGAGCTGCGGTTTTTCTAGTGACTTCCCTTAACCCCTTTCACAGGGTGTGGTTCGTCTGAATCTTAGAGGAGGTATGCCGCAATAACAGTAAGTTCACTCTTGGTCCCTCTGGTGTAAATCGTCCTCATCATCGTCATCACACCCCTAGAACAGAACTTCAGCAGCAGAAGGGCATGAAATATGTTTCCAAAAACATGCAGGATCTAGAAGTACCAGTTCCTGCAGATTATTATTATATTATATAAATATATTATTATATTGTGTTATACCCTTATTCGATCCCCATAAACCCAGGGTTCCTGAATAAGTGATTGGTGTGTGTGTGTGTGTGTATATATATATATAAATAATTATATCCTCCATAGCAAGTTTTTGGTGTGAAGTGCCATTGCAGCCTTGCTGTGGTGCAGATAAATTTGAATAAATTTATATTTGGCAGAGGTCTTGTGCTCATTTGTCCTTACGCCAAATGCTTGATGTCCCTAGGTTTGCTGGGAATATAGCTCCCTGGCATGGTTCGCCAGACTGACTGGCCCTGTGTTAAGTGAATCTAGGCAGATACTTCTGTACTACAGTATTCCTGATTTTGAAAGGTTTTTATATCGTTTTCTTCATAGGAGTAATAGGGCAATAATAGTCATCACCTTCAGAGCCTCTTATGGGTGGAAGGCATAAATACAGCAGGGTGCTGCCTGGTCCCTCAGGTGGATTATTAGCGGCACTGCTGTCACCACTGCAGTGCCATTCAACCCTTGGCACAGTGCCTTTCTCCTTGGCTTGGGTGGAACACTGACCCTGTTGGGTGCCTCTAGATGTCAATCCTCTCCATGATGGGGATGCCAAAGGTTGGTTTTTGGAGAGGTTCTGCAAGGAAAAATTTGGCACACCTTTCAAAAATGTTAAATTTAAATTGTTATAATTTTAAAGGTTACAGAAATCTAAAAGTGCGTAAGTTGAAATAGTTTAAGTCAGAGAGTACTGGCATGCTTCTTCAAAATGTCGGGAACCACTCACCCATTGACACAGCATCACATCCTAGAAGACTTGAATCCTCATTTACACCACTGTAACCACCTCAAATCTCACATTAGTTATTAAGCCTGACATAATTGTAAAGTACTGGGGGTTTTCAGACACTGGAAGCTTCAAATATGAAAACAGACTTTCTTGGGTGATTGTTTTGAGGCCTAAGTGTAAAATTTCTGGATGTGGAAACAGCTTTGATTGGTTGTATTTGTGAGATATAAAACAATGAGTATATCTCCTTGAAAACTGGTACAATCAGCCTTAGTGACAAAATTCTTGAGGTAGGGTACAGTACAATCCAGGCAGATATTGGTAAGTTTGATGTCCATACTGTGTGTAAAGTTGTTGTGTGACTAGTCATAGTGAGATAATAGCATATCTTTTTTTAATATGTTTCTTATTAATGGCACATACTGAGATGAAATAATATCATCATCATAGGAAATTGGTACATATACCTCAGAGGTGAGGTGAGAAAATACACAATTGGGTCTATATGAGTAGTTCTGTTAGGAAAGGTACTCATGACATATTGCAGGGTCACTTGGCAAATTTGTTTCCTTTATTTTAAATTTGTAGATTGCATTTAAATTGCATAATTTGGCCATATTATGGCAGTTTATTTTATTTGTGTACAGTATCATATAATGTATATTGAAAAATAAGTTGTTTGTTTTATGAGAACATTTTCCTTGAATTGATCGTTTAATTTTTTCATATGTGTTTTTATAATAGTATTTTACACCGGCCATAATTCTTTCTTTTTGGAAATGGTGTGGCTGTATGGATTAATGGGCTGCATATTGAGTAGGGCAAAAAATGTTATGTTTCCTATTCTACATTTATAGACTAAAAGTTATGGATAGAAAGTGTATCTTGTGTGTGCATAAATTGGTGATCAAGTTGAGCTCTAATATTTTGGGCTTGTTAAACAATTTAGTTGTAACCATGTAGTTCTGTTGGTAAAGTGAGGGGATATTGTGTGCAGATGGAGCACAAGATTATTTTACTGTTTACTTGAGCTTTCAGTGCCACAGGTTTCAGTTAAGCCATGTAGTATTTAGTGTGTCATCTTCCCATCCCTGATATATGAGTGCTTGGAACTGGACTGGATTTTGATATTCACATCCTTAATTCTTAGGATACTGAGCAACCAAGATTGCTTCAAAGAACAAACCTGCTATATGCTCAATGAAGAAATTTCCTTGGAGCTGCAGCTCATGATTGTTGTTTGACTCCAAAGAACAAACCTGCTGTATGCTCAATGAAGAAATTTCCTTGGAGCTGCAGCTCATGATTGTTGTTTGACTCCAAAGAACAAACCTGCTGTATACTTAATGAAGAAATTTCCTTGGAGCTGCAGTTCATGATTGTTATTTGACTCCAAAGAACAAACCTGCTGTATGCTCAATGAAGAAATTTCCTTGGAGCTGCAGCTCATGATTGTTATTTGACATTTAAAACTTCCAAAAATTTGGCTGTGCATTTTTTTTTACACATTTTGAGTAATTCCAACTGTATTCTTATGGAAAGGGAAAGCTAGCGTAGTATATTTGGTGTAATGGTAGCCTACAGGTTGGACGATAAAGGGTTCACGTCCTGGCGTGGGTAAAAATTGTCTTATCTCCAGAATGTCCAGATCAGCTCTGGAGTCCACCCTCTTTTCTTTTCAGTGAGTGCCAGGGACTTTTTTCCCCAAAGTAATGTGGCCAGAACTTGAGGCTGATTAGTCACTTCCTCCTAGTACCAAGGTTAAGAATGAATGAAACTATCCGTACTCCACCTATCTTTGCCCTTATGGCATGTATAGAGAAAACTTAATGTTTTCAAAAGAAGTTTATGTTCAGAGAGGTTTATTACTACTTCTTTGGCTAATAAACAGTACCTTCTAATTGGTGCTATATTTCCAGGTATGCTGCTGCCATATGCTGATGACAAGATAAATGTTACCCAAGCACTGCATCATCATGGTGAAGAGCCAGAGCGTCCAGGTTACACGTTGCAGGAACTTCTCAAATTATCCCGTTGTGCTGTGCCGCAGCAGCGAATACTAGCAATTACAACCTTAGCTAACATTCTGGACAAGGTGATAGGTGGAATTCAACATATTCCTTTTCTATAGGTTTAAGTGCTGCATCTAAATTTATGAGTTGGAATGGAAAATATACAATCACTGTAAATATATTAGTTCTGGTCAGTTGTAACCTTCTCATAGAAATTCCACATTGCCACAAGATATCTTTGATTGTGCACCCATGCAAGGCAGTATTGTATGTTGGTGTCATGTAGGATAAAATTTAGCTTCTTTTTAAATATACCAAGTGCCTATATGAGAAATCACTTGGCTGATATCTGGGGCATTATTTCCAGTATCATTACCAGGAAGTTTTCGTATGACGTATTTCTCTGTCCTGTGACAGATTTGAAATTGCCTGGTATCATGTCAGTATTTGATACATTTTTGCCAGCTGATTGTATAATTTGATCATATTTTACAATTTTTGCCATTGGCTGAAGTTGTAGCTTCATGGTGGAAACAGAAAAGGCTGTAATATCAGACGTATTTTATGTATGCGTTTAGAAAACATCTGAATGATAGTTAACTAATGTCAAGCATAACAATAGAAAATTAGGCATGATTGTGGTCTGGTGCCGAGGATCCTTTTAGCTCTGTTAAAAATCTTGCACATTGCATGCAGTGCTGTACATTTCAGCATCCATGTAGGTTTTCTGTATGCTCAGTATATTAATTGTTATATTTGATGTGAGACAGGAGATATGTTTCAGATTATTGATAGCATCAAATCTCTAAATATTATACTAGATATTATTAGTTTAGCTTCTCAGGTGTATTAATTAACCTTTTAAAGCCTACTGGTTACAAGATGCACCAACAAGTTTAACATTCAAGAATTGTAAGCTCTGCCCACACTGTATTTATGTGTTTTATTTTATCTGAGAACAAACAGTGACTTGTTTCACTTAATCATAAACTGATTGGTTTTTATAACTGAGATGAGAAATGTTTACAGCGCGGTACGGACTGGGTCTTTAAATAAAGCAGTTTGCGCTTCATCTTTAAAGAGTTAATTATATTCTCAAATAAACTTGCTTTGTTTTATGGCTGACATTTATGTCTTGATGAAATTCAGTAATGATTCTTTATTTGGTATTTCATCAAAATGTAATGAGGGTTTAGGATTTGCAGTATGCAGTGTATGTGTGATTGGCTAAGTTGCAGGGAGAAAGATACCAGTAGGTTGTGTTGTACCCATAATGTTTGTCTGGTCATTTGGTTAAATGAATTTATAGTTATACTGATCTGATACATATCAGCTTACAGATCAAATGTGAACATGATTGACTTTGCATTTCTGGTTCTATTCTGGTCACAGCAAAACATGATTATCTTACATTACAGGCAAAGGCTGGCTATTATGATGAATGTATGGAAATGCCTTTGTTGAATCAGCTGATGGACGCAGACTTGTATCTTTTATTTCGGTTCTCACTGGATGACAACACTGAAACCATGGTCACTGCAACTCTTCTTGCTCTGAGAAATTTGCTGTGGAATCACCCTGATGAGGTACAGCACACAGATATCAAGGAAGTAAAAAGGAAGTGCCATGCTTCAGGAAAATTTAAGAGTTGTTTATCTTATTGTTTCCAAAAATTTCAGTTTGGTACTTGAGGTAAATTCTGGGATAAATTTTAAAATATTCCTTGATTGCTTCTGTCTGCATCATTGCTGGGTAAACATTCATAATTACTACACCATCTCTTGTTTTACATATGTAATTATGGTAACTGATGCTGCTATGGAGCTGTGTCTGTATAGTAATGGCCATGAGGTATATGATTGAAGAACTGTAGTTTCATTCTTGACATGGCATGAGATTTTTCTCTTCTTAATATTTCCAGATTGATACTGGGTCTCACCGAACCTTCTGTATGTTGGGTGTGGGGGGGAATGGGGGTCTTTTTCTGGGAGTTAAGCAACTAATAGTGAAAGGAAAAATGTGTGGAATTATGGTGTACTCTATACCGCAACAAATCTTCATGACATCGTGTTTTATTAAGTAGAGTTAATAACTTTATTTTCCCTCTTCCCTGCAGTTTTGTGAAAACAATGAAACAAATATTCCCAATATACCCCCTTCCTATCAACCCCTAAGCATTAGCATGAAAGCATGATATTGGATCATATTCTGATCCCATTCAGTTTTTGTTTTATTGGTTTTTAAATGTGATGATGTAAGTACTGCAAAGAAAACTTTGCAAAATATGTGCTGTAAGGTGGATGGTTGGTCATAAGTATAATTCTGTAGCCTCTGCTGTAATGATTTAATGTACTGGTTTAGTATTGATTTAACAAAGAACATGCTGTATAATAGAAATATGACTTGTACTTGTAGCTTTGCCTCGACCGGTTACTAGGACTCTGGAATGGGCAATACCAGCCATCCCTCATAGTGAAGACTGAGGTAACAAAACCCACTGAAAAGGCGAAGCAGGAGGAAGAAGAGGCTGAACTGAAAGATCACCAAATTCTGAGACTGGACATTGTGAAGGGTGCACTGAGGACTGATTTGATACTAAGACTGAGGTAATCTTGTCAGTATTCTGCAAAGAAATGGGCTTTTTTTTTTGGTCTGGTTTTGCTATTGAAGGTATTAAGTCAGGTCACTTTTGAGATAAAACGTTCTGGGATTTTGTTTCATTGTTTTCTGCATAATGACTTGATCAGCTCATAGTCTGTACATAAAAAATTATTTGAAATGATTTCCAGGAATGTAAACATCTGATTCTTTACTTTCCATCCATGTACTGCTGTGTTGATAATCGTGAAACCAGTGGAAGCAATAGAACAAACATAAAACTTTGCATTCATTTATGAAGATTTTTTTTATATGACACTAAGGAGCCTGGCGTTGTAGTTGAACAGAAATCCCACAGTTGCACATATTTACTCATGTCTGTATATCACCAAGCTAGGGTAGCTTGCTTGCAGTGACTTTTGTTTTTTATGATAGCTTGCTTTCATTGACATTTTTCTTATATCACATCCTAATTGTTGGCAGAATAAGGTAACCAAATGCAGCTCCCTGATCTCGGATACACCCATACTTGAGTCACATTTGTGCAAGAAAATATTTAAAAAGAGAAGGAAAGTGCCATGCATCAAAATGTTGTTTGAATAAAGATGGTACAGCCCATATTGTTATGGCTAGTGTGAATGTTACTGGTGACTGCCTTTTCTGCACATTGCAAGCAATTGAGTATTTGCTGAATCAGTTAAAGTGTTGCTTTTTTTTGGGGGGGGGGAGAGTAAGTAACACAAGTGGACATGCAATATGAGATACAAATTTCTCATGGCATGAGTATTGTATGAACATTAGGATGATGTGGAATGTGACATTGTGTGTTACAGTAGATAGATCCTTAATGTGGTATAAAGATTCTTTTAATTAAAATTTGTATTATAACATAAGTATTTTGTGAAGATTTAAAATGTTTCCACATTTGTGATAAGTAGGCCACATACAATTACTGTATACTACCCCTCTTCAGGCCAGTCTTTATGTTTCATTATTGTGAAGGTTTCCTTTATTATACCTTAAAATGTATTGTTTCAGGTATATCTTGGAAGTTTTGCAACCAGGCCCAAAAGCTGTCATCACGGTGTTAGAGATTCTTACAAGAATTGCTCGCCACTCTCATGATTCCACACTTGCAATAACATGTTGTCCAAGACTACTGTCTGTAATCATCACCAGTTTTGTATCAAGAGATTGGAGAGGCATTGGTTAGTAACACTGACAGAGATAACATTTTATTTATTGCTAACTGTGTCATGCATTCATTCATAAGAGGTAAAAGAGATGGCTTAACATTTACTAGTACCTCTGCTTGAGACCTCATTATTGCATTTAATGTGAATATTTTTTTTCTCCCCCAATTTAGTATTCATATTTTTCATCTGCTAGAGAAAAATTCAGCATTTATGAGTTTCATGAAAATCAGTTCATGGATGGTTGGACTTTTCACAGGGGTGTGAATGAAATTACACTCAGGCTTTTTCAGTGATACTGTATTATATTTTGATGTAAAGAAGACCTTGCTAATATCTATTGATTATACCACAGAGTACACTCTTTGTGGTTGTGTTACATCATGCCAGTTACCAAGCCTTTTTTCATTTTCTTCATTATTTATTCTTATTTTATGTATCTGTTGTCTGTACTATGTATCTATGGTTCATTTTATGCATCTGTTGTTTGTACTATTGACGCCGGACTATAGTTTACGTAGATGCTGGACGACTGGCTAGAGGTCAGTAACCGGAAGGTCCTGCGACCGGCCATCTCAACACAGGTTTTCCTTAGTTTCCCTGGGTCCTAGAGTAAATGCTGAGATGGTTCCCTTTTATGTTCCAAGTTGCCGCTACATGCTTCCCGTGTAGCCCCCCTCCCCACAACTAAATTTAGAGAAAATAGT
>Ga0209755_10006393_pt1 | contig 13067 bp, 12 predicted proteins | sample TergutCo191P1_FD_187301 | JGI IMG/M metagenome (GOLD analysis project Ga0209755, IMG submission 187301) | Cornitermes sp. P1 segment gut microbial communities from Petit-Saut dam, French Guiana - Co191P1 (SPAdes) (version 2) | ecosystem: Host-associated > Arthropoda: Insects > Digestive system... | reverse complement strand
TCACAATTTGCTGTGGGCCTGTAGGAGGGCATGTGGAGTGAGGTGGAGTCTGAGACCCAGGGTGGTCCACTGGCTCTATGTTGCCATCGTTCAGCCGACCATTTCCTTTGCATCCTTAGTATGGTGGCCTGGCTGCCAAACAGCTAGTGCCAAAAAGAAGCTAAGTAAAGTACAAAGACCGGCATGCTTAAGGATAACGGGAGCGATTCCTATGACTCCTACTGGTGCTATTGAGGCGCTCATTGGCCTCCCTCCACTGGATCTGGTGATAAAGGGGGAGGCGAGGTCAGCAGCACATTGCCTCTGGAGTTTGGGGAGATGGTCTTACCTTCACCCCCAACAAGGACACAGTGACTTGACTTCAGAATTCTGATCCCATATTTAATATGAGGGTCGACCTTATGAAGCCAGTTTTTAATCTCGAACCCAAATACAGGGTCACTGTGTTAACTAGAGAGGAATGGACCAGAGGCCCCAGGACTCCTCCTGCGGTTAAAGGGCTCGTCTAGTTTACAGACGGGTTCAGGGCCGCAGAGGGGACCGGGGCTGGGGTCTGTGGGCAATCTGCAAACAGAAGACTCAGTATCTCTCTAGGAAGACATACCACAGTCTTTCAGGCTGAGGTATATGTGATATTAGCCTGTGTTCATGAAACTGAAACTCAGGACTGGCCAGAGAAATATGTTAGTATTTGCTCTGATAGCCAGGCCACTTTGAAAGCACTTCAGGCTGCTAAAACAATATCTCCTTTGGTACGACAGTGCCAGCAGGCATTGAATGATATCTCTACCCAACACACTGTGGGGGCTATATTGGGTCCCAGGGCATGCCGGAGTGAGAGGAAGTGAAATCGCTGACAAGCTCGCAAGGAGTGGTTCTGTTCAGCAGTTTGTGGGACCTGAACCTATCTTGGGAGTCTAGTCAGAATATAAGAAGAAAGATGAAACGCTGGATGGAGAAACAGCATCTGGTGTTATGGCGTTGTCCCTGTAGTACACAGAGACAGGCTTGGGAATTGATCTCAGGCCTTAATGTGGCTACGGGTGCCCAATTACTGTCCTTTAATAGGACATAATCCAGAATTGTTATTGGCCTGCTCACTGGGCATAACACCTTGAGAAGACATATATATATATATATATATAATGTGGCTAAGCAGTAATCCCATCTGTAGGAAATGTGCAGGGGAGGAAACCTCAGTCCACATTTTGTGTGAGTGTGAGGCCATGACCTCACTCAGATATACACATCTGGGTTCATTCTTCTTGGATGCGGAGGACGTTAGGAAACTAGGTATGGGCGTCATCTGGAACTTTGCTGAAGTAACAGGGCTCCTTTAACTTGGTACAGAATATGGGGCACAAAGGGTCTATCATTAAGGCCTAGGTGCAGTGGGCCCAGAAGGACTCAAACCCAAACACTATTCTATTCTTCAGTTTTCCCCACCAAAACCCTGTATACACCTCTACTCTCCCATATGCGCACTACATGCCTGCTCATCTCTTCTCGATTTTATCAACCAAACAGTACTGGGTCAGGAGTACAGATAATTAGCTCTTCATTATGTAGTTTTCTCCACTCCCTTGTTACCTTATCCCTCTTAGGCCCAAATAATCCCCTCAACACCCTATTCCCAAACACCCTCAAGGTAAGCAACCAAGTTTCACACCCATACAAAACAACAGGCAAAACTATAGTTCTGTGTATCTTAATCTTTAAATCTTTAGATAGCTACCTGGAAGACAAAAGATTCTGCACTGATTGACAGCAAACATTCCCTGACTTCAATCTGCTCTTAATTTCTTCCTGTGTAGAATTTTGATTTGTTAATGTTGTTCCCAAATATATGAACTCTTCCACCTTTTCAAAGGAACTATTGTCAGTCTTTATATTGTGATTTCGTCCCACATTCTGACCTCAATACATCACCATGTACTTAGTTTTATCAGCATTTACTTCTAGTCCAGTCTCCTTACTAGTAACTACTGAAGTTTTTTTTTTTTTTTTTTTTGTACGCTTCTGCTCAATAAATTAATATCCTCAGTACAAACCAAAAGCTGATGTGTACCATTTAATTTCAAGCCATCCTGGTTTACTTGAACCCTCCTAATGACAAACTCTAAAGGAAAGTTGGAAAGCAATGACAATAAAACATCTTGTTTCAAGCCATTCCTAGTAAGGAACATGTCAGACAAATCTTGCCTACCCTGACTCTGCTATACTTTTCAGTCAGACACATTTTCATTAGCTGGCCTTACAATTTTCAAGACGATACCAAACTCAATGAGAATATTATACAAGACCTCCCACCTAACTGAATCATAAGCTTCCTTGAAGTCTATAAAGAGCTGATGCAATTCTTTGTTGTATTCCCATTTTTTCTCAAGTACTTGACAAATGCAGAATATATGATCAGTAGTTGACCTGCTGTGTTGTAATGAACTTTGATGATCCCCAATAATTTCCTCTGCATATGAAGTTTACTTTGACAGCAGGATGTTGGATAAAATTTTGTAAGTGGTTGGCAAATTGATATGCCCCTATAATTACTACAGTCTGTTTTATCGCCCATCTTATAGATTGGTACGTTGATTGACTCCTTCCACTCTTCAGTAATTCCTTCTTATTCCAAATAGAAATAATAAGTTTATGGATCTCATAGCAAATTGTTCTACCCCCTGCCTTAATCTGTTCTGCTGGGATTTGAGCAATACATGGTGATTTATGACTTTTTATCTTTTCAATAACCAACTAAGCCTCAAAGGTACTTGGCTCATGCACCAGTGGTTCTGCTGTATGTGTTTCTGTCTGCCTAACATCTCTAACCCCAAGTACATTGAACAATTGAGAGAAATGGTTCCGCCTCCTAGCCAAAATACTGTGGGAGTCTGCAACCAAATCACTTTTCTCATCCTTTACTATATTAGTTCTAGGCTGGTAACCCATCTTAAAGTCATTGATGCCCCTATACAAGTTCCTTATATTTTTTATCGTACTCTTAGTTTCAAGTTCATCAATTTTAGCTTTCAGATATTCCTTCTTTTTTTTCCTGGAATGTCTGCTAGCTTCACATCTTACAATGTTTATATTATCTACATTGCTTTGGCTTGGATCCTGTACCCACTGCATTTTATACTGCTTTCTTTGATCTAAAAAACCTAAATATTCTTCATCAAACCATGGTTTATGCTGCTTCAAGGAACTAAAAATTATCCAAAAATAGTATTACACAGGGAGGTTCCTAAAGTATGAGTCAATCCCTGTGGAAGACCAGAGTTCTTTGGATAGGAATAAGATCAAAAGTTACCAGAAATGCAAATTGATGTTTCTGTCAAACAGATCGCTATAAAGCCAGGTAACAATTGTAACCTTGCCAACACTGTAGCAATTTGCACAGGTGCAAGAAAGGAAAAATGTCAAATATGCTACTTGAATTGGAACATACAGAATTAATCTGACATTGCCTACTCACAGACTGTGTAAGTTTGTTAAGGTAGGTAATTGGTTTGATCATAATAGATTAATATTTTCTGAAAACAGCTCAGCAGAATTAAGGATATGTTATGTTCCTTGCACTCTCTTTGTTCATGTTTGGCACTGTTGTATTTACTGGTTGTTGTTGTTGTTGTTGTTGTTGTTGTTGTTGTTGTCACACTCTCACTAACTACTTATTAAATGTTTTTCTGTTTCATTTCTTGTACAATGACTGGTCCCTCCACGATTGCTGTTCAATTATCAGTCATATGTACACAGCTGGCAAGTCAACATACCTGTGTTACAGCATTGAGTTACAACAAAAGGAATGAAACATGAAAACATAACAAATAGTGTGGGAGTGTGAAAAAAAAATTCCTGGAAGTACAACAGTGCAAAATATGAATACCTGAGTACAAATAAGGCAACACATTTTGAATGGTAGTGTCAGTGTGAAAAAGTAGTTGGCTTTGAAACCTGTGTGTCAATAAACAGGACATAAAAAGCATAGGCTCTTGACAAAATGTAGATAACTAGTAAAATATGAATAGTAGTTGGTTTCCACAGTGAATGACCTCTAGTCATGTTACTCTGTTATGTTGCAGTGGTCACTACCATTGCTACCACCCTGATGCAAACTTGATGAAGCCCTTATAACAAGGTCTTGTGGCACCATGAGCATGCATGAATAACCAGCGTGGTTCAGTGACTGTTGTTAGTAACACAGACGGCAGAGAGAAGCAGGTTTGCATGTTCAATGTATCACATGGTTGCTGGGTATAATACGTCAGAGTTAAGGTATGTGTTTTATGTGGAATGTCAGACATTGGTGCAGGAATTTTTACATTTCTGAATTTTTAAGGCATTTATCATTATTGTAAATGTGTGAAAGTTATATTTAATAATAGTAATGTGTCAGTAATGATGAAATATGATGTATGATTAAACTGACAGCACTGCAAGTGTCTGAAAATAACATTTAGTAATAACTATTGGTTAATACTGATTATGTTATTAATAAAGGTGTATGATTACAATTAGAATTTAAGTTCTGCTCTGCCAGAGGGTGTTACAAAAGCAGCATGAATGACAATTTGAAATTCTTCAGGTTTCCTAAGAACTCTCGAGGTAAATACCTTATGTCTGTAGTGTTTATTTTTAGTATCTGATAAATACAACTATATATATTTTGTATATTAGTTTATATTTGATGCTACTGCATGTTTCAGCTGTCCACTTCAGTCATTATCAGTAGGACAATGGTGCACAAACAGAGTAAAAGAGAGAGGCCTCACCTTGTGAAAAATAGGTGTAAAGTTATTGTAAAATTATTATAGTAATTATTGTTTGAAAATTGAATAATATGAGACATTGAAATTTATAGATTATGTTGCTAGACTTTACAGGTATAATCTAGCCACTCAACACAAGGCATGTGATTACCACACTGGGTCATACACAGTCTGTTACCCTGCACATATACATCACAAAAATTCAACTTGTCTTGCAAACTGACAATACTGGACTACATAACTGATTTACCATACTGATGAATACAGATTGCATAAGGTTGCCCTTACATATTTTATCTCATATTGTACTACAGTTTATATTTTTAACTCGAAACACTCGAATATACCTGTCAAGTCTAGCAACATAATCTAGACATTAATTGAAACATCACTTATTATTCTGCTTTTGGTAAAATAATTTGGTAATAACATCACACCTCCTTTTTTTAAGCAAAGGTTTCCTTCGAAAATCTTTTTGTGAACCAATGCTGTACCTGATGATGGCTGAAGTCGACAGCTGAAGCATGTAGTAGTATCAAATAAAAACTAATACACAAGAGTTATATAGTGGTGTATATTGGATAGTAAAAATAAATACTCAGTTAATAAAATACACAATGGGACAATGTCACCTAAGTTTACTGCATGTCTCATTGGTTACTGGTGTTCATGCTATGACAGAATTATGTATCATTATTCATAAAACATTCCCTTCTGAAACGAATATATGTCAGATAATAGAAACTTGTCTCAACTATGTGTGATGCACATGGTATGCATTTTCACATTATTTGTTTTGAAGTTGTGTCATAACTTCCAAATTTCCAAGGTTTTATCAACCTTTTATGTGTAATTCAGAAGAAATTATCAATAGGTTACCAACACTGCATGCTGTGAATTATTTGTCACCAGTGTAGTTCATCTTGCATTGAAAATGTAACACAGGGCATTAACCATATGAATGACAGTTTCATTTTTGCATTTTCAGGTTTCATTTTTACACGCAGCTCAGCTGCGGGTAGAGGAAATGGTCATGCCCTGCAGTACACTGAATCTTGGGTGTGTGGTTATTATGAACAGTCTGTGACATCCTGGTACTAAGTGGGAAGACATACTGGTGATGTATGAAACTGACAAGCAGAGTATGCTCTATTACTTGCTGCCCAGTGTGATGCACAGACCCCTGGAACACAGCTTACAGAGTACAATGAAAGTCAGCTTTGCTGTACATATTACAAGCAGTTAACCAGCATTCTGGTTACAGTGGTTAAGGGGCAACTGCACTGTGAAGTGGAACTGTAAGTTTTCAGGTGTTTGTTTTGTGTTGTTTTCTGTTACAGAATACTCAATGTGAAGGGAATTTGTATCATTTTAACACTAATTGCAGGTAAAGGAGATGTATGTCAAGAATTGTGTTTTTCAAGGAAGTGGACAGCTTCAGTCATGTCATATGTTATCCTGATGGAGTAAAGGGTTTTCACTGCTGCCTTAGCAGTAAAAGTAAGGACCTGGGAAAACTGGAGAATTGTTGTTGATAAGGTAAATAGTTGGAACTTCCTGAGCAGTGAATATAAAGCTGTGCCAAGATGAGACAGACACATTTGTATACTCTGCAAAGTATGTCAAAAAATACTAATACTTGAGTGAAATAAATCTGTTTCATTTTATTTCATTTCCATATAACTGAGGGAACATTATACACCCACACCCCACTGCTCCAACGTAAGGGCACACTGGATACACTGCGGTCCGCCTGAAATTCAGTAGTGATATTCACAGCATCCGTGAAAATATAAAGTTATATAATAAGTGTATCTAGTCCATTTGCAATAATTTAGAACTTTGTAATTTTGTTTAGTGCCATAATGCATTGAGCGGGAAAGGTATGGAAGAAGGGGCATGATAAGCCTTTACTAACATCATGGTACATAACTCCACATACCATCATCTGCATGCTTCGTTTGAACATATGGACATAGATGACCTGTGATATGGACTGTGGTCCGAACCATGCCGGCTACAGTAACGCACGTCACCGCATATGGCGCTGTACTTTTTCGTTTCCACGGAGATTCTTATCTGCAGGAGGTAACTTTGCCATGACGTAATAGGCTGTACGTCGTCTAACCAATAGTTGCTAAGAGTTACGCATGTGTATTTCACATGAACCGTGTCTAGCAGGCAGCCAACTTACATAGATAATCCGTGCAGCCTACGAATCCAAGCATACAGAGTCGTTTAAGGTTGGTCTAAAGTTTTGTTAGTGTAGATAAGAAATATTCATGTATTTGTAGACATTTAACTCGTCAGGAATGTGTGTTTAATAATCTCTGTGTGAAATACCTGCAGGGAAATTATTGGTAGGAAACCTTGAGCTCCATTTCGCCAGTAGTTGCGATTCCCGTAATCGATGCGTGAGTTTTGGGTTCTGAGAACTGTCATTTGAGGTACGAAATAATTTGTGGTTCTACGAAGAGGTTCGGTTTTGTGGCGGAAACATCTTTAGAGGTATAATGGATTTGTAATTAAATGGGATCCGTGTGACTGGGTTTTATTTTATCAATAATAACCGAAGGGGAAGGTCAACAAGACTTAAGGAGTTTATTTGTGTGTTTGACATCAGTGTTTGTATTAGTGACACATACTATGTATGGTACTGGTTTAATGCTAATGGCATAATATTTCTTAAGTTGTTTGAATTAAACATTAATATGAATCGTTGTATCGGATATGGGAAGTGTTATAATCTGGATTACATTTTGTACAGATTTTCTGTTCATTGCTGTAACTCCAAGACAGAAGCCCAACAGACTACTCTCATTTCTTGTGATAGATTGCGGTACATTAGCATGTTGTGACTGGACCTAATTTTTAACATACCAACCAAGAACAGAATTTAAGAGTGGTTGTTGGCGGCATGTAATGAAAACTAAATTATTTGGTTGGATTTTATGTACATTGTTGCATGTAGATTAATGCAAGTTTGCTGGTCTTATTGAACTCAGCGTCTCAGTTATGCTTATATTAGCTTGTGCTATACACTTCTGGCTTTTATGGCACATCAAGGATTTTTGCTGTGTTGCTCAGTACATGCTTTATGTGAACTTTCTTGTTACACTTCTTGAGCTTTGTAATCTCACTACAGTGTGATTAGTATGTGTGTCATTGGATTAGTACAGTTTAAAAAAATTCACTGTAAATTGTATGGAGTAACTGTATTCTTAATATACCGCGTTCCTTATATTAAGCCACATTCATTACACTTGCTGCACCTTCTGCAGCATCTTGGATGCATGTGAGAAGAAGACTTTTGTTATGTATGTGAATGCTAGAAACCCTGCACCTTTTCTGACAGCATAATGAAAATAAAGGGGTCCATGGATGGGTTGAAGCCCACAGCTGTGAATAGTTCATGGAAGCACCTTTGACCTGAAGCAGATACTGACTTCTGCTGACTCTGTAGGCAGTGGGTTGAAATGAGGAAGATACTTGTGTTTCCTTGTAAAGGAAACATACTGAGAATGTGTGCAGTGGAAAAACCACATAAACAACAAAAAGCAAGGTGGTTATTCTAGACGACAACCACTTAAAGTAATAGTCATAATAGAAGACAACTGTTAGATACTCTGTTAATTCTGTACAATATAAACAGTACAGTAAATTTTCCTACGAGGATTTTGAGTTGTTCAAGTACTGCAATTGGTAACATTTTTATTGATTTAACATTAAATTTTACTATAAATCCCCTCATCAGTGGGATGTCAGGTCACAATGCTTAACTATTAATATTAGAAAATGTCATTGCACCTATGCAAGAATTCACATCTTGTTATGCTAGGAACATTAATAACTTCACTATAGATGAATTTCAATCTAAATTGAGTACTGAAAGTTGGGAGGATATTTTTGAAGGATCTGACACACATGTTTCATTTACAGCTTTTTAAACATTTACTTGTATATTTTTTATGCATGTTTCACTAGGAGTAAACTTTAATTCCACACACAGATATAACCCATGGGTAACTATGGGAATTAAATTATCGTGTCATAACAAAAGAATGTTGTACTTGAGTTGCAGGGGAAGTAATGATACCAGTCTCAAACTGTGATACAGAAGATATTCCAGTATATTAACAAATGTTTTAAAAACAGCAAAAAAATGTGTTATGATTAATTAATATCTAAATTCAAGAATAAAACAAAAACTATGTGGAAAATTATAAAAAAATAAATAGGAAATAACAACTGTCAATATAATATTAAATCCTTAAACATTAATGACACTATAACGAATAATCCACGTGAAATTGCCATCACTTTTAGTAATTATTTCTTAACTGTTGCAGACACTGTTATCGGCAGCATCGAAAAAGGTAACAGTGATCCTAGGGATAATATGGATCCTTCCATTTACTTGATTAACAATTCTAACAGCACATTTCCTAGAATTTAGTTGGTTTGAAATTGATAAGATTATCAAATCCCTAAAGACTAAAAATTCATATGAGTATGATGAAATCCCCACAAAAATTCTAAAATTAAGTGCCCCTTTTATCATTTCCCCTCTAACCTATAATTGTAGCAAATTCCTATTCTGAGGTGTATTTCCCGAAAGACTCGAGTATGCTATAATCAGACCTGTCTATAAAAAAGGAGACAAACTTCTCACAACAAATTATAGGTCATCTCTCTTTTAACGTCATTTTCTAGGATATTTGAAAAACTAATATATTCAAGATTATATAAACATATTTGCACTAATAACGTACTAGTCAAGGAACAATATGGGTTTAGAATTAACAGTTCCACTGAGGCTGCATCTTATAATGTAATTAATGCAATATTAAAAGCTATGAATAATAGATTTGCAGTAAGAGGAATATTCTGTGATCTTGAAAAGACCATTGATTATGTTAACCATGGAAGTCTAGTAGATAAACTAGAGTTTTATGGAATTAGTGGCAGATTTCTAACTTTCATAGAATCTAATCTCAGAAGAAGATAACAAAAATTATTCATTGATGAAATTAATGCGTTTGATAGTGTTTCTTATAGATGGAAAAAGTTACCAATTGGGTTTGATCTTGGGTCCAAACTTTCTTTTATTTGTATTACCTAAATTAACGGATAATGATGCTAAAGTTGTGCTCTTTGTCGATGATACTAGCATTATAGTAACTACCTCTAATCAAGGGGGACTTCGAACAGCATTAAACAAAACACTGTCTGATATAATCTCATGGTTTAAAGACCTTTTTCTGTCACTTAATTTAATAAAATGTATCATTTACAATTTATTACTAAAAATTGCATTGACACTACTTTAGATATTAAACTACTTTAATAAAACTATTGGTAATGTTCCATATACAAATTTTCTGGGTTTAGTGATTGATGACACTCTAAACTGGGTTAATCATATTGAACAGTTAATTTCCAGATTGAACTCTGCATATAATGCAAAAAGAGCTGTAACAGCAATGTTATCAAAGAAATCTTTAAGAATGCTTTATTTTTCTTATGTACATTCTATCATATCCTGCGGCATAATTTTTGGGGGTAACACCCCTAGTAGTATTCAGATATTCAGAATGTAAGCAAAAAATTTGGCGTTATGACTAATTCAAAGAAAATGGATTTTTGTAGAGAACTGTTTAAAACAATGGGAATTTTACCTTTCTGTTCTCAGTACATATTTTCTCTTTTGTTGTATGTAGTGAACAACAAACATTGATTTACAAAGAACTTAGAGGACATAAACACAAATCTAGATCTGCTAATAATTTTCATCTACCCATTACAGATTTAACCAAATACCAAAAATGAGCTCATTATGCAGGAATTAAAATTTTTGATCATTTTCCTACTCACTTAAAATGTGTAGCAAATGAAGTACAAGTTTTTATATTGGCCTTAAAGAGGTTTCTTCCTTCTAACTCATTTTATTTGATTGAGGAATATTTTAATTCTAATAAATAAAATATATTCCAGATTGTTATGTTTTAATGTTATAATTGATATTTTATTTGTAATCATTGTATTATAATTGTATTCTGTCATTTGACAGCTGTAATTTAGTAGATACACAGTGTCATCACGTTATAAGTATTTCTGGATCTTCAGGTTGTACCTGTAAATGAATAAACGGAAAGTAAGTGAATGGAAATGGAAATTTCAAATGTGGCCATCACTCTTCTGGGATGTTACATGGTGTAGATTGCTGTTGGTTACTGATGTTTCAGAATGGCTTGTTAGTCCTATTATTCAGTGCAAGAAGAATCCCACATATTTCAGATGCCTTATATGAAAGGACATTCGTGTAAAACCTGTTATATTTGGATTCATATTTTGTCAATTTTGAGAAACATGATCTTCCTCTAAGTATCTTAAAATGTAATTATTACTTGTTTTTTGTTACAGGCACTGCTATTTCTCAGCCATCAGGCGCATTACCTGGAGGTTTTGAGCTGACTAAGGTAAAGTGATTTTCTGTTTCAGTACTTGTATGCTATTTTTAGTATGAGGGAGGAAACGTTTTGTGTGGACATAGCTGAGTCTTTTACGATTTTAATGAAATGCTTGAAGGTGGCCATTTGACCATCAAAGAGCACTTCTTGTCCTGTAAACAGTTTCTGGCACGTTCTTGTCCCATGATATAAGGAAAAACTTGATAAAAGCACTGCACTTGTTGAGAGGTGAGTAATATGTTTTCTTGATAGCGTACAGTGTGATGTCTGTACTTACAGACTGGGTATAAAACTATGGATAATACTTTTAAATTGCTTTTAAGAAGACACATAAATACTTATTGTTGAGCCAAGGATTCATTCAGCAGTAAGTTGAGCTGTTTAGTCTTCTGAGTTCTGTTTGGATCGAGGAAAAATTTCCAAAAAAGAAGAAATCTGTAACTGTGCTTAAATAACATAGAAGAATATTCAGTAAATGTAATTATTTTAAGTGGTATCTCATTTTGTACAAATTTTTATACAATGTTTTTCTGGGAATGGTAACATGGTTTCCAGAAAATATCAGTTGATGTAAGATTTTATCATACATTATTCTGACTGAGTTACTTCTGTATATTAATGACACTGTTACATTTCCTATTCTGAGATGTAATTCAATATAATGACTAGAATATAGATTTGATGACAGGAAGCTAGGTCTGATTCGTGACTGGCGCATGTGTTAATGTCATGCACAACATGAAGACCACCTGTGGTGCCCATTCAGTGGGTACAGGCTCTCAGTCCACAGGAGCAACTCAAAGCTGACCACTCGTCACATTATAGTCAATTCTGAGCTATATGTCCAGTCCCCATTTGTCTTCATGCCTGGGTTCTTAATTAACCCTATGGTGCAGAATAACACATTGCTGCATTGCAGGATACTGGGTTCAATTCCCGTATGACACACCACCTGTGCCAGTCAATTATGGCCATTCTTGTACATCCCTATTGTGATTTTTCCCTTTTGCATTTTTTTGAGCATTTGTATGAAAAAAATTAAATCCTGAAATTTAAATTATAGGTTTTGCATACTGCATACAGCTTTTAATTTTGGCACCAAGAGGTTAAGCACAGGGACATCTGTACAGTTTCTGCTCAAAATAGTCTGAAATGAAGGGATGAGTTATTCCAGGTGAATTCAGAAGCGAGATGTGTTTGCATGACCCTGAGTTATTCGCACATTTTGGACTTTAAGTTGAAGAGATGTTTTAATTAAATCATCCATACTACTGCTTCCACTCCTGCAACAGCAGAGTAAGACAAGAGGTAATTGTAATTTGGAATCTTTTACTGCCAGTTAAAAATTAGAACAACATTTTGGGGACAGAATTAGTTCCCATTCTAGATGAGAGTAATTAAATTACCCACCCAGTTGGGTCTGATATAGACAGCTGTTTTCAGCCTCTTGCATTCCTGAAATTTAACAAGAAATGGGTATTATCATTACTGTGACATACCAATTTGTCTTTGTTTACTGTATGATGAAAGTACAATAATATAACAACATGTTGTTGTAGAACCTGTTTCTCCTTTCATTGTAAGGGAATGGGGTTGAGATCTCCAGAGTTGGCCCCAGTGGACGGATTTTCATGAAATTTGGCATTTGAGGATGTTTTAAAAATATTTTGAGGAAAAGGAAATTTGATTAAAAGCTGAAAAGAATAATTGGTACTTTCATTGATAATGTATGATAATATCTCGCTAGTTTTACTCAGAATGAGAAATGTTTCAGATAGAAGTTTTAGAGAAAATCAAGATACACGTCTTATGTTGAATAACCCCCACCCCC
>Ga0209755_10006392_pt1 | contig 13067 bp, 17 predicted proteins | sample TergutCo191P1_FD_187301 | JGI IMG/M metagenome (GOLD analysis project Ga0209755, IMG submission 187301) | Cornitermes sp. P1 segment gut microbial communities from Petit-Saut dam, French Guiana - Co191P1 (SPAdes) (version 2) | ecosystem: Host-associated > Arthropoda: Insects > Digestive system... | reverse complement strand
CCCCCCCCCCCCCCCCGGAAAGTATAGTAATATTTTGCGCATTTTTTGTTTTTTGCTGTGTTTTTGGAGTGCAGAATAAACTTTTCGTAATCAAAAAATTACTTCTTCATTTCTTCGATAAACATAAGGCCATCGCAAGCTAAAGAAAACCCATTATCAGGGCTGATGTAAGGCTCGGGACAAGAATTATCAATAAAGTAAAAACAGTCATTTGTGTTATCTTGATATGGGTTAAAATACTCAATAACATTATCGCCAAGTAAATTTTGCTTTAAATTATCATTTTTAGGCGAAAAAGCCCAAACCCCAGTTAGCAGTCTTTGACCAACCATTAATCCAGGAATTTGGAAAATATAACCTTCAGATGAACCGCTGTAACTACCCAATTTCGCATCCCAACGGGGAAGCTTATCGAGTCCAAACCATTCATACCGTTCCTTGTTTATGACAGTAAGATACGCCCCTGTATCATATACAAAGATTATCGTATCGTACCCTAGTCTTTTCGTTCAGTGGTATCATGCCTTTACCCCATAGATACAGGAATTTCACCTTTGAACACTACCTCGCCAGTGAAGCCCCCAAATATCCCCGATTGATAGTCAAAATCTCTATCTGTCCGAGGTGCATATTTAGCATCTTTGAATTTATTATAAAATCCATCGCGCTGGCCTTCAAACGGGGTATCTGCTACGGCAACAGGGATGCCGCCAAGAAGTTTACCCAATTCCTCATAAACGCAGTTGGTTATTAAAATCCATTTGCCATCAAATTCTTTTCTCATATCCTCGTATGTCATATACAAAGGATTTTCAATAATTTTACGCATTATGAACCCCTTCGCAAAATTTTTGACCTACACCAATATATCCAACAACAACCCCTGTATCTCATTCACCTTCTCAAGAATAGCCAAATGATCCTTCTCAGTTTTAAGCAATTCCTGAGCAAGCTCATCCAGATCCTTATTAACCATCCTTACAATTCCGTAAACCCTATGCCGCCCGCGGCGGTCAAGAAAATTTTCGCGGCTAAACTCATGAGAATTAGTAACTACCTCATTTATAAAGTCTGTCACCATTTTGCGATAATCCTTTAAATCGCTAATATCCATGTGGCGCGTTAGCTTTTTGCCCATATCGGTTATATCACCGATCAACGAATGCAAACGCGAAGCCAGCCCGTTATCGCTTAGTTTATTTAACACAAAGTCAAATTCTTCGGTAACGGGCTTTTCTACAGCTTTATTCGCCTCGCTAAAACGAGCCGATAGTATTTCAGAAATTTTAAGTTCCAAGGCTACACCTTCTTAAATTCCTCCACGTTTAGCACAAAAATTGTTGCCCCGCCCACCGTCACTTCTACCGGATACGGAACATAGCTTTCGCTCACATTCATGTGCGTAGCGTTTACTGAGGTGATTTGTTTGCGGCTTTTACACTTCTGCTCGATTATGCCAATTAATTCTGGCACGCGCTCTTCGTCTACGCCGCTTATTAATGTTGTGAAACCAGCACGCAAAAAACCGCCTGTGCTGGCTAGTTTTGTTACTCCAAAGCCTTTTTCTATCAATAAGTCAAGAATATGAAAGGCATCCTCATCGTGTACTACAGCCATAACTAGTTTCATATTGTAATCCTCCTTAGTTTAATTTCGGATAATTTAGCCAGAAGTATAACACAAGGCTCAGCGCAATCGCAAGGGAATATCCAAGTTTATACAGATCTGACGGCATTTTTCAAGAGCTTCCTCGTTTATACTTGCCTCTACAATGGAAAATACTACCACAGGAATGTAGCTTTTGCAATCTTTGGCGAAGTCCAGCATAGCATCAAAGGAAGCCAGGCCAAAGCGCGGACGGCATAGGCTATTGTAGCTTTCTGCATCTGTGGTGTTTAAGCTTATGTTTACGCGGTCGATTAAGCCTTCCAGCAACGGGGCAGTTTTTTTGCCATGAACAAGATCGCTTAGCCCGTTGGTGTTTAGACGTATGGGCGGGCTTTTTTGCTCTTTTAAGAAGCGCGCACAGTCAATCAAGACCTCTAAACGCATAGTAGGCTCGCCATAGCCGCAGAACACTACCTCTTCGTATTTAGCGAAGTCGGCCGCTTTAAGGGCTTGTATGATTTCGCTGAGGCTGGGCTCGCGCTCTAGCCAAAGGCTTTCGCCAGGGTTTATGCCCTCGCTTGCGTTTCTTAGGCAAAATGTGCAGTCGCAAGAGCATTCGTTGGTAAGGTTCAAATAAAGGGAGTTACCTAATGTGTACGCTATAGTCATAAAACACCTTCTTTAACTAGCCGTGCCTTTAAACCCACACGGTCTAAGGCATAGGCGACAATAAAATATATAACAACACTGCCGGCACCCTGTATCATTAAGGCGGGCGCGGCACCTACTGCTGTGTAGCGGTCAAATAAAAACCAGTTGGCCAAAAAGTAAAGCCCTGTATTTAGAAGAATAGCGATAAACGGGGCTATTATATTACGCCTTGCGCCCAAAATAGTGTTGGTTTTGGCCGTAAAGCAGAGTGTTAAAATAGGCTTGATGACGATAGTAAAGGGTAGCCATATGGGAACCATCACTAAGTTAAATAAGCCCGCACCGATAGCGGCTACGGGTAGGGCGTAAGGAAAGGGCAGCATAGCCGCCGCTATGAAGATTATACCATCGCCAAAGTGGATTACACCACCCATACCGTTGGGAATGTGGAAGAAGGTTATCGAGACAAAGATTAGTGCGGCGAACAGAGCTGAAATTACTAGAAGTTTAGTTGGCATTGGGTAATCCTTCCATATTGAGTCTTTTAACTTAATGATTATAACTACAGATGCTGATATATGCAATCTTGATAACACAAAACTATTCCTTTATAATAAAGCCAAAAATGAGGAATTTCTATGCAAAAATTACCCCTAACAGGAAGCTGGCAACTCAGTAAAAACGCCCAAACTCCCATCCCCGGCCACTTACCCGGTAGTACTTACCTTGACCACATAAACAACGGAATGGCCGATCCTTTTTGGGGAACAAACGAAACCCAAGCCACAGAGCTTTCCAAAAATAATTTCACATACTCACGCCATTTTACTATCCCGCCCGGCTTTTTAGATACAGAAAATATAGAGCTTGTAGCAGATGGCTTAGATACACTCTGCACAGTCGCCATAAACGGCAGGGAGCTGGGCAAAACCAACAACATATACCGCACATGGCGCTTTAACGCAGAGTCCTTCCTAAATGAAGGCGATAATTTTATTGAGCTTAAAATACAAAATCCATTCCCCTACATGGAAGAACAGCACGAAAACGAGCCCTTAAGCAGTGCGATGGCTAAGGTAAAGGGCAAAGCGCATTTACGCAAAACGCCCTGCCATTTCGGATGGGACTGGGGGCCTGTACTGCCGCCCGCCGGGCTTATAGGCAGCATTGCGCTTGAAAGCTACAACCTGCGTATTAGCGATATAAAAATACGCCAGCATCATTCTAAGGGAGAAGTTGAGCTAGAGGTAAACGCGAAGCTATCCAAGCCCAGGATAATAGAAAACGTAGAGCTAACAGCACCAACAGGCGAAGTTTTTAGCCACAAGCTAACAGCAAGCGGGGATAACCTGCACTGCCGCTTTAAAGTGGATAATCCTCAGCTATGGTGGTGCAACGGCCTTGGCGACCAGCCGCTTTATCAGCTAAAAATCGGCGACATTCAAAAACAAATCGGACTTCGCACCATAGAGTTAGACACCACTCCCGACGAATACGGCGCACAGTTCCGCTTTATAATAAACGGCGTGCCAATTTTCGCAAGGGGTGCAAATTGGATACCGGCAGATTCATTCATAACCCGTGTAAGCCGGGCCGATATTGACTTTTATTGCAAAAGCGCGGTACGTGCCAACATGAATATGCTTCGCGTATGGGGCGGCGGCATGTACGAAAGCGAAGATTTTTACGACGCTTGCGATCAAAATGGTATTCTGGTCTGGCAAGATTTTATTTTTGCTTGCAGTGCCTACCCCTTTCATAGGCCGGAATTTCTTGAAAATGTCCGTGAGGAAGTTAAGGATAATGTACGGCGCTTGCGGCATCGCGCCAGCCTTGCTTTGTGGTGCGGTAATAACGAAAATGAGCTTTTTGCAAAGTTGTGGAAAAAAAGCAGTAAAGAGCGGACTTCTAACCCGCATTTTTACCATAATATCCTGCGCGGATGGCTAAGCGAGCTTGACGATATAACACCCTACTGGCCTGGCTCGCCCTCTTCCGGCTCGCCAGAGCATAAACTACATAGCATGGAAAAAGGTCATATTCGGGGCGATACCCACCTTTGGCAAGTATGGCACGGCATGATGCCCATAGAGGTTTTACGTAAATACCCCACTAGATTTTGCTCGGAATACGGCGTGGAGTCTATGCCCTCTATGCATACTGTGCGCAGTTTTACAGACAAACCCTCGCCTAATCTGTTTGACCCCGTTATGCAACTCCATCAGAAGTCTCGGGGTGGCAACGAAAAGATTTTGTTTTATCTGTTAGCGAAGTACCGCAACCCCGCAAATTTTGAAGATTTTGTCTATCTTTCCCAGATAGTGCAGTCCAACGCAATCCGCTTTGCCACAGACTGCTGGCGGCGCAATATCGGCATAAGCAACGGTGCGCTGTTCTGGCAGATGAACGACTGCTGGCCGGTGGCATCTTGGTCTGGTATTGATTATCATAAGCAGTTAAAGGCCGTCACTTACCATGCACGCCATTTTAACAAGATGCTATGCCTATCCAACGACTATTTTGATGACCGTGCAGAGCTTTATGTAACAAACGAGTATCCAAGTGATTTTTATGGGACATTAGAATGGTCACTTGTAGATTTTGAGGGCACTGAGATAAACAGCGGCAGTGTTGAAGTGTTCTGCGGCGGGGTAAAATCCACTTGTGGGCTGGTTTTGCGCTATAGCGACGTTTTAAAAGGACGCAAAAAAAAGGAAGCGGCGCTAATTGTGCGGCTTATGCAAAATGAAAAAAGCCTTCCCGCAGATGAAAAGTATTGGCTGTTGGTGGCAGATAAAAACGCCAAGCTACCCAAGGCGCAGGTAAAGGCTGTTTGCGTACAAAACAAAGTTACGCTAACAAGCTCAAGCTATGCCCGCTACGTGTATTTAGAGGCAGAGGGCGTAACTGCGCCGTGGTCAGACAACTTTTTTGATATTCCGGCGGGACGGGAAGTTGTTGTCACGGTAGAATTGCCAGAGGGTTTTGATAATTTGCAGAAGAAATTGAAAATCAAAACCCTGACCGATGTAGTACCAAAAAATAGCAAGCTGATGGACAGTCTGCTAAGGGTAAAAATGGTGTTGCAGAAGAAGAATTTTCTATCTTGGTTAATTTTTAAGTTTATTTAGTATTTGAGCATAAACTCTTCCTGTAGTATAATCAAACCATGAGTAACTTCACCGAACTAATAACAAAAATAATAAACGACTACGGCGACGACACCTTCGAGAGTAGCCAAAAAACCCACGCTATTCTAATGGACTTGGCTCACGATCAGTTGCGCAACCGGCTTCTTGCCCGACATTTTGTTGAGGCGGGTGGCTTTGCCTTGCTCAAAAAATCTGGCGTGCGCGGCGGTTCTGTTATTATTCGTAAATTACGCGAGGAATTTAGCTTAGAGGCCAATGCCGCCGCATGGATCACTCACACCTTTGCCGAGGCTTTAGGACTTGAGGCCGAGGGCTTGGGCTTTATCGCCGCTATGAAAAGCCCAGAAGCCAGCGAAGCCAAAGCCGATACAAAACCAATAATACAAACTCCCAACGCGTCTATTCCGGCGGTGGCCATCGGCATTTCCCATACCGTGGCCATGCTACAGGACGGAACCGCCATAGCTCATGGCCGTAACGATTTTCTGCAATGTGACCTGGAAGGCTGGCGCAACATAAAAGCAGTAAGCGCCGGCGACGCCCATACCGTGGGGCTTACGAGCGATGGCCGTGTACTGGCGGTAGGCCGCAACAACTACGACCAATGCGACGTAGGCGATCTTTCCGATATAGCCGCCGTACACGCTTACGGCGACGATACCTTTTGTATCCGCAAGGACGGAAGCGCGTTAGCCTGCGGTAAATCTGCGCTAGACCTATCTCATTTTGAGAATACCCGCTCTATCGCCTGGCATCCGGAGGGGGTTTACGGCATACGGCATGACGGTACGCTTATGATGTCCTCGCGCGGCTGGGAAGAAGAGGACTGGGCGCTGTCATTAACGCAGGTTGTGCAAATAATATCTACTTATGTGATGGGAAGCCTGGCTTTAACAGCGGATGGCCGCATCTATAAAATGGGAGAGCCAGACAGCTACTTTGCCCAATTGCGGGACGTTTCATCTATTGCGGATATAAACGACGGCTTTGCCGCTCTGCGCAAGGACGGCACGGTAAGAATAATGCCATACGACAGAACAACACCCAGGCAGACTTCAGAGGCAGACGGATGGCGAGACATAGTGGCAATATACGGAAAATACAAGCGCCTAATAGGCCTTAATGCCGACGGGCATTTACTGGCCACATGCACCGACCCAGACTGGCTTAGGCGTAACGGAAATTTAGAATTTCTAAAAACTTGGTATCCTGTAGGGGTAGGGCTATGAATGACCGTATAATCGACATACTTATAGAAATAAGAGATCGCTACGGCGATATGATACTATACAATCAGCAGAAAACTAAAAATCTATTAAACGACCTGGCACCCGGCCTAAAAAAGGAACGCATACATATTTGCCAATTTTTAGACCTAAACGGATATTTTCAGCTAAAATACGCCGGGCATTCTTATCCGATAATAAGGGCTAGGCTGGTACAAAGTTATTCTAGTACTTACGGTGTAAACGAGTCTGTGGCTAACTGGGTATTGGACGTATTTTCTGAGATTTTAGGATTTTCAGATTTTAAAAATTTGGATAAAATTATAGTACAAGATGAAGAGCTTGAGCCTATAAAAATACCCGAAAAGCCAGAAACACCGGAAAAATTAGAAATTCCCAAAGTTCCCAAGGCCGCTGATCTTGTAGAGCTTATACCCAAGCCTAAGAAAGTTTTGCCGCCACCGCCACCACCGCCGCCAAAAAAGAAAGCCTTTGACCTCAAAAAGCGTATTTCGGCAGATATGCATTCTGTGGCGATATTACCAAACGGGCATGTGGTAGCCGTAGGCCCAAACGACGACGGGCAGTGTAATGTTGGCAAATGGCGAAACATACAAGCGGTATCTGCCGGGCCCTTTTTTACCGTGGGCTTGCAAGAAGATGGCCGGGTAGTGGCCACCGGGCGCAACGATCACGGCCAGTGCAATGTAAGCATGTGGCGCCATATAGTGGCAATCTCTGCCGGGGCGCGTCATACCCTAGGGCTACGCTCAGACGGTACGATGGTAGCCACCGGCCAAAACCGCAACGGCGAATGTAATGTAGAAAACTGGCGCAACGTTATCCACATAAGCGCCGGATATTTATGTAGCTTCGCCATCAAGAAGGATCATAAAGTATTAGCCAAAGGAAACATAAAAGGCGCCAAGCTATCTGTAGAGCATCTGTCTAATGTAGCGGATATATTAAACCCTTATCCATATAGAGCCATTGCCTTAAAGCGGGACGGAAGCCTGCTTACCGTTAGCAAAAATGAAGAAGCAGACGCTCTACAAAAAAGCCTATCCAAGTGGAAGGGCGTGAAGCAAGTTTCCGCCGGGCCAGATTACTTTGCAGGCTTATTCAAAGACGGGACTGTTAGAATATTGGCATATTACTGGATTTCCTCCGGCATAGAATGCAACCCCGACGACTGGATGGATATAGCCGCAATAGCCGCCGGACGCTTTCATTTGATTGGAGTGCGAAATGATGGTACTATGGTGGCAACCATGATGCATCCCCGCAAGGCTATGAATAAGGGTCAGTGCCGGGTTAGAGATTGGAGGCTTATATGAGTGTACTACCTAAGAGTAACGGATATTATACCTATGCCGATTACGAGACATGGGACGATGATTTCCGTTGCGAGTTGATTGACGGTGTTGTTTATGCTATGTCTGCGCCATCGCGGTTTCATCAGGCTATCAGTGTAGAGCTGACTACTCAATTGCATACTTTTCTGCGTGGGAAATCGTGCAAGCTTTTCCATGCGCCTTTTGACGTAAGGCTTAACGCGCACACAAAAGATGACATTGTGGTACAGCCCGATTTATTAGTCGTATGCAACGAGCTAAAAATAGAAAACGGCAGACATTGTATAGGTGCGCCTGATTTTGTTATTGAGATTCTTTCCCCTTCCACCTCTAACAAAGACCGCGACATAAAATCAAAAAGGTACCTGGAAGCCGGTGTTAGAGAGTATTGGTTAATTTGTCCTGAAAGTTTAACGGTGGAAACACTGATTTCAAATAACGGAAAATATCAGCGCGAATGTTACAGCTTCGAGGACGAAATTCCTGTTTCAATACTAGAAGGCTGCATTCTCAATATGAAGGAGACTTTAACAGCATGACATCCTTAAAAGTAAACACAAAAATGCCGCCATCACAGCATCGTACCATATATACGATAATCCGTTTCATAGCCTCAGGCGGCCAGGGCGAGGTCTACGAGGTAGAGGATAAAACAAACGGTAGGCGCTATGCCCTTAAATGGTACTTTAAGCATTCTGCTACCGCCTATCAAAAGAAGCTAATATCCCGGCTTATTAGCCGCGGCCAGCCGGATCACCGCTTTTTGTGGCCTCTTGATATGATAGAACAGGGCAATTTATTCGGCTATGTAATGGACTTGCGGCCGCCGGAATATAAGTCAATTTTAGACTTAATGAAACGCCGTGCCGAGCCTACCTTTGCCGCGCTTTGCATGGCGGGCATTAATCTTGCGGACGGATACCAGTCCCTACATTCCCAGGGATTATGCTACCGGGATATATCCTTCGGTAATTTATTCTTTAACCCTTCCGACGGTAACGTGCTGATTTGCGATAACGATAACGTAACCGTCAACAAAGACTCAGAAGGCGGTACGGAAGGCACGCCCCGCTTTATTGCCCCGGAAATTATCGTCAACAAAGGCTACCCCTCCACTATGACTGACTTGTACTCTATGTCGGTGCTACTTTTCTATATGTTTATGCTACATCACCCGCTTGAGGGCGCGGTTGAGGCCAATATAAAATGCCTGGACGGCAAAGCCATGGAGAAAATATACGGCAAAGAGCCCATTTTCATTTGGGATACTAAAAATACGACCAACCGCCCTGTTCCTGGCTACCAGGATAACGCGATTATTTTCTGGGAAATATACCCTTCATATATTAAAGAGTTGTTTACCCAGGCTTTTACAGCCGGGCTAAAAGACCCTAACAAGCGCATAGTCGAAAATCAATGGAAAGAAGCCATTGCCCGTTTGCGCAACAGCATAATGTACTGCGGATACTGCAAAAGCGAAAACTTTTACGATCTGCAAAAAGTCAAACAAGGCCAGGATCATCTATGCTGGCAGTGCAAGGGTGTTGTTAATTTACCGCCCCGCATTAAGATAGGCAATCAGCTTATTATGCTTAACCAAGATACCCAACTATTTGCCCACCACATAAACGGAAAGTTTGATTTTTCGGAGGTTATCGGAAAAATAAACCAGCATCCGACACAACCTAACCGCTGGGGACTTACTAATATGGGGAAAGATAACTGGACTTTTACCAACAAAGACGGCGAAAGCACAAACGTACCGCCAGGCAAATCTGCACCATTACAGGCGGATGCTAAAATAAACTTTGGCCCTGCCGAGGGCTCGATAAAAGCAAATTAAGGAGGCCATAAAATGGCAAAACACTTACCAGGCGGCGAAATGTCGTCACGTATTTTAGACTTTATTTGGATAGCGGACTGCTCCGGCTCTATGGAGGGCGAAAAAATTCAGACCCTTAACTACGCTATCCGGCAAACTATTCCCGACATGCAAAAAGAGGCCGACGATAACCCTAACGCAAGCGTTATGGTGCGGGCGCTTAAATTCTCGGATGGCGCGCAGTGGCATATTCCTAGCGCTACGCCTATTGACCAGTTTAGCTGGGTAGATTTGCAAGCAGGCGGCGTCACCAGCATGGGTATGGCTCTTGAGATGGTAGCTACTGAATTGCGCTCCTTCCCAACTAATACCAAGCGGCTTCCTCCGGTTTTGGTTTTACTGACGGACGGCCAGCCTACTGACGAATTCAAAAAAGGCCTGGATAGCCTGATGGATACCCCTTGGGGCAAAAAAGCCGTGCGTATCGCTATTGCTATCGGCAAAGATGCTGATATTGCGATTCTTGAGCAATTTACGGGCAACCGCGAGCTTGTTCTTGAGGCTAAAAATCCGCAGCTCTTGATACAGTTTATCAAGTGGGCATCTACCGTGGTTAAAACCGTGTCCTCTCCGCGTGCTACGGATGATGACGATGCTCCTTCCGGCGTGGATATGAACACTGTGCCGGTCGTTACTGACGACGATGATGAAATCTGGTAAAAGAAAATGGTCTGCTGTAGGTAACTGTGTACAAGGGAATTCCCATATAAAAAACGATATACCCTGCCAGGACGCATTGCGCATAGAACGGCTCGGACGCTTCCAGATAGTATGCCTGTCTGACGGGCATGGCAGTAGTAGCTGTCCGTATAGCGCAGAGGGCGCCCAGGCCGCCGTAGATACGGCCTTTGAGGTATTTGCCTCTATACTAGAGGATGAGGGAGATTCCTTCCATACTATAAGCTCTAACAAGGATATATGGCTACCCAAGCAGATAGAGAAACATTGGAAGCATAAAATACAAAAGCTTCACCAAGAAACACGCGAGGAAGAACCTTTTAAATACGAGCTATACGGCGCTACCCTTCTAAGCTTGATAGCGGCTGACGATTTTGTTTTTGCCCTACAGCTTGGCGACGGGGATATATTATCTATTCAGCCCCAGCCGGACGACCTTTTAATAGAGTGGTTTATACCACCGGACGGCGGCCTGGGCCCTGAAACTAACTCGCTGTGCCAGGACGACTGCTGGCAGTATATGACCGCGCAAATTACTTCAATTGAAGCAAAAGCCCCTAGCTTCTTAATGTCCACGGATGGATACGCCAATAGCTTCGCTGATGATAAGGGCTTTAAAAAAGCCGGTGCGGATTTTTACGAGCTATGGAAAGATAGGGGCTTGCCTTATATTGAGGAAAATTTAGCTGGTTGGTTGATGGAGTCTAGCGCACAGGGTAGTGGGGATGATATTACCTTGGCGTTGGTGGTTGATGAATTTTAATTTAAAACTGAAGGGGTTGTCTCGTTAAGGGGTAGCCCTCAGAGCATCCGGAGGAAGGACTGATAATTGTTTTCTACGGCAAATCGCAACTCGCAAGGCGAACGATCCGGATGCTCTAGGGACTGCCCCTTATTTGGTCTTGTTATTCCTACAAATCAGTACTATTTTCTTGATCTGATCCTCCGATTACGCTTACTATATGTGCAATTCTTTTGCTGTTTGTTCTCAAATTCCCTAATATAGGGTCTTTTCCAACCATAGCTTTGCCTATGTTCTGTTTTATTGCACCCAATTCAGATAAATTCGTAGCTGTGCCGTCTGGCATAGATTTTAATACGCCTCCTGATGTACTTGTAAGAGAAGCAATCAGCGACACAACACCCATAAATATTTTTCCAAAACTCATTTATAACCTCCATAATGTCTAAAGAAGAGCCTGAGCTCTACTTAAAATATCCCGCTCCTTCTCTCTTGCCGCTGTTGATTCTGCCTCCCATTGCGGATACAAATTAGCATAGCGCTTAAAGCGCCAAACAATTATAACAATGCCAGGGATTATGTAAAGGAGCAAGCCTACGGCTGATATTATCAACCATAACATTCCAAACCTCTCGGGTGGAGGTATGGAAGGAACTGCATAATACTGTCTTTCTAAATCAACTAACTGATCGTAGTTTGACATGGTTTTTTCACGCTGAAATGTTAGCTTGATCTTCTTACTGCGGACTTGATAAATATCATCTCCGCGCCTTTCTTGATAATTCTCTGTAACCTCCTGTGTGCTGTGAAATTCCCAGCCAAATGCTTGATGCAACTCAATAACTGTTTGCTCAGCAACGGGATGCACATCAATAGACTTTACTTCTTTTGCCATCTTTTCCTCCTCGCTAAAATGCCAAATACCTGTTATACGGATATTTAATATATCATATACAGGTATTTTATGCAACTACACGAGGTAAAGTTTACCCGGGAGTGTGGTATACATGCGTAGATTAAAGAAATTGCGGGAAAAGCAAAAGTTAAATCAAGAAGGTTTGGCTATGAAACTTAACGTTTCACAATCTACTATAAGTGCATATGAGGTAGGCGAAAGAACGCCAGATTTAGAAACATTAAAGGCTATTGCACGTTTATTTGAAGTGTCCATAGACTATCTTGTTGGTATATCTGAGAAAAAGCAAAACATCAGTCACGCAGATTTAAAATCTGATGAGTTGGAATATATAAATAAATATAGGCAAGCCAGCTTAATTGATAGGGAGAAAATAAAAGCTTATATGGATGGGTTATTGAGCAGGTAATAGTGAATTTGTTACTCATTTCTCTGGCTTGCTCGTTCGCTTCGCATTTTTTACTAGCACATAGATTTTCTTGTGTAGATTTGAATATTGAGATAGAATATAGCTTGATGAAGGGAGCAGTCACATGCCCGATGGAATCACCTATAGAAATAAAGGCGCTACTTCCCTCAAACTACCCCGCTGTTACAGCCACCGAGATATATGCGGAGAATGTATTCCTGTTAGAAGATGACTCTAAGATGATAAGGGAGTGGCTAAAAATGACTAAGGTGGCTAGGATATTTGAAGAAGAAAAGATTGAAGCAGTTAATGAAGCAGTCAAGAATGACCGTTTAAGGCTTGCAAAAATGATGCTGGCTAAAGGCAAAGACAGCCTTGAAATAATGGAGTATACTGGCTTCACCAAAACCGAGCTTGCCGAAATACAGACATTAGCAATGGGATAAAG
>Ga0209755_10006391_pt1 | contig 13073 bp, 9 predicted proteins | sample TergutCo191P1_FD_187301 | JGI IMG/M metagenome (GOLD analysis project Ga0209755, IMG submission 187301) | Cornitermes sp. P1 segment gut microbial communities from Petit-Saut dam, French Guiana - Co191P1 (SPAdes) (version 2) | ecosystem: Host-associated > Arthropoda: Insects > Digestive system >... | reverse complement strand
TGGGGGTGCATCACACGATTGCTCGTGACCAGGCAGGTAACCTGTGGACCTGGGGATTTAATACCTCGGGCCAGCTTGGCATTGGTAACATAATCAACCAATTAGAACCCGTGCTTTGGAATACGAGAGCAGTCGAGGCTACTCCAGCCCCAGCAACGCGCGATGTCTCCCTTGACTTAGATGAAGTCACTATTACTTTTAGTGCTCCTATGCAAGAAGATGAGGGAACTATTACCATTGATCGAGATGCAACGGTAGACATGGCAGGTGCTACTTGGTCTGCAGGTGGTACAGTCCTTACTGTTCCTGTTGAACTAGACGCGGAAGCATTTTTATCAGTGCATACAATAGTTGCTTCAGGCTTTAGGGCTTACCCTCTTCTCGGTAATGCAATAGGTCTGCCCGTACCTGATGTCACCTGGAACTTCAGAACAGAGGTAGGACCTCTCGACCCACCAGAAGGCACTCTTTATAAAAACCTTCAAGCACCAGAGGGCACTACTTTGCCTAATGCTTCTTTTGACTTTAACTTTGTGCCCGTACACATAGCTGACATGGGTGGTGGACTAGCCTCGCGCAGTGTCGTTGATGTAACTGCTGTGGGTATAGGTACACAAACTATCGCCATTGATGCATCTACTGCAGTAACAAGTGGTGGGGTAATATCGGCTGAAAACTATCTTGATTTGGTAGATATCTTTGAATCAGGTACTTTTCCTGCTGGTGGCGGATGGTTTATTTGGGAAGTCTATGAAGTGCAGGGCTCTTCAGGGTTAGGCTCTGCCAACATGGAATATTCCCAGGCGCGCTTTCAAGTAAGAGTGCTTGCTGGTAATGCTGGTACCCTTGGTGCTATTGAAGTGTGGCCTATGGAATATGCAGCCGGCTCATGGTCAGTTCCTGCTACTGCAGAAAAAGCAACAGCTATGACTTTTGTAAATATCTACATTCAAAACACTGACCTTGTCGTAACAAAGACAATAGATAATGGTGAGTTTGCTGACCTTACTACACCCTTTAACTTTACCGTAAATGTTACAGCTCCTGGTATGTCATCAATATCGACTACTTTGACGGCATATATTTACAGCAGTGGTACACCTATTGATAATGCTGCTCGCTCACCTGTAACTATCAGTGGCGGAACTTTTACAGGCTTTTTCCTCATGCATGGTGAAGAGATAAGAATACCAGGTCTTCCCGTAGGTACTACCTTTAATGTTACTGAATCTGCTACTACAAACTTTGCACCTTCAGTAAGAGTTTATAGTGATGCTACACACATTCACTCTGCAGTTGCTGATCCTGGTGAGGCTCTTTCTACAGGCAACCATATTATTATGGGGGACGGTAGAAATGCTACAGACTTTATTAACACCTATCAGTTTGTGCCACCTACAGGTCTTGCTATTGCAGGAATATCGTTGATTCCTTTCATAGCACTTATGATTGCCTTTATAGCCTTTATGTCACAGCGTAAGCGCAAGGCAATAGAGACTTTGCCTTTGGCTTAGGTGTTACGTAGTAAAGCGTAGGCTGCTTACCTAATAAGAGCGGCTTACGGGAGGGCGCACTCAATGCTGTGCGAGTAAGTACAGCATTGAGGCGTCCGCTTAGCATACTTTTTCTGAAGGGATAAGTTTTGTCGATGCGATTCCTTATCAGCCGCTTTCCTCGCACTTAAGCGGCAATGCAGGAAGAGAGATGTATAGTGTCGGACTTGACAAATCTCATATTTCCTAACGAAGTGCAGGTGAGACAGAGAAGCAACCTCTCTTGCAGGCCTCTCAGTTTAAATACTGCTCTTCCAGGACCCGCCACATGTCCAAGATGTGGCGGGTCTGTCTTATGCGTTAAAAAATTTCAATTCGGGATATTTGTTTAACTATAAGCATAATTGCAGTAAGCGAGGACCATTATTTAGTTTCTATGTACGAACAGCAGCACAATTTATTTACGGGAAGGCAGGGGCGCTGATGTCTGCAGGCGCCAATCGACGAGTTGGGAGCATTGCATGATTGAAAGGCCGAGGTACTACGAATGGCTTCATAGCCACAAAAACAAGAAATCTATCAAAATCATTACAGGTATGCGAAGAGTGGGAAAAACTACCCTGTTAGAGGGCTTTCGTGATGAGGTCCTTTTACAGAACTTAGCTGAAAGTTCAGTTATATGGGTTAATCGTGACACTTTGAGACAGCAAGAAATCAAAAATGATGGGGAATTGTGCAGCTACATTATTGATGTTGCAGGCAGTGGGGGAGTCAACTATGTCTTTTTAGACGGCATAGATGACCTTGAGCACTTTGAAAGGGTTTTAAGTCATCTCTTCAGTCGAGACAATATTGATCTTTATGTTGCTGCGCGCAACACTCTTTTTATGGGAGAAGAGTTTAGGGCTCGCATAAAGAGCCGCTGTGCAATACTGCACGTTTTCCCACTTTCATTTAAGGAATATCATGATGACCTTGCAAAGCGTTCTCCGGACGGAAAAATTCCCCATGATAAAGAAGCTGTCTTTAGGCGATACATTTGCTGTGGTGGCTTGCCAGGGGTTGCAAGATTAGTAGGTAGACGTGCAGTGCTTGAATATTTAGAGGGCACCTTTAACACTATCATTCTTGAAGACATTGCAGCCAGGAAGCGCCGCATGGGGATTAATGACTTCATGGAGGTTGCACACTACATGGTTAGCTTAGCGGGAGAAAAGACTTCGGTGCGGGGAATCGCGGATTCTTTGGCGGTTAAAGATAAGAAAGCATCTCCCAATACAGTGCGCGAATATCTTGATGCCTTGCAACGCTGCGACCTTCTCCACAAAACAGAGCGCGTAGACCTTACGACTGGTAAGCACATAAGCACCTTTGAACGGTATTACTTGGGTGATCTGGGAATGATGTTTTGGGCAACAGACAGGTCAACAATCAATGATGATTTTGCCTCTATGAGAAGCGCTATAAAAAATGTAATTTATCTTGAGCTGCGCCGCAGGTATGCCCGTGTTGATTTCGGCGAGATGGAACCCATTAAGAATGTAAAGGTGTCAAAGAGCGATGAAAAATGCTCTCTCTTTATTACTTCTGCTTTTGACGGGGAGCAGTACTTCCGCTACGTTGAAAACTCTAGTGATGATATTGTGCTGCAGGCTGAAATAGGCAGAATGGTCAAAATGAAAAACCTTATGCCCAGAACCTTGCTAAGTCTGCAGACCGATGGCCGTGCAAACGTAATGGGAATAGAGCACATAAACCTAATAGATTGGCTCCTAGAATAAGGTAATTTCACCAGCCAAAAAGTGCAAAAATCACGTACTTGTTAGTTCACTCATCAAAAAGAATTAACAAGTATTTCAAATTTTCCACACAATTTCCCAAGCAATAAAAAGACCGACAGGGCTCAAACCTTGTCGGTCTTTTTTGGTTTGATACACTGTTTTTATGGACTCTCTTGTTTTTAGGATGATGGATTATGTGGCCGTGCGGGGGCTTTTTGATGAACGCTCTCCCTTGCTGCTTATGCTTTCTGGTGGTGGTGATTCCGTTGCCTTGCTGCACTTGTTAAAGGCGGCGCAGGCGGATGTGACTTCACCGCATTGTTTGGCTGCCGTGCATATTAACCACCAGCTGCGTGGTGGGGGGGCTGATGCAGACGAGGCTTTTTGTGTCGAGCTGTGTACTGCGCTAGGTGTATCCTTGACGGTGCGCCGCCTTGATGTGGCCGACTACGCCCAGACGCATAAACTTAATCTTGAAGATGCCGGGCGGGTCTTGCGCTACCGCGAGGCTGAAAGTTTGCTTGACCAGCTTTGCGACCAGCAGAATGTTTCGCGTGAACAGGGACGCATTGTGACTGCTCATACCCGGGATGACCGGGTTGAAAATTTCTTTATGCGCGCCATCTTTGGGTCAGGTTTAGGCGGACTTGCTGGTATGGCAGCGCAGCGCGGTCGCATTGTTAGGCCACTGCTTGACATTGACCGCAGTGAGCTGCGTGATTGGTTAAAGGCTGGCGGTCATGCCTGGCGCGAAGATCCCAGCAATGACGATGAGTCTCGTACCCGTGTCTTTATCAGGGCAAATATTGTGCCTGAAGCAGAAAAGCTGCGCCCAAACTTTCGTGAAAATCTTGCCCGCACTATGGACCTTGTTGCTGCTGATGATAGCTTGCTTGCTGACATGGCGCAGGGCTTTGCCCGCAGCTTCAGTGTGGCGCGCAACCCCAATGAGAGCATCAGTCTTGACGCGCGCATGATGCTGACCCTTGACCCTATCATGGCACGGCGTGTGCTGCGCGTTGCCATCACCCAGACCTTTGACGATGCTTCGCGCCTTGACGCGGCGCACACGCTTGCAGTTCTTGAGGGCTTAGACCTGCTCCGCAAACTTATTGATGATGGCCAGAAGTTGCCACCGCGCAAGGTTTTATTTGCGCGTGATATACCGCCTGCCCTGCGAGTAAAGATTAATTGCGATACAATTGAGGTTGCTCGGATTTAGCCCTCTGCTTGCAGTAAGCGCTGGCTTTTTGTGGGCGATTGCAGACAAAACCCCGTATGAAACAAGGCGAATTCTGCTGCAGATTATGCAGAGCGTTTGTTATGTTTACCCAAATGAAAGAATGAGACCAACTACATGACTATTGAGAAAAGCGTGCCCGCCGTCCATCCCGATGTCGAAAAGGTGCTGGTTACGCAACAGCAGCTGGCGGACCGGAATGCGGAATTGGGCGCTGCTATATCGCGGGATTACGCGGACAAAGAGGTGTTGATTGTTGGTGTTTTGAAGGGTGCTGCTTGGTTTGTGTCTGATTTGACGCGTAGCATGACCTGCGATTTTACTGTTGATTACATGGCGGTGTCTAGTTATGGCGCGGCGCACACTTCTTCAGGTGTGGTGCGCATTTTGAAAGACCTCGAGGTTCCGCTTGAGGGTCGCCATGTTTTGATTGCTGAAGATGTTTTGGACACAGGGCTGACCTTGAAGTATCTTATTCGCAACTTCATGGGACGCGGTGCGGCAAGTGTTGAAGTCGCTGCCTGTGTCGTGAAAGAGGGCGCGCAGGAAGAAGAAATCGATGTGCGCTATGTAGGGTTTACCATACCCAACGAGTTTGTAGTTGGCTATGGTCTTGATTATAATCAGCGCTACCGCGGGCTGCCGTATGTTGGTGTCCTTGACCCGAGTGTCTACGAGGATGCTTAGCGGCTGCCGTGGTCACTGTCGCGCATGCGCGACTGCGCTACCGATAACCGTAACGATTAACCGCCAGATATACAGAAACACAAAACACAGAGGGAGCATTTAGTGGCAGAAGCTAAAAAGCCAGACCAGAAACCGAAACAGAAGCCAAAGACAGACCCAAAGCAAAACCGCAGAAATCTGCTGATTTATGCCCTGGTTGGTCTGATTTTGGTGTGGTTCGTGTCGATTCAAGTAAGTAATACCCTAGGCGATGCAGAAGAGCCCACAGAGTTCGCAACCAGCGAGTTTAGGGAAGTTGCCCGAGAAGGGCGCATAAGCGAAGTGACCCTTATGGTCAACGACAACAACGCGCTGACGGGTAAATACTGGGCTGATAAGGCAGCTATTGACGACGAAGATGCCCTGCATGAATTCGTTTCAACTTGGGGCGATGGAGACTTCGATGTCTTCGCCGAAGAATATATTGAGGGCGCAGGCAGAATCGTCAATGTTGACCCCACAGACACAGGAATATGGACAAGCGTCTTGCTGTCCTTCTTACCTCTACTGCTAATATTTGGTCTGCTGTTTTTCTTCTTTACGCGTATGACCAGTGGCGGCCAGGGTGGAGTCATGAACTTTGGCAAAGCAAAGGCCAAAAAGACCGACAAAGAAAAGCAAACAATCACTTTCAAAGACGTTGCCGGCTGCGAAGAAGCCCTGCAGGAACTAACAGAAGTCCGCGACTTTTTGGCTGACCCGAAGCGCTTCGAGAAAATGGGTGCCCGCATTCCGAAGGGCGTGCTGCTAGTAGGGCCTCCCGGTACGGGTAAGACGCTGCTCGCACGCGCTGTTGCAGGTGAAGCAGACGTACCCTACTTCACCATTTCAGGTTCAGATTTTGTGGAGATGTTCGTAGGCGTAGGTGCTAGCCGCGTGCGCGACCTCTTTGAGCAAGCAAAATCTGAAGCACCAGCCATCATCTTTATTGATGAAATCGACGCCGTTGGACGCCAGCGTGGTGCGGGACTAGGTGGCGGTCACGACGAGCGTGAACAAACCCTAAACGCGCTACTAGTAGAGATGGACGGCTTCGAGATGCAAGATAACGTTATCTTGCTTGCCGCAACTAATAGGCCTGATGTCTTAGATCCAGCACTGTTGCGTCCGGGACGCTTTGATCGCCAGGTCATTGTAGACCGTCCCGATCTAAAGGGTCGCGAGGCTATCTTGAAGGTGCATGCAAAGAATAAGCCGCTTGCCGACGATGTAAAGCTTGAAGTTATTGCGCGACGCACACCTGGCTTTACCGGTGCTGACTTGCAGAACTTGCTGAATGAATCAGCACTGCTTGCTGCGCGTGCCAATAAAGAGAAAATCGAGATGACCGACATCGAAGAGGGCATCGATCGCGTCCTCATGGGACCAGAGCGCAAAAGCCGCCTGATCTCTGAAGATGAAAAACTAACGATTGCCTACCACGAAGCAGGTCACGCTATTGTGGGTCACTACACCCCGCACAGCGACCCTGTGCACAAGGTAACCATTATTCCGCGTGGTGGCGCGCTAGGTGCAACCTGGCAGCTACCGACTGAAGATCGCTTCCTCAAGTCAAAGAAGGCCATGCTTGATGACATCGCCGTGCTGCTTTCAGGCCGCGCTGCAGAAGAGATTACTTCAGGTGATGTAACCACGGGTGCTTCAAACGACATCGAGCGCGCAACAAAGATCGCAAAGGGCATGGTCATGCGCTACGGCATGAGTGATGTATTAGGGCCGCAGTGCTTTGGTGAAGAGCCTGAAAACGTTTTCTTAGGACGTGACTTCTCGAAAGGCAGCGACCACGGCGAGGAAACAGCTGCGACTATCGACCGTGAAGTTTCTCGCATTATCAGCGAAGGCTACACCCGCGCCCACGACATCCTCGTGCGCGAACATGACATGCTAGTCCTCATGGCAGATGAGCTCATGAAGGTCGAAACTCTAGAGGGCGATGCCCTGAAAAAGATTTTCGACAGCGGCAAAATCAAGGTACGTGTCGAAGTTCCCGCGCTGGGAGAAGTCGACCCAGCAGCAGGTGAAAGTGCCGAAGATGAAGACGTGCCAGCAGATAAGGTTCCTGACGACGCAAAGCTGTCTGAAGAGGCTGCAGCGGACGCGACAGATACACCCGAAGTAGCCGAAGTCAAATCAGATAAGTCTGCATAGATGGATCAGGCAAAGATAGAGCAAGGCGTCCGCCTCATCCTCGAAGGAATTGGGGAAGATATTGGGCGCGAGGGCTTGCTTGACACGCCAAAGCGCGTTGCAAGCATGTACGCAGAGATTTGCTCTGGCCTTACTGAAGACCCAGCCGACCACTTCAAAGTTACCTTTAGCGAGCACCATCAAGAGATGGTGCTCGTACGTGATATTCCGCTGTATTCTTTGTGCGAACACCACTTAGCACCCTTCATTGGCAAGGCGCATGTCGCCTACATTCCAGGCGAGGGCGGCCAAATCTGCGGACTGTCAAAACTGGCGCGTGTCGTAGAAGTGTACGCACGTCGCCCCCAGGTGCAAGAACGCCTAACCTCGCAAATCGCAGAAAGCATTGTCGACAACCTAAGTCCGCTGGGCGTCATTGCCGTTATCGAGGCAGAGCATCTGTGTATGTCTATGCGCGGCGTGCGCAAACCTGGTGCGCTCACCATTACTTCAGCCGTGCGCGGCATCTTCCGCGAGGACTCAAAGACGCGTGCAGAAGCCCTGTCACTCATCAATAGCTAGATGGCAAACAGCGATGATTGGGTTGACCTCTTATCTTAAATATGGGTAGTCCACTGCAAAACAAGAAAGAACAGATGATGAGCAACCCCCTTAGCACTGCTACTGTCATGGGCATTTTGAACGTGACCCCTGATTCGTTTTCTGACGGGGGACAGCACTCTGACCTTGACGCTGCCCTTGAACACGCCCGCGAAATGATTGCGTCAGGGGCAAGCATCATTGACGTTGGGGGAGAGTCAACCCGACCAGGGGCACAGCCAGTCACCACTGATGAGGAGCTCGCTCGCACTATCCCGGTCATCAAGGCGCTTGCTGCACAGCTACAGGAATCTGACGAGTCAGCAGAACTTGAGCTGCGTATTTCAATTGACACACGCAATGCTGCGGTGGCGCAGGCAGCATGTGCAGCAGGGGCAAGTATCATCAATGACATTTCAGGCTTCACTGACCCTGCCATGATTGAGGTCGCGCTTGCCACGGGTGCTGACTGCGTGCTCATGCACATGCAAGGCGACCCCCAAAACATGCAAGATGACCCCTTCTATGTTGACATCGCACAGGAGGTCGGAGACTTCCTGCTAGAGGGCGCAGCACGCCTAGTAAAAGCAGGTATAGCAGTAGATAAAATCATCCTCGACCCCGGTTTTGGCTTCGGAAAAAATCTAGAGCATAATTTGGAGCTATTCTTACACGTCAATACCCTCGCGCAGCGTGTGCACGACGCAGGACATCGTTTACTGGTCGGACTGTCGCGCAAGTCGATGTTGGGTGCCCTGTTTGGCATAGAGCAGGCACAGGACCGTGATGAGGCCTCTGCACAGCTTGCAGCAGCCCTCATTGCAGCAGGTGCGGACATGGTTCGCACGCACAATCCCTTTGTGACTGTCCGTGAACTAGACCGAATAGGTGAATCAGTCGCAGCTAACACCCCAGAAAAGACCTTCATTGCCTTTGGGTCAAACCTGGGAGGTCCTGTCGCCAACATTGCCACAGCAATTGTACAAATTGAAGAGCTCCCACTGACGACCTTGAGCAAACTTGCAGCACCCGTCATGAGCGAACCTGCCTATGACAGCAATCAAGCCAGCTTCACCAACACTGTTGCAGAAATCACCACACATCTTAGTGCCAGTGCGCTTTTTACCTATCTGCAGGCTATAGAGGTTGATATGGGGCGTGAGAAGACACGCATTAACGGTCCGCGGGTCATCGACCTTGATGTGCTTTCTTTCGCACAGCAGACAATAAACTTGCCTGCCCTAAAAATCCCGCACCCACGCATGAGTGAGCGTGCCTTTGTGCTGGAACCTCTTGCAGAGATTGCACCAGGTTTCACCTTGCCAGGCGGAGCAAAGCTGACTCCTGCAGAAAAGCTTTACGGGACTGTCACAGCCCAGATACCGCTGGATTTATTGAAGTCTGAAATCGCGACAAAGAAAGAAAATCTTGCACGCGCCACCCAGTTTCAAAATCGACTTCGCAACGACACTCAAATCAATCACGACGACTGGACTGCAATAGGCTAGACTAGTAGCACTATTTGTCCAGAAAAAGTTTAGTCACTACCTAGTCTGCCTGGGGGTGGCGCACGGTTTTCAGTTTGTTTTGCTGCGGGTTGCTCCGCATTATAAGGTTTTCATTTTAGTTGGGTAGGTATCGAGAGAGGATTGATATGAGTACGCACGATGGGCATCAAAAGACTTTTACAACGCCGTCATTTGCGCAGTATAAAGAGGCGCAAAAACGGATTGTTATGTGTACGGCAGCAGATTTTATGCAGGCGCAAATTGCTGCTGCTGCGGGTGTGGATTGTATTTTAGTGGGTGATTCGCTGGGTATGACGACGCTGGGTTATGACAGTACGCTGCCGGTGACCATGGATGATATGTTGCGTGCGACAGCTGCGGTGGTGCGTGGTGCGCCTAGTAGTTATGTGATTGCTGACATGCCGTTTATGTCGTATCAGCATTCGCATGCGGAGGGCATGAAAAGTGCTGCGCGCTTGATTTCAGAGGCGGGTGCGTCTGCGGTAAAGGTTGAGGGTGCGTCGTTTGAGGCGGTTGCCTTTATCGAGAGCCTGGTTTCTGCCGGCGTTCCTGTGGTGGGGCATTTGGGCTTGTTGCCGCAGTCGATTAACCAGCTGGGCAGCTATCATACGCAGGCAAAAGAGGTTGACGATATTGTGCGTTTGATGATGGACACGCACGCGGTTATGACGGCGGGCGTGTATGCTATCGTGCTGGAATGTGTGCCACAAGAAGTTGCTGCAGTGCTGGGTGAAATGCATACGCTGCCCATGATTGGCATTGGTTCTGGTCCTGCCTGTGACGGTGAGGTTCAGGTGCTGCATGACATTTTGGGCCTGAGTGACTATAATCCGCGCCATGCAAAGCGCTACCTTAACGGCGCGGAGTTGCTGGGCAATGCTTTGGAGCAGTTCGTGCAGGAGGCTCGTTCGGGTAACTTCCCTACTAGGGACCAGTCGGTAAGCATTGACGAGTCAGTGGTTGAGGCAGCAACACCGGTGTTTATCGAGCGTCTGATTGAGCAGGTAGAGTTGATGGACGGCAACGTCGAGTTTCTTTCAGAGGATGGCGACATTAACCTAGAGCCAAATTTCGACGTAGACCCCGAAGACGGAAGCCGCTTTTTTCAAGGCGGCGGGCGTGCCCATCTTAATTAGCGAGAGCAAGGAAACCTTGGGGTTTGTCCCCACTATGGGTGCCCTTCATGCAGGACATCTGTCACTGATTCGAAAGGCTGTGCAGGATTGCGACGAGGTTGTCGTGTCGATTTTCGTCAACCCTGCGCAGTTTGGCGAGGGGGAAGACTTCGAGCGTTATCCGCGCAGTCTGGAGGCTGACCGTGAAGCAGCTCTTGCAGCAGGTGCTAACTACGTTTATGCGCCTGTACAGACAGACATCTACCCTAACTACCCCCAGTTTGACATTCCCGGTGAGCCCTTTGATGCAGCACTAATCCCCGGTCCACTTGCAGTTCGCTGGGAGGGAGAGAAGCGTCCTGGTCACTTTGAAGGAGTCACCGCAGTAGTCAAGCGTCTTTTTGATTTGATTCAGCCAGATAAGGCCTATTTTGGCGAAAAGGATTTCCAGCAGTTGCGTGTTATAGAAAGCATGGTGAAACAGCTTGCCTTGCCTGTAGAGATTGTGCGCTGTCCAATCCTGCGTGATGAAGCCGGGCTGGCACTTTCTAGTCGCAATCGCTACCTTAGTGACACCGACTATCAGCAAGCCCTTACTATTCCGCGTGCGCTTGCAGCAGGGGACCAAAGTCTGCTGAGCAATAGCATAGTCCTCGATTACTTTGCAGAAGTCGATGCAGAAACCCTAGAGCCAGCACTGGTGCCGGGCAAAAAAGGGAACCTGAGAATCTTTGCGGGCACCCTGGGCACGACCCGCCTTATCGATAACTGCCCAGTTTAGGTAGCCCTAGTTTAGTTGGCGACCTAGCGACTAAGGATGCGCTTGCGTATGCGTGAGGGCTTGGCTTGTTCGCTGGGCGTGCTGGGTGGGGAACTGCCAAAAAGCGAGATATTTTCAAAGTTTGGTTTTGGCGTAATCGGCAAAAATACCGTAAAGCAGCAGCCATATTCAGGCGGGGGGGCAGCCGAATGCTCGTCAGGCAACCTAACCTCATCAGCACCGAAGCGCACATCAATAACGCCGCCATGCTGATTTACGATTGCCTTAACAATGGAAAGTCCCAGCCCAAAGCCCCCTGATTTGCGGTCACGACTATATTGCTGGCGGTTAAACCTATTGAAGATGCCTGTGCGCTTGCTTACGGGAATGCCTGGTCCGTCGTCATAGACTGATAAGTAGGCAAACTCATCAACGTCTGCTAGGTGAACGTCATGGATGAGCGGCCCTAGTTCATGGCGCGGCACAGAGCCATGTTCAATCCAAACACTTCCGCCCTGACCGACAGCAAGGGTCGCATTGTCAACCAGGTTAATGATGACCTGCTGAATGCGGTCGATGTCGCCCAGTACTTCTTCAGGGTCACCGTGAGTCTCGAAAGTGACATTGCGGTCTTCAAATATTTTTTCTAAGGTTGCTTCAGCACGCTCTACCGCCGTTCCCAAATCAAAGCGGGATAGTTTAATCTCGCCAGTACCGCCTTCAATGCGCTGCAGGTTGAGCAGGTCTTCTGCAAGCCTTGTCAAGCGCTCTGATTCAAGCACAATAGTATTGAGGAAGCGTATCTCATCTTCGCGAGGAACATCGTCTTCTAGCAGGGTCTCGGCAGATCCCCGAATAGAGGTGAGGGGAGTACGCAGTTCATGCGATACGTCACTGATAAAGCCTGATTCACGTTGATCTTCAGCGCGCACATCACGCAGAGCTTCTTCTCCCTCCTCCGCCATACGATTTATCTGTTCGGAGAGGCTGCGCAGCTCGAGGATGTTTGAGCCCCATATGCGCGCACCCTTATTGCCGCGATTGTATTCGCGTACCTTTTCGGTCATGGCATTGATGTCACGCTCGATTGCGGTGGTGGCTCTGGTGGTCAGCAGCCAGATGATTAAAGAGACTACAATCGCTGTTGCTACAAAGTAAAGAATTAGCCCAGTGTGTTCGGTGGCAAAAGCAATAATCGAGGCCGTAAGCGCCATGACAGCAGTTGCCGCCAAGGCTACATTGCGCGTGTGGCGCGCTATGCGTGCACGTATCGAATTGCGAGAGATTGCCATCCGAAAAGCGGTCGCTTAGGCGTCGGCCTTAAAGCGGTAACCGTAGCCACGCACAGTCTCAATAACGTGTGAGTCAAGTCCGGCAGCTTCCAGTTTGTCGCGCAGGCGCTTGACGTGGGTGTCAACGGTTTTGGTCTCGACCAGATATTCCCAGCCCCAGGCATCTTTTAGCAGTTGCTCACGCGAAAGCACCTTGCCAGCGCGCTGCATTAGGCAGTTCAGCAGTTCGAACTCGCGCGGGGTCAGGTCAATGGATCCACTTTCGCAGGTTGCGTGATGGGCAGATTGGTCCAAGGTAATGCCAGCAACAGAAATGGTGTTAGAGCCATCGCTGCCATTCTCAAAAGAGGAGCGGCGCAGCAGTGCCTTCACGCGTGCCGTAAGTTCGCGCACGCCAAAGGGTTTCGTCA
>Ga0209755_10006390_pt1 | contig 13074 bp, 7 predicted proteins | sample TergutCo191P1_FD_187301 | JGI IMG/M metagenome (GOLD analysis project Ga0209755, IMG submission 187301) | Cornitermes sp. P1 segment gut microbial communities from Petit-Saut dam, French Guiana - Co191P1 (SPAdes) (version 2) | ecosystem: Host-associated > Arthropoda: Insects > Digestive system >... | reverse complement strand
GCTACTTCCCACCAACGTGGCCGGGTCGGGACTCCACGTTGGAGGGAAGTAGCTGTACCGATTTTATGACCTGTACCGGAGGCTACGGTTACAGTTTTTAGTACTCCTGATGATGGGCACGGCGGACACCCGAAACATGTAGAGTGATTTTGCAGTAAAATAAATCAGACTGCATACTGTTGGATCTAGTTGGATTTTTATTAATGTTAATATGTGTTAGGTGCTTTTGGTACACTGCCTGTAGAATACATTTTGCATAATCCTTGTTGAACTTTTTCTTTTTTTTTTTTTAACCAAGCGTAAATTTTCTGAAGCTCTGGCAGTCTTCCTAACCGCAGTTTGTTGAGATTTACGCTGTTCGTGCTTCTGGTCTTGGCTGCCCATTATTTCCGTTCTTCATAGTCTCTGGGAGTATTGCGAGTCACCAGAATCGACATTTCCTTAAAAGACTTGTCACAACTGCTGGTACGAATTACGTTTTCCCGAAACGTATGAAACCAATCTCAAACCGATGCAGAAGATTTCGCTTTCGTAATACTGCAGCAGTGTAATCCCACAACTCCGCTTGCTAATCATGCGATTTTGTAAGTACAATAAGCGTACGTATTGGATGATAAGTGGGCACGGCGCGTCCTCAAGTTGCGGATGGAGGAACGGTCTGCAACATGGAAGGTAGCTGCAAATATATTGAATAATCGGTCGCGAACAGCCGAGAAGTGGTGGTCTTCCAGCTTGGGGGTTGGGTGAGGTGACACCAACTCCTCACTGAAGAAACTGACCTTTTTACGAAAACGGATACGTATGCCTCAGGCCTGGACTGTTGGAGGCAGGTGGCGGGAACTTGTAGACGCGGTAATGAACCTTCCGGTTCTATAATATGCGGGAAATTTTTTGACTAACTGAGAACCAGTTAGCTTCTCAAGGACTCTGCTCCGTGGAGTAAGTATGTAAGGCCTACGTGTCAGTTATGTGCTTACACATATGGATCTACATTTTAGTGCTACAGTGCTCGTCACTGAAAGTAGAAGACCAGCCATCCCACCCGATCGACAGTTAAGACCATTAGGTGGGACGCTGCTGACCTGTTGATCGCTGATCTAATTAATCAGTTTTCAAAATTAAAAGCTCATGTTTGTTTGCCAATGCTTGTTTTTCTCGCAGTGTTTCAATATGTCCTGGGACTGTAGGAGTCTTATGCGCTCTATGATTAATGACACCTATTTCGGAAATATTCGGAAGATACAAGGCCTATAATTATATTCTATGATGATATGTGTTGTATGCCTACTGCAAATAAAATAGGCGTTTGGTCAGGGGGTTCGGCAGTCTTTATGAAGATATAATTCATTTATGTCGATTTCAGATTACTAAATCTAGAGAGAGCATTCCGGGTTCGATGAGAAGAAGTCGTTATTTTTACAGATTTTGGATAACGAAACAAGTTATCTGTCCTCCTCCATCTCCGCTGTGATGGCGCCAAATTAAATTGTAAGACAATGAAAGTCGGGTCCGGGTTGCTGGCATGCTTGCCGGAAATTCCGGATGTCCGGTTTCCATTCTCAGTCCGGAGACAGGATATCCGGTATGAAGCTTGCCTGTTATCTTCAGTTCCTTCAGGGAGGTCCCGAGATATTACGTTATTTAACCTTTCGATGCAATGTGTAGACCTTTAAATTCTTCACATTCTGCCAGCCTCGGTGCACCACACCGTCGTGAATATATTTAAGTGTGACGTAAATTTAAGACCCCTCAGTCGTGGGACGTAATTGGAATTTAAACCCCAGCGCCAGTGGAAGGGAAATATGTTATGGCTCGTTTTTGTCACATTCTCCCAGATTCATCACCTGAACATCTTTCCATTTTGATACTAGTACATATGCTAACGTACGAAACTGAGAAAGCGGACCGTTAAACTAATAGATAAATAAATAGATAGAATATACAAGAGAACGAAACAGGTGTGTACCAAGTCCAAACATTAATGAACGAATCTGTAAGATGGACGTGGTAATATCTCCAAGCATCTAGTGTGGTGTAACTTCTGACTACATAGCATAAAATGTAATGAAGGAAGCGACTGTTCTGGTTACCAGGTAATTTCCACACGTTCACCTTGAGACACTGGTGCGTGACTCACTTTATCTCTTCACTCGGTCTGGTTTTCCAAACACGTAGTCTACGGTAAGGTGAAATAGCATTATCCTTGGTTGTCTAAACATGTTTAACATCACTTGTACAAAATTGCCTTGTCAAAACAATTTCGCCGTTTGAGTTTGAAAATAATGCTGTTGGCTACGGAAAATAGTGATATTGTCATCCAAAATAGATTTCCTATTTCTTCAGCTTCAAAAATATAATGGCCGGTAGTAATTTTGGGCATTGAAAATGCAACCAGAAAACTGTTCGTCGATTGGGAATATGTTAATTGTACCGGTAGAGAAAAACTTAGTTTTTTTCTTACGGTTTTACATGCGTAACTCTGAAGGTTTTTGGCGCTTAAGCAGCCAACATGGAATTGCCCCCCCCCTTTTTCCGGTTCTGATAGCGTGTATTATTACCAGATTAAATCTCTAAAGTGAAGAGAGATCTGCACAGTATCAAGCAATTTTGTATTTACTCCCGTCCATGTTTCCCCTAATCACTTATTTTATGTTGTAAAGTATCGACATAATCACGCTGCATCGAGCAGGTTACTGTACCAGTAACGTTGTGTTATGTGCCCGGGTTACGTGATGGACACCTCTTATGATTTATCCAAATCAGTCCAGGCCAATACCTCTATGTCTTCGCCATCTCTTTCCAAATCCTTATCTGCTCATGTTAATAATGTTCTTAGCTCTCTTGACCAACTGCATGTGCAATCTACGTAGCTGAAGTAGCTACTCGAACACACACACACACACACACACACACACACAGTACATTACTTTGACTTCATATATTGTGTTTCAACCTAGATCATGGAGCTTTGCTACTCGGCTTCAAAATACATTTTATACAAGAACGCCAATGTTATTTCGTCCAATATTTGCCATAGCGGATGACGCGGGCTTCCAGGTAAACGCTGTCGTCATGTATGGCGTTCATCACAGAGGACGCAATATTTCTCGTTCTAGGGCAAATTGCGTTAATTTTTACTCAATTTGATTTATTAATTTTTAGTTTAAAGGAGCTGGAGGAGGATGAGGAGGAGGAGGATGGAAGGGAACAAGAATGGCAATGTGAGAGTTGAATAGAAGGAAAATGGGAGGAATATGAGAGATACCAAGGAAGGAGTTACGGTTTAATTGTTAACACCAACAAACGCACAAGTATCGAATATGCACTTTCACACATAATTCATTAATACTCCGATATTTTTCGATCCTCCTCTGATCATCCTCAGGGAGTTTTGTATCAAGTGAGCATGTACAGTACAAAAGACAGATGAATTATTAAGTAGATTGATTTTTTTAGTCCCTAAAAATTTTAAATATTATGACGTTCGTGGTAGCTGTATGTGCAAAACTGGTCCATGTAGTGTGGATATCAGAGCTGTATAGAGTTATAAATGTTAATATCAGGAGAATGGCGAGTATACGTTTTGGTAGCTAGTACGATGCTAGTAAGGTATGCTTGTTTGATGTGAAACTCCCTGAGGATGATTTGAAGTAGATCGAAACATATCGGAGTATTAGTGAATTACATATGACAGGGTATTTTTAATACTTGTGCATTTGTTGGTGTTAACTATTAAATTGTGTATTAACTCACAAATACCATGTAGTGGGTCACTGTCTCCACGGCATGGCGCGTCCTCAGGTTGCGGATAGAGGAACGGCCTCCGATAAGGAGGGTAGCTGCGAATAAATTGAATAAGCAGTCGCGGACAGCCGACGAGGGGTGGTCCTCCAGCTTGGGGGTTCGGCGAGGTGCTAACAACCTTTCCCTGTAAAAAGCTTTGTTAAGAAACACTCACATGCGGGATGCTTGCTCCGGAGTTCTTTTAACAGGTGGCGGACGCTTGTGAGTGCGGTAATGAACCTTCGGGTTCCGTGAAATGCGGGGAATTTCTTGACTAGCTGAAAACTAGTTAGCTTCTCAAGAAGGACTCTGCACCATGGAGTGAGTAAGGAACTCACAAATATGAATACTCGTAAGAAGGAGATACAGGTTAAGACAGGCAGAAAGGGGTAAGTGATGAAGATACCAAAGACAGTACTTTTCCCGCGTGTACAAATCGCTAAAAAACCGACGCCAGATTCCTGAGCCTCATTACAAGCATGTAGGTAGGTCTGCTATTGCTGTCTGAAATTTGTGTTTGTCTTTAAAAGCCGTTGTTATAATCATACGTCTCACAAAATGAACCTGCACTAGATTTGGCTCTTTCATGTGGTTGGATTGTGATTAAAAGAGAATGTGGTACCTGAAGCTGTAAAGGATCATCATTATGGCGTCCGAGTGACTCGACGAGAAATTGTCGCGTTATGCTGTACACCATTTTACGTTCAGTCCAGAGAGTTGGCACTTTTGATACTACAAATCGTTATTTTAAGGCCGGGAAAATGTGATGTAATTTACCAACGTTCTTCAGGCCTGCATTTTTGAATGTGTCTTTTTAACCAGTGTCTCAGACTGTATCATGTGTTTAGAGGTGAGGTCTAAAAGACTTAGGTACCATACAAGGATACGACACTGAAATGTAATTTAATTTTAAATCTGAACAAAACATTTTGCGTAACGTAATATTTTTAAAGATCTTGCCATTGCTTAGCGAAAACAGTGTTTTTCTATCAGTTTTTATATTTTATCTTCCATTCTGTGCCTACTAGGATGTGACAAAATGTTTTCCTGTTGAATAAAAATTTGGTTTTCTTTAAATAACTTCATTATTCCAGCTTACTTAATAAGTTGTGTGTATATACTTTCATGGGTTTTGCATACAAATAAAAATGAAGGGCAGCATATAAACGGTGTAGGTTACAACTTTTGGTTTGTCACTTTATGATCAGCGTGCTTGATAGGCCAACACTAACCTGCCTTGTACATATAAAAAATGAAAACAATTTGTGCCGTGCAGTGAATTCCGAGGAATAAATAAGTATGTGTTTTGCTGTCATATTGCGTCTTCTTTTGTTTCAGAACTTTGAAGCTGTCCCGTACCCGAAAGCGGACTATGGGAAGTTCTACTCAGGAGACTCGTACATTGTTCTCTTTGTAAGTATATCTGGCTGTTTTCTGTGCAGTGCAGTGTAGTGTAAGTTTGTCAGGCGTGGCGAAAAGAAATCAGTCTATACTAGTAAAAGTATGATAATGAAAATTACAGCAGTTCCCGTTGACTGTAACGCACTTCGCTTCTCACACTCTTCGAAATCTTCTTTGTAGCCTTTTTTTGGGAAGGGTACTCTGTGGTTTGGCCCCCTACGAGCCCCACATTGTCTGAATGTATTCCTCGCATGAAAGTGTTTAGTTCTGGAAACAAACAAGTCACAACAAGTGAAATCTGGTGATTGGGGTGAAATTCCACACTTGTGATTTTCTTTTGGAACAAAAATTTCTTCACTTACAGTAATGCCTAAAGAGAAGGAGGGTTGAGGTGATAAATAACCTGCTTATTGAGCCATAGTTCCAGTCTGTTACGGCGCAAGTTTTTGCCTTAAACGCTCCATTACATCTTTGTAGAGTTACTGGTCGAGCGTTTTCGCCCGTGGAAGACATTCATGGTGCACGATACCCGTAATGTCGCTGAACAGACTCACCATTTCCTTCCCTTTGGAGCCTGGTATTCTTGCCTTCTTCGATCTGTGAAACATGTCCGTTGTCTTTTAATTTCGAAGTCATATTGGAATACGGATGTATCGTCAGCAGTGACAGCAATTTTTCAGAAAGGCAATTCGTTCGAGAAAAACAGAGTGGATTTAGACTACGTTCATTGTTTAGTCGTGCGACAGAATTTTGGGCGTCATCTTGGCCCACGCATTTCTTGTGTCCACGTCTATCATCAGAACTTAGTCATGTTTAACGCCTCGGTCATCGTTCCAGTTGTTAAGCGGTGATCACTGCGCATCAGATTTACAAATCTTTCAGTGTCTTTGTGTCGGTTTTTGGGATTTGCCGGATTTCGGATCGTTGTGTACTTCGCCCCTATCTTTCAAAAACCCTTCTATGGCACTCAGATGTGGGAGCGCGGAATATTGGTTTGTCACAAACATTTTGCAGCATGCCGTACATTTCTGTTGCGGCTTTTCCTGGGTGTATTTGGCTAAAAATTTGACGCTAATACGCCCCTCTGAATGCCTATAATACGTTCTCCGCCAAAGGCGATAAGTATGTCGTACATAAAATGGCGTAACACAAGCTCTCTTTACCCGATTCGAAGATGCCGTTTCTTTTTAGAGTTAAGAAAGACGGCGCTAAACAACTGCTGAATCTGCTTCATTGTGGCGGAGTTCTGCACAATCCAGAAGTTAGGTCTCGGTTTTTTTTTGCCCAAACCGTATATGTCTGTGCTCTGAGCAGTGTAGCGCTTTGTTTCCACAAAATAAAATTTAATTGCATTATTGGTGTTTCAGACACGGAAGAATAATAACAGTTTCAGCTGGGATATTCACTTCTGGCTAGGAAGCGACACTACGCAGGTAAATGCTTCTTTTTATGTAAGGAGAAACTGTATGTTTTACAAGCTTCTGCTTCCTCCTCTTCCGCCTCGTCTCTCTTCTGCTTCTTCTTTTTCCTCCTCCTCACCCCACTCCTTCTGCCATCCTTCCCTTCTTCTGCGTCTTATTTTCCTCCTCCTCCCAGCCGCACATAACATTTCCACTTATCCCTGCAAATGTCTATACTGGTACTGCCTTTCTGCATGTGTTATAACCCAGAAAAACACAATTTATAAGTTTGTACGTGTAGTGCCTGACTCCGGGTAACTCATTCCTTCCTAATCCGTTCGCGGGAAGACACTACTTGTTTTAACGTTAATAGTTCACATCTTAACCTTGTCATTAGGCTGCCACCATGTCAATAATCTTCGTAAGTTATTGGCAACTAATTCGTTCTAACTACTCTGAGTTTTTAACCGAGATTTAAGGATAGTGTAGAGCTGTCTCAATAATTATTTCGTTTGTCCAAAAATATCTAAATTATATATTCTAAAATGCTAATCTAAATAATCAAAGTAAAACAAAAAGAATAATTTAGTAATTTGTACAAGTGTATGTTCAGTAGTTTAAATAGTATCAAAAAGTAGTTAATCCAAATAATTGTCTCACCTCATGTATATAAATCTACTCAGGGTAATTTTGGAATTTTAAACTCAACAAAGTTTAACTAAACAATAACCAAACTTGCTCGGCTCAAGTCTTACTAAATTTTGAACACAGTCTACACACCTCACCTTGTATTAGCAGAAAACAACTGAAATGTAACAGCATTGTAGTCTCCACATTACACTGGTTTAGTACTGTATTCACAATATATAAATTCCTTCAAATATAGAGGTATGTAACAGCCAGTGGCAACCAAAGTCAGTGAGTAAAATAATCAAGCGAGAGCTGTTACCTGTAAGGGTATGTGTATATATAGAGGTGGGTTGATTTGTGATGCATTCTTAAAAGTTTAACAAACTTTCTAATTATCCCTATAGGTTCGAACATATGTTCAGAGTGTATCAAACTGATGTGAGTGCCCAGCTCAGACATATCTCTAGAGTATAATGAACTCTTTTATGTCATCTAAGATCTGAAACTGAAAGAGAATCTTAAAATAAACCAGGTATTGTTTGTTAATAACTTGATTACTTCATTAATGATTTTGAAGTGAAAATACAGTTACCATCAACAGGCAGGTTAGTTTGACTTACCGACAGAGAGTCTGGGTTGTAATACATATGCAATTTTAAAGTTGTAGGCATTAGATAAAATCCTTTTACACTTGCAGCAATGTCACCATGCCACCATGGTTGTACAGAATTTTGAATATTACCTAAATGATTTAAAGGTCAGAAGGAATGGTATCAACTCCTTGTACACAAGGCCATATGCTGGTCACATCACCATGGCTGTAATACATTTTATCTTGCCCACTTCTCAGCTGCCATACTTCCACAGCTGCATGGCTTGTTACCAACACCACTAACCATTCCACCCATGCCATACGCATACACATGTTCACATAATTTAATGATGCTGTGTTAGTGGCATAGGTACATTTACATACAAGCCCTTAAGCCTGTAGTTGAAGAGTCACTATTGTTGGGATCATACAATGTGACCATGATCTCCTCCCCTGCTAGCATTATTTCCACTTTATGTAGTTCACTGGACTCTTAAAACACTTACATCAGAAAATGATCTTATGTAAAAATACCTCTTTCTGCAAGATACCTGTTTCTGTTGACTCCCCCAAGAGATAAATTGATTTGCTATTTTTTAATATTATCCTGACATGTGCATTAATGATTTTGTATCTGACTCAAACTAACAAGCTGGATAATGGTGTGATTCTCCTATGAAGAAGTGTGGTGTGTGTTTTTATCAGGATGAAGCTGGTGCAGCTGCCATTTTGTCAGTGGAATTGGATGACTCACTAGGTGGGGCCCCTGTACAGTATCGTGAGGTGCAAGAGCATGAGTCTGAGCTGTTCCTTTCACATTTTAAGTCTGGTATGTAGATTATAATATAGAGAAACATGCTCCAAACTAGTTTGTTTTATTTTACTCTACATCAAAGGAACACAGCTTGTTACTCTCAATTTTCACTTGACTGACCGACTGACTGACCAGCCAACAAACCAACCAATTCACTGACTGACAAACAACACAAACATCATGGAGCAGAGTCCTTTTTGAGAAAGTGATAGCTTCTCAGCCTGTCATTCAGTCTCCAGCCACACTCTCACTATATATTCATGCGTTTACATGCTGTGGCATTCTTTTTAGACTGCTTGACCCTTGAAGAGGGAATGGATATGTTGTCCTGAAACGTTGGTAACAAAATATCAACCAACACCAAACCCAGAAAACCAAATATCTCAGTTTCTCAGACAGTCAAGGAGTTCCACACTTTTATAGAATCAAATTGACCCGTTGACAAGATCCCAACATTAGTTCTTGAACTGAGCCACATACAGTCAATTCACTCCCTCCCATCTCATTTCTGTAATACCTATTTTATTATTATCTTCCTACCTACAAACATATGTTCCAAGTTGTCTCGCTTCTTTGTCACTTACAAACTATGGAGAGAACATAGCTTGTTGCTTTAATGTGCCACTTGGAAAACGCAGATTGTTCAGCTTAAGCAGCACCTGCTCCAACAGTGTACATGAACAGTCTATTGTATATAGTGTCTTATCAGGTGATTGCTCACCATAGAGTGGATGACATCTTTGCTGGATGGTGACCAATGATGTCACCTGATTTGCAGTGTGCAGTCAAACTGAGTCCTGCATGGTGGTAAATCGTGATCCAAAGGTCAGGTGTAGTGGAAGGTACACAAGGCTGCATAAGCCATTCTTCTACACCAGATGAAAGTTTGCATTCTAGATTGTAGTAAAGCAAATGATTTCTTGCCAAGCCTAACATAATGAAACAACAGAGGGTAGGTAGTCTGTTAGCATCAGGAGCATGGTTTTTAAGTGGCATGATGTAAGGTTTAAATATGCCACAAGCCACTTCTAGCCAGTCCTTATCTTAAGTCTTGAGCATTTTATAAAAATTCCTTGGTAAATGCATCTGAAGTTGATAGTACATGGTTAACCTGTGAAGCAATCATACAACTTTCCCAATTACTTGGATGCCAAACGCATTTTAATGATAAACATTATTATTATTATTAGAGTAACAATAAAATTATTATTTTTTGTATACAATGGCATGGTGATATTGATGATTAAAATACTGCTGGGAGTAATATACTGGAGTTAAAGAATTAAGGTTTGTGTACTGTTTCAGGCATTCGATATGAACCTGGGGGAGTGGCCAGCGGATTCCGCTCTGTGGATCCTGATGCAGTGGAAAAGAGACTATTCCAAGTTAAGGGCAAGCGAAATGTTCGAGTCAGACAGGTGAGAATGGTATAGCGAATGTCAAGTTGAATAAAGGCCTACTCAGGGTGGGTCTTGCCATATAATTGGTTGAGGTTTTGCTGCTGGAACAAGCAGCAAAGAACACACTTTTACTTACAATTGTTGCAAATATTTATCTGGATAGTGAAAGGCATTTGTTAATTTTTGTACATGTTTTATATAAGAGCTTCAATGGCACTTTAATTGAGAAATAAAATACAACCTTTAAAGTCCTTGTAATCAATTTCATATTTATAAATGTACATTTGGACGCCAGATTATACCATAGTGGCCTGGGTTTAATTCCAAGGTAGTCGATATGAAAATTAAAGTGAATAAATTGGCAGTGGGGGCAGAGTTTCCATCTGGTATTGGTTTACCCTCCTAAGTATTGATTCACCAGTACTCCATACTCATGCAGGACTGCCCCTGGTGTGGGAATACCCAACATAATTTCAGAAATCTTAGTCTGGGTGTCATTCTGGGATCTTTGCTTGGCTGGACTCATAGTGACAACATCTGAGTAATTTTTAATGTTATACTTATGCAACAGAAATTTGTCATAACACATTTTTATGGGAGGCAGATAAAACCTGACCGATCCTTACTAGACCAACCCTTAAGCATATTGCGTTTTTATGAAAATATAAGAAGAAGTAATTTTTTGTGGGTTCAACACTTTGACAGGAGGCGTGTTGTTAACCCAAATGTATAGGAATGTGGGAAAGACAGTTGGATGAATTGTGTGAGTTATATAAAATTGCTGTTTTTGTGAGCTATTTGTCAACTTTTCATGTGTGCATTGTAAGTTCAAGAAGCTGTGGTTACAATAACATTTATATAACTCTATATTCTTCATTATTCCTAGGTGAATCTGGATGTCTCATCTATGAACAAAGGTGATTGCTTTATCTTGGATTCTGGGAAGGATATATTTGTGTATATAGGTCAGAAGAGCAAACGAACAGAACGGTTGAAGGCCATCAGTGCTGCCAATCAAATCAGGGATCAAGATCATGCTGGTAGAGCTCGTGTTCACATCATAGGTATGTTTATATTACTGAATAAACATTTGGTCACTGGAAATACTGCAAGTTTTAGAAGAGTTCATAAATAATTGTGGTTTGTGAGATTTTTAATTCTTGTAGTAGTGAGTATGAAGATTACACGGAGATTTGACACCATGTAGTTTGGTAGATGGGTATCAACATTTCAGAGGAACTGGTGGTCTCCATCCACTGTGAAGATAGAAGATGTAGGTAGAGGTTTTTCCAAAATATTGGTACCCAATTACCCAATTTTGTGATGTCACATCACATACAACCAAAATCTTTTTGTACTTTGTTTCCATTTTAGGTGTTTAGTTACTGTTAGTGACACCTCAAGTTGAAAACTTAGCACTGATCTATCTGTTTGGAGTAGCAAAGTCACAGGACAGAATTTCATTAATTTGGTAGCAATTTTATGACTACTGAGTAGTTTTCTTTAAGTATAATTTAAGAGTGAAGGGGGGGCTGTGATTTTCTAATTGAATTGGTATCATTCTGATTATGATGAAAATAATCCCTTGAACATTACCTCCAGCTTATTAGTCTGATAATGCTAAAATCTATGAGCATTGTCACAGAAAGCAACTGCACTGTTATCATACTTTTGTTTAAGCAAGTGTAATCCTTTGTGATACAAATAAACAGGCGCCATATACAGATGGATTTACTGTTGTTACGTCTGCCACAAATTTGTGATTTTTCTCAAAGCTGACTTACAGCACAAAATATTTCTGCTAAGTATGAAATCTGATGTAACCAAAATTGCTGAGCAATTATATGACATATTTTTGTTATGCTGAATAATGGAATAGAAGGAATCCCATGTTTTAATTCCATGCCTGTGATTAACTATGAAATAATAGATTTATGTCTGTAATAAATGATTGTCAAGTTCAAGGAATTAACCATAATCATGAATATGTTTTTTGAATCAAATGTGGGATGTATCATTTTGTCTTTTCATATGCCAGGTAATGCTTATAAGCATTTGACATTTGTGGCAGAACTGTATTTTGAGCATATTTTGAAATATGTTTAATGAAAGTAATTTTTGTATTTTCTTGCAGATGAATACAGTACTCAGGGGGAAGTTTCTCATTTCTTTGAGGAGCTTGGCACAGGTTCATCAGATGAAGTTGCTGATGAGACAGATGGTGGAGATGATTCAGAGTTTGAGAGGAAACAAGAGGTAAAGCACTTGTGAAGTGGCTGCATAGGACAGAGATTCCCATAATTGTAATTTGGAAACAGTAAATAATTTTGAATTTAAATAAAAAATTCTAAGCTGATACAACAATAAATTATTCTTCTTCCACATAATGATTATACAGCATTAATGAAATTTCTTCTGCTTCTCTTGATATTCTGCAAAAATTTGTTTTGTAAGACTACACCCCGTCAGACTGCCCAGATTGAAAGACTGAGGTTACTGAAAAGAATTGAAGATGGATTAATAATCAGTCATCAAGATATTACTATTGAAAGATATTAGCACAAGCATGACAATGGTATTAATACTTACACATTTATTTTTTTTTTTCCTTGTAATGTTTGACTGTGTTCAGATTTGTCCACATGCTGATTGATGTGTTTCCTTTGTAGTGTGGTACTATGGAGGGTTTCATAGCTCTTCCATGCCCATTATAAAATGTATGCCCTGCTGGAGGTCAGTGCGTGTTGATCAGCATGGTACATTTTATTTTTCTTTCCACGTTATGACTGTCGTGTTTACAGTGTCACTCTTTATGAATTTCAGTGTCTTTCCCAAACCCTTAGACATACATGTTTTACTCGGTTTGACATTATCACAGACGTTTATTGTCTTGGAGTGTATTCATCAATTAAGTGTGAAGATCAGAAAAGACTGACTCTGTGTGTTGTATACTCCACATTTTTAATTTGTGGATTATATCCTGTCATAGTTCCAAATTTCCTGTCATTGTCTAAATACACACACACACACACACACACACACACAGTATATAAT
>Ga0209755_10006389_pt1 | contig 13077 bp, 15 predicted proteins | sample TergutCo191P1_FD_187301 | JGI IMG/M metagenome (GOLD analysis project Ga0209755, IMG submission 187301) | Cornitermes sp. P1 segment gut microbial communities from Petit-Saut dam, French Guiana - Co191P1 (SPAdes) (version 2) | ecosystem: Host-associated > Arthropoda: Insects > Digestive system... | reverse complement strand
CCGTTTTGCTTGCCAAATGCCAACCAACAGGGCATACGGTTTTAACCTCATTGCCGTTATACAATCTGCCGTAAGCATTGCAGTTGGCTATATTATTGTCGTAACATTTGCCTTTGCTTCCATTGCCGCCATCGTAGTTCAAATTTTCTGCCATCCAATTTTGAGTGCCTATTGTTACATACACATATTTTTTGCCGTCTCGCTCATCGCAAAATTGCTTCTTTGATTTTCCGTAATGTTCTCTTTCCGTTCCATTTATAAAACCATTGCACGAAGCAACGCTTGAGCTTGAAACCGCTTGCGAGCTGCTGCTTTGCACAAGGCTCGATGAACTCGGCGTTTCATCGTTGCCACCGTTTGAGGAACAGGAGCAAATGAAGGCTAGTGATATGAAAATTAGGAATTTTTTAGGCATTTAATCCTCAACGCACCTCACAGACATTTTGTATGACTTTTTGTAATTCTTTATAGCCACATTGTCCATGTTGCGCCTACCGCCGATAGATATGCTATACGCATTATCAGCGTCTATTTCCGTTGAGCTCCACCACCAGGCAGTTTCGCCGAAATTGCCATCCGCAGCAGGAGCGGTGCAAACTGTTTTGGGGCAAGTATAGGTAACGCATATACTGCATAATCCGGTTTCCTCATCGCATTTCGGTTGGCATTCAGGAGGCGGTGGGCATTCATACACAGGGCAAGAAAACGGCGGCCTTGTGGGAGATTTTCCTGCCGCCAATGCAGAAAAGCCGTAATCGTCTGTGCCGCCAGCGTCTTGTTCGTCATAATAATACCAGCGCCAGCTAGTGTTTGCCTTGAGTTTCTTTGCGGCAATTTCTTCGCCACCAGCAAAAGCTATCAGTCCTTCCCACTCCTCTTTTGATGGCATGCGCCAACCTTGCGGGCAAAAACCGCCAATGCAAGTGTTGCAATCATTTGTGCCATCTTGGCAGAACATTCTGGTGCAAGCCTGCATCATTTTGGTTTCTTCCCAAGAATAAAGTCTGCCGTAAACGTCACTACCCTCAGATAGTTCCATACCCAATTCGCCATCTAAGCCGGCATAGTTCAAATTTTTCGCCATCCATTTTTTGCCGTCTATTATTACGGTAGGATAGCTTTGATTATCTCTTGAATCAACAAGAACATCGCCATGCACAGAGGGGCTTGCCACAGCATCTGCGATGTCATTCTCGCTTTTGTTCGGTATGCAGGAAATAGCAAGCAATAAGCTTGCTGCGGCGAGAACGATGGCTATTCTTTTCATATAATAAATATAAAATTTTTTATGGCTTTTGGGCTTATTTTTGTGAATTTTTGCGAAAAATGTCGATTTTTTGTGATATTATCGGCGTTTTTTTGCAACGGAATCTATATCGAAACTTCCTCTAACTCCGATGAAACGGATTCAAAGAACTCAGTATCGGATTGTTTCCACCCGGTAAAGAGCCTTTTACATACCTCACATCTTCTATTGTGTAAAAGGCAGAGTTTTCGCTGGACTCAATTATTTTAATCGCCTGATTCAGCGAATGCCTTTTGATCACTGTGAAAATTATTTTTACAGGACCGAATTTTCCCTTGGCATCCATAGTTGTGAAATTGAAATTGTTTTTTGTCAATGTTTCTATGAGATGCGTGTAATCATGATTGGAAATTATGCGAATAACAAGCTGGCCAAGAGAAAGCTTGTTCTCTATCTTTATCCCGATAAAAGTTCCCAAAGCATAACCAAAAGCAAAAGCAAAGTAAAACTGTATTTTATCGAGATTCTGCAAAATTCTGCTGATAACAGCAATCCATATCAAAACTTCAAAAAAAGCGATAAACGGAGCAACATTCTTATAGCCTTTTCCGATTAAAATAATTCTCACGGTAGCCAAAGAAACATCACAAATTCTTGCGCATATAATCAAAAGCGGTACAAGGATCCAGTCCATAACCCAAAGCGGTATTTGTGAAATAAGTTCAGCCATGAAGCATAAATTTAGAAATTACTATATTACCTTCATGCAAAAAATTTCGAAAAATGAAGCTGTGGGACCGTTTTTAGACGATGCCGCTGCTTTGAAAATTGCGCAACATCGTACAGGTGGGGTAGTGTATTTGGCTGCGCTTGACTGCAATTGGGCCGAAGATGCCGCAAAAAATTATTTTAATATTTGGGTAGCAGTTAGTTTTCATCAAAACAATGACAGGGTTTTTCTGCATGGAGCAAAATTCTGCAACTGGAATTTGGACTATGAAATGAAATTGGTGAATACGGTGAACAATATGAGCTTGTACCGCCTGTCTTTGAATAAATCCGGCGAATTTCCCGATGAATTTGTTATTCGCCTTGAAAGAGAATCCGGAGAACATATTTACGATAATAACGATTATGTCAATTATTCCATAGAATACAGTCGAGGGCACTTAGCTACTGCAATTGCACTGGACTCAGCAATAGTCTCTTATGAAACTATAACTCCATTCAAAGTATATGTTTGAAACCCTGACAGATTCTTTAGAAGCAACCTTAAAAAACCTTCGCGGCCAAGGCCGTTTAACCGAAGAAAATGTTGCTGCCTCGCTGAGAGAAGTCAGGCGCGCGTTTCTCGCTGCAGATGTTAATTTCAATGTAACAAGGGATTTTGTCCAGGCCGTAAAGGAAAAAGCGTTGGGGCAAAATGTATTGACCGCTGTTAGCCCCGGACAGATGATTGTGAAAATAATTCACGATGAACTTGTTGAGATAATGGGCGGCACAGCCAAAGAAGTTGCTCTGAGCGGCAAGCCTCCTGTTGGCATAATGATGGCCGGATTGCAAGGTTCCGGTAAAACGACCTTCGCAGGCAAGCTCGCTCTTTATTTTCGCTCAAAGAAAAAGAGAAAGCCTCTACTGGTGGCTGCCGATGTGTACAGGCCCGCTGCTATTAAACAGCTTCAGGTGCTTGGGAAATCCATTGGAATTCCGGTTTACGAAGAAGGCCAGGGAAACCCGGTTGAGATAATAAAAAACGGTTATAAATACGCAGAGCAAAATGGCTTTGACCTTGTAATTTACGATACCGCAGGCCGCTTGCAAATAGACGATACCCTGATGCAGGAACTTGAAAAAGCAAAAGCTGCTGTTAATCCCGAAGAAGTATTTTTTGTAGCAGATGCGATGATAGGTCAGGAAGCGGTGAATGTAGCGGAAGAATTTTTCAAGCGGCTTAATTTCACAGGCGTGTGCCTTTCAAAAATGGACGGTGATACCCGTGGCGGCGCAGCTCTTTCTATTCGCAAAATAACAGGTGTTCCGGTTTGCTTTGTGGGTGTTGGAGAAAAAGTTTCCGATATTGACATTTTCCATCCAGACAGAATGGCCGGGCGCATTTTGGGAATGGGCGATGTTGTTTCTTTAGTTGAAAAGGCTCAGGCTGCCATAGACGAAAAGGAAGCAAACGATTTCCGTAAAAAAATACTCAACAACACTTTTGACTTAAACGATTTTTTGAATCAGTTGAGAACAATAAAAAAAATAGGCAAGTTCAAAGACATAATTTCTTTGATACCCGGCTTGAACAAGTTGCCGTTGGATCAGATAAACGAAAAGGAACTGGTATATGTAGAAGCTGTGTTGAGTTCAATGACGGCAAAGGAGCGCAAAAAGCCAGACATCTTGAACGGCAGCCGCAGAATACGCATAGCAAAAGGTTCGGGAACAACAGTTCAAAAGGTAAATCAAGTTTTAAAGCATTACGATGACATGAAAGGCATGTTCAAAAACATGGGCAATATGACAAAACGCATGGGAATAAGCGCCCCAACAGGCTCAAACTATACACCACCCAAGGATAAGAAGAAGAAAAAGAAGCGTTAGTAAATTTTCGTTTACTATATTTTATACAAACACCCTTGAAGAGGTAGAAATGAATCAAGATACATTGAAGCTGGTGACGGCCAAGATAGAGAAGACTTTGGAGCAGGCTCGAGTTTTGAAGTCCGAGAAGTCGGATTTGGAGGCCATAGTTATGGGCTTGCGTGAAAATTTGAAAGAGAAAGACAAGGTGATGGAGGATATGAAAGCAGCCGAAGAACGGCTTATGGCAGAAATTCGTTCCTTGCAGGAAGCTTTGAATGAAAGAGATGCAAAATTGCAGGAATCGGAAGAAGCACTTTTGGGAACCATAGAAACCTTGAACAGAGAACTTGGCATAGAAAGCAGTGAAGGTCTTAAAGGGCTGTTTAACATGAGCGAGGACAATGCTTGAACAATAAAATTCGCAGGCAAAAAAAAATTGCAGGTACGCTTGTACACATAAGCACTCCTTTGCCCGAAGAAGTGCTTGATTCTATTGTTGCTTATGTGCAGGAAAAAATAGATTTGCATGAAAAAACAATTGGCTATAAGCATGAAGATGATAAAAAAGTAGATACTCTTATAATAACCCTTTTAGATGTAGCAGCCGAATTAAACTCGGCAAAGCAGGAAATAAAAAGATTAAAGCAAATGGATACGGAAACATTCGCAACGGTTGATATGTTGAATAAAATGCTGGATGAGAAATGAAATTCAGATTCACTTTGGCCTCGGTTTTAAGTCACAGGGAGAAATTGGAGCGAGACGCAGAGATAGCGCTTGGCAAAGAGATTCAAAAGCAGATTAGGATGGAGAATGAGCGAACTGAGTTGCTGAATGAATACGCAAGTCTTGTATCGGACAGAGGCGGTGTGAACACAAGGGTAGCGGAGCGTTTTATGGATTTTGTAAACTATGCGCAAAGGTTGAAGGATCTTGTTGCGATGAAAAATCTTGAGATAAAACAGCAAATTGCAGAAGTAGAAAAAGCGAGGGCGGAGCTCATAAAAAAAACGCAGGACAAAAAAGCCTTGGAAGTTCTGCGCGACTCGCAAAAAGCGGCATTCAAATTAGCAGAAAAGCGCACAGAGGCTAAACTGATGGATGAGGTTGCAGGGCGTTCAATGCATAATTTTACTCACGGCGCATAAAAAATGACGCAAAAATGACAAATCTCGAGAAAAGCCTTCACCGCAAGCTTGCCGGATTTACTTTTTTGGAAAAAAATCACTAAAGTTTTCTATATTTATGCCGATACATCAATAAGAGAGGTATTTTTATGGCAATTTCCAGTATAGGCGGCCCGGCAATTAGCGCAGATTTGATGTATCAATTCTACGACAATAAAGCCATAACTCCGCAAATTCGTGCAGCAGTGCAAAAAAAACAGGATGAGTCAGGCTCGGACTCCGGGACTTCAACAAATTCATCCCCCGGAACTTCCGAATCAAAGTCCGGCCCTGCGGTTCGTTTGAACATCACCGATCAAATTATCCGCATGAATATAGCCAATAACACCACAAAATTCGAGAAAGAAAGCGACAAAAAGGAAACTGACGCAGCTACCGAAACCAAAAAGCCTTCTAGATACGATGTTTTGACAGAGGTGAAAAAAAGCGTTGCAGAACGTGAAGCCGCTGCCAAAGCGGAAAAAGATGCCCAATTGAAAGCAATAGCAGATAAAGTGGCTGAATCCGAAAAGCCCGCCACTACACCCAAAGATGGCGAATAACATTATTATTGCTGTACGGGCGACCCTTGCGGTCGCCCTTTTCTTTTCATTGACTCACGCCTCAGAAATATGGGTAAAAAAATACGCAATAGCCGCAGGCATTGACTTTGCCATAACCAAAGGCGATTTAGACGGAATTTCAGGCATGAAGTCCGGCGAAAAATCTGAACACCCTGAACGGGTAATTTTCCCGGAAGTGCCGTTTTTTACTGTTTACGCACTTGACGCACGCGCACTTGCAAACGCTCATTCCATAGCCTTCAACTTTGGGCTTGGCTCCCCGGAATACGAACATGTCGAACAAACCGGCAATGCAAGATACTGGCGGTTTGGCTTGGAATACCAATACCATTTTTTATGGCCCGAACCTTTTAGATTAGGCACAGGGCTTGGCTATGAATTTTCTTCCATGCGATTTCCGGAAGCCTCGGTTGGCGATGAAGGCGAATGGAGTTATGCGAATTTCACAGGCAATGGCCCACACGCAGTGCTTTCCGCACAATATTTTTTCACGGAAAACATAGCCTTGGAAGGTGCAATTCGCTATCGTTTGCTTCACTTTAACCGAGTTGCTACGGACTTGAACGACGTATCTAAGTTAAGCGATGCGGTTTGGCAGGGCATGGGGGAATTTGGAATCAGGGGGATGTTTGTATTCTGATAAAATTTCGCAAGCCCAGGACTTATTAGCAAAACGCCCGGAAATCGCAGAAAATCGCCCTGTTTATGAGGCTATTTTGCAATTTTACTCTGATAATGCTCTAATAGAAACCAGCATTTTAGACCTGATTACGCTTTTGAAATGCAAAAAAATTGAAGTGCGCAAAACAAGCGCAAATACATTCAAAGAGTGCATATATAATTTGCTGGATGAATTCCCGGAACTAACCGCAGCAAAAGGCATGCTCCGTTACTACGAAGCTCCGAAAAACTTTGACTGGCAGGAGTGCGAAAAGGCCGAAACTATTTTTGGAGAAGCCTTAACCCAGGATATTTACGGCTGGCAACCGGATTTTTGGACGCTGTTTGAAAAAGAAACGGAAATTTGTAGCTTAACCGTAGTGTTTTCGCAAGGCAATTAAAAGCAACATTATAATTTGCCAGAGCCATGTGGCTTGGTCTTTTATAAATAATTGTTTGTGACATGGAACATGGGATATAGAACATGATTTTAGGAAAATGGTTTCTCTTTTAGCCAAGTATATTAGGAAAATTGCGTAAACTGCGCAGAATATTAGGGTTTCTGGGGAAAAACCTGTGTGAAAAAGGGCAAAAGCTGCTCCTGCCATGAAGTTTGAAAGGTAAAGCGGGTGGTTTATGTATTTGTATGGGCCGGTTTTTACAATTTCCGGGCAAGCCAGTTCACTGCCTCTTGAATGTTCGCCTATGTGCATCCTTGCCCAGATTCTTAAAAAAATCGCTGCTATCAAAAATGGAATTCCAATGTATTCAAATGACGCCGGGGGCAAAAGTAAGAGCAAAACACCCAAAAGAGCGGTTATTATTCCTCGATATTTATACAAATAACGCTCCTGTAAATCTTTCTGCCCTCCTTTTTATACTTCTTTTCAAATCCGGTTTCTATGCCATAGGTTGGTTGGGCGGTGTTCTCTTCCAGAATTTTTGCCAAGGGGAATTTGCGAAATACGTTCAGGGTTAATGTGTTGTATTCCTCGTGGTCGGTGGCCCAGTAGAAGTTTCTTTGACCCGGCTTTAGAACTCTGCAAATTTGCTCCAAAAATCCTTCTCGTAAAATAAGGCGGTTCTTTTGTTGGCGGCGTTTGGGCCAGGGGTCTGGGAAGTACATGTGAATTTCGTCTATTAGATTGCCGGGGACCAAATCTCTTAGAAAATAGAATAAGTCGCCACGCATCACGGAAGCATTTTGCAGGCCAAGTTTTTGCAGTTTTTTTACTGTGGAACGTGCGCAATATAAATCCCATTCTGCGCCCAGTATAAAGTTTTGAGGAAATTTTTGTGCATATTGAATTAAAAATGCACCTTTGCCCGAACCTATTTCCAATATAAATTGCGATTGTCCATTCAAAACAGGCATGTAATGCCATAAAAACGGAAATTCGCTATCATTGTAAAATCTTCTCGTAAGCTCGATCAATTCTTTCTCTCCGCCATAGCTTCAAAAAAATCTTTCAGTAAGGTGTTTATGTAGCTTGGAGGCAATTTTTCCAGAACATCCGTTGCTTTTTGCAAATGAGCACTGGCTATGCTTTTTGCTTCTTCAAAGCAGTTTGCATTTTTCAACTTTTCAACTATTAAATTCGCAGTATCGGATTCGGAAGCGTTTTTCATCAGCGTTTCCATTTCCTCTTTCGGATTCTTTTTAAAATAGAGCAGCATGGGCAAAGTTATCAAGCCATTTTGCAAATCTTCAAATTTCTTTTTTCCCAAACTTTCTGCGCCAACGCCGTAATCAAGAATATCGTCTATTATCTGAAATGCTATGCCAAAATGCAATCCAAGTTTACCGCATTCTTCAACTGTTTCCTCATTATAACCGGCTAAAATTGCTCCGCACTTTGCGCAGGAAATAAGCAACGATGCTGTTTTGCCCTCAATCACCCGTATATATTCTTCAAAGGAAATATTTGCTTTTCCAGAATTGTCAATTTCCAGAATTTCACCTGCAACAAGCGAGCTGGCTGCATTTGCCAGGCTTTGCGGAATGCGGCGGTCTTCTTCTTCAAGAACAAAAATCAAGGATTGCGCAAGCATGTAGTCGCCGGCAAGAACTGCTATTTTGTTTCCGAATGCGGAATTCATTGAGCTTAATCCTCTGCGCAATTCGCTGCTGTCTATAACATCATCATGAACAAGGCTTGCCAAGTGCAGCATTTCAACGCTTGCCGCAGCACAGGCCATTCTTTTTAAATCTTTTTCGCCATTGCTTTTTGCCAAAAGAAAAAGCAATATGGAGCGCAGTCTTTTTCCCGGCCTTTCCACGGTTTGCGTAATGCGTTCTCTAAGCCCTGCCGGAGATTTTTCAGCAACTTCAAGCATCATTTTAGCCGAAAGATCCAACGCAGGCTGAACCAAACTTCGGGCTTCTTTTATCACATCTTGGTATTTATCGGAGAAGTTCACGGATAAGAATATAGTAAATTGCTATAACTACGGAGCCAGTTTCGCAAGATTTATCTTGGTAAATCCTGATGTTCTGGCTACGTACATAGTTTGGATGACAGTTGAAATTTTTATCTCATCTTCAGCAACAATTACCATTTCATCAATATCATGGAGATCTATAAAACGGCTGTGAATCCGGACAAGCCATTTTGCAAGCTGATCATAAACGGAGCGAGGCTTCAAAGTTACCGCCGATTTTCCATTAACGCATATATCTTCTATGCCCGGAGCAGACTGCCCGCATGCAAGCTTTCTCGCTGAATTTTCAGCAACAGTAGATACGGTTGAACCTGGCTTTGCCAAAGATATATTGGTTATAAAATCTCCGACTCCATCAATATAGGCAGAATCTTTGGGGCTGTAAACGGACATTTCTATTTTGCCGGGGTCTTCTTCGCTTTCTTTCCAAAGAACTTGCATTTCCTTATTGTGGAAAATCTTAGGCAAAGAGCCGCCACGTGCCCAAATTTCAATAAAGTCTTCACCCACAGCTGTAGTCAAATTTAACAAATTTAAATCATCCTCGGAATATTTTTTTATCTTTGGTTTATCATCTATTTTTGACAACATAATCGGTTCGTTGTAATTTTTTCCATCTATTTTGGTAATCAGATTAACGTCAGTATAACCGGAAGTTCCGCAAGTTGCTATGATTTTAAAAAGCAAATCATAGCTTTGGTTCGGCTCAATTTGTATTTGGCATTTTGAGTCTGTTGTTTTCCCTTTGCTTTTCAAAGCCTTCATTAACGGTTCTATTATAAGGCCATTCTGATTATAAACACTGGTAGTACTCGTGATTTTTTTATTGTCGGCAAAGATTGTATTTTGCTCTACTTTTATAAGCAAAACATTGCCTTTTTGCGCAAAAGAAAAAGTATATGCCAAGGCAAGCACAAAGATTGCTGCCTTCCGTGTCATGTATACGCCTCCACCCTGCCGCTGCCTCGTTCCTTGCGCTTGTTTTCAAAGACATTGCTTGGGTATTGAACCCTTGAATGCGTGCTGCCTTCCAAGCCCTGCAAAAATCCGCTACCCAGTTCTTTCAAATCGTGGATGGTTAAACCGGAGTCGTTTAACTGACCGTCAAACATCTTATCCTGTATGGTTTTTTGAATCATATCCCAAAGTTGATCCGGGGTTGAGTTTTGCATTGAACGGCTAATTGCATCTATGGTGTCTGCAAGCATTAGTATGGCAGACTCCCTGTTCTGCGGAAGAGTTCCCTTATAACTGAAATCTGCGGGTTTCACGTTTCTGTCGGGATACATTTCCTTTGCCTTGTTGTAAAAGAAATAAGCAACGCTGTTGCCATGATGTTCCTTTATGCCGGCAGTAATGGGATCGGGCAAATTGTATTCCTCTGCAAATTCTATCCCTCGCTCTATGTGCGCTCTCAAAATTTTTATAGAGTCATAAGGAGAAATATTATCATGAGGATTAAAACCGAATCTTTGATTTTCCGTAAAATACTCCGGACGCATGGTTTTGCCAATATCGTGGTAAAGAGCCATAACCCTGATTAAAAGCGTGTTTGCGCCAATTCGCTCACCGGCTATCTCGCCCAAATTGCCAACCTGAATGCTGTGGTGAAAACTTCCAGGCGCATATTCGGATAAACGCCGGAGCAACGGATGATTAAAATCCGAAAGCTCTGCCAACCTTAAGTTTGTTGTTATCTGGAAAATTCTCTCAAAAACATTGCAAAATACAGAGATAAATGTTACACATAAAAGCAAATTCGCAGTGCCTAACAGTATATTTTGCCAATAACTAGTCCATGACATACTGTTTCTGAGCAGCAAAATTCCTGCCAAAGCAACAACAAATATACCAAGTCCGGCACACAAAGACTGTATAAATCTAATCCTGTATCTTATGCGGCGTACAATTAAAGTCATGGTAAACGAAATCAAAAAAGATGCAATGCAAAAAGACAGATCGTAACCGGCAAAAATTCCAAAAAGAACAGCACTCCAAACGCTGAATGCAATTGAAGTTCTAAATGTGAAAAGAACAGCCGCTAAAATGGGAGCAAATGCAAACGGATAAGCCCAAACGGGATTTAAATGCTCATTTTCAATAAATGTCAAAAAGAAATCGTGAACAAAACGGAATAAAAGCATTTGCGATATAGCTATTATCGCAACGGCCCATAATTGCAAATTTCGAAGATTCTTGGATGGGCGAAATCTCCATAGATAAAAACAAAGCGTTAAAACAATCATAATCAGCAATAAGTATTGCCCGTAAGATGCCGTATATAAAAATTTAGCCTGATCTTTTTGCAGAGCTATATGCATTGCTTCCAGCCTCTCCAGAATTTCTTTTGTAACTATTGAGCCCTGTGCTACTATTTCTATTCCGCGCGGAATCATGCCCTTTGAGGGATTAACTTGCGCAGCGGCTTCTGTTTTGCGCTTTTCCGTTTCTGCTTCCAGGTAGATTATATTCGGCGGAGAAAGAAACACATATAAAATCTCATAAAATGCGCTGGACATTCCATGGTTTACATTGAAAGTATTTTTGTATCTATCCAAAACCGCATCTATCAAAAGTTCCTTTGGGCGAATTGAAGAAGCTTCCACAATAATTTCTTCTCTGTTTTTTATCAATACAACATCGCCTCTTGAATACAAAATGTGCTTAACTTCGCTTATATTGTAAGTTTCTTCAAACGTTGTAACTTCTCTGTTGTGCTCGGCGATCAAGATGTTTGAAATGCCTTGCGCGATCATTGAGCTAAAAAGAATTTTCAATGTATCTCTCGCTGCTTCATTCTGGCTCAATTGACTTAATGCTGTGGTAGAAATTTTGCGGACAAGGGAGTGATACAAATCACTCGCAACGCTTATTTTTTGCTGGTCTGTTTCCGAAGCTTCGGATATTTCCTTTTGCAATTTGCTGTAAGTTTCAATTTGAGACATTAGCAGTTCAAAATTTTCGGAAAGTCTTTTTGTACCGTCATCATTATATTGAAATACGGGATGAACTTTTTCCTTTGCCTTTTTCATCTCCTCTTCAAGTTCCTGTGGAGTTTTTGGAATATCAAATGATATTTTAGCAACAATGGAACGCGGGCTGCTTTGCCCAACAACAGGCAATTCCGTTTTCTGTGCTATGTCTTGAGTTGGAAATAAAACCAAAACTGCTATTACGAATATCGCTGCGCAGAAGTAAAAGTGAATGGAAGATTTGCTATTCATAATTCCTGCTAATTACTATATGGCTCCTATCATAGCAGCATCTCCGCTATGCTTATTGTGCTTTTCACCTGTGCAGCTTCTCTTGTGGGAACGCCTTGCAGTTTTTGCTCCATGCCTTTGCTGTTGATCATTGTTCCGGAATTTTCCAGCCAGTGACGAATGCCAATCGCAACGGTAGCTCTTTTTGCTGTGGCGTTATTGAATGGCGTCAGGGCCAAATGTTTAGGAATGGAATCCAGAATTTTTGCATCTTCCGGAGTTTCGTCCCACAAGTCTGCGGCAACGGTGATCAGCAGGTCAAATTCGCCAGCTCGTTTCGCAAGTTCGCCGAGCGGTTTTGTTTTGGTAAGGCAGGCCCTGTTTGCTACAGGATCGCCTGAGCGAGATATGTTATCGGTTTTTTGGATTGGCAAAAATGAACCGCTGAAAATCTCTACATTATTTACGCTAACGTATGCAGCAATCTCTTCTGCTGTGCATGAGCCGCCTAAAACAATAGCGATTTTTCCTTTTATCAATTGCTTTGCCACCAATATATTGCCGGTCAGCAATCTATTTTCATGAATGTTCACATTTCTCGCCGCATTGGAAATCCAGCTTTTATTTATTTCGGGATTGCAGCGAGGCATTATTCTGTACACAACTCCGTCTGCATGTTCTGCCCAGATGTTTGCACCAAGAGAATCATCCATTGAAATTGTTGGGGTTTTGCTCAAAGCCCAAACTCTTTTTCTGAATCTGAATGATTTGTCGGTCAAGGCACCTACGGGGCAAATGTCTGTTACGCATCTGTCGTAAGGGTGGTCAAGTTTTTCGCCGGGGAATGTTGTGATATAAGAATGGCCGCCTCTTGAGGCTAATTGCAACTGCTCATCGCCTGCTATGTGGCGCATGAATCTCACGCATCTGCTGCATTGTATGCAACGCTCTTCGTCGAGTATAACTCTGGGGCCAATATCAACTCTTTTGCCGCCTCTATGCTGGCCTTTACTGTCTGTGAAAGAATGTTCAGGGTTTCCGTGGAATTGCTTTCCAACTTCTTGATTCAATCTGCTGTTAGAGGCTCCGGCCATCATGTAATTTTCTTGAAGCATGCACTCACCGGCTTTGTCGCAAATCGGGCAATCCAGCGGATGATTTACGAGCAAAAATTCCAAAACCGCTTTGCGGGC
>Ga0209755_10006388_pt1 | contig 13078 bp, 11 predicted proteins | sample TergutCo191P1_FD_187301 | JGI IMG/M metagenome (GOLD analysis project Ga0209755, IMG submission 187301) | Cornitermes sp. P1 segment gut microbial communities from Petit-Saut dam, French Guiana - Co191P1 (SPAdes) (version 2) | ecosystem: Host-associated > Arthropoda: Insects > Digestive system... | reverse complement strand
ATCCATTATTGGCAGCGGCTATGACGAAGTTAAACATGATTGATTCTATAGCGATGGGGATACGTAAGGTATTTAAAATACAACAGAGTCGCTTTTTTCCGATGCCTGATTATTTCCATATTAGACCTGATAGCACTTCGGTCAAAATCTACGGCAAGACATTGGATATGAACTACACATACATTCTGCATGATCATCCTGAGTTTGATATCGAGACAGTATATTTACTTGATCAAGTTCAAAAGAAAAACCCACTGAGCAAGGAGCAATACAAACATCTGCGCACGCTCGGAACTATCGAGGGTCGGGCTCCTAATGTATATGTTTCGCCAATGATTGCGGAGATGATTGACGAGCGAGTTCAATATACTAAAAACAAGGCTATGGATGATAAATACTATAAAGATATGATTATTAGCTATTTGGAACAGTGGAGTAAGGGCAAAAGAAGCGACTTTGCCGCATTACTAAAAAGTAAGTTGCCTGATATATTAGACGAGAAGCAAAAGGTGAATAAAATACGAAACTACTTGACACAACTACACCGAGATGGATTTATTGAGCGCGATGGTAAAAATCAGCGAGCAAGCTCATGGCAATTGACTAAAAAGCAGTATCCAAAAACTTCTTAGTCAATCTTTTAGTCAATCTTTTTCACTATTTGCAACATGAAAGCATTGCAAACACAAGAGTATTGCAACCTGTGTGATTGACTAAACTAACATAACAAACAAATATCAAAGGCAATAATTACCCAGTTGATACCTAATCAAAACAGTGAGCAAAAATATGACTAAACCAAAGCCTCTCGACAATCCGAGAGGTTTTATTTTGTCGACTGTGAAAAAAGATGTCGAGCCCCCTTGACAACACGGCTCTCATATCCGCAGATTTTCGCTAATCTCATGACAAAAAAAGAAAGATTAACAACAATTTAATAATTTCTATTGCACATATCGCAGTAAAATGTTATCATTATTTTCGAGATAGGCCATACGAAAGGCCGCAGCGACCGTGAGGTGTCTCACCACCATCACGGCGAATGTAGGGACAAGTTAAAGTCACACGCCTACAAACACGGATTTCTCCGTCACCACGACGTTTATCAGTATACTCATTTATCAAGAGTTTTTCAAGCTGATTTTAGTTGTCGGAACGATAATGTTTTTCGTGTACAGTCGCTAAATAATAAATTTAAGCGCGTAGGCAAAGCATTTTTATGCTTAGGTAATTTTTACCCCTGCGCGTTTTTTTTGTATGGCCTTCCGGCATTAGCCATCGGGGGAGGGCATTGACTTGGAATTATATCCACTAACAAAACCGCAACGGTCAATATTTGATATGCAACAATATTACGGCGGAGCAATAGCAAATATCACAGGCGCGGCATTTTTTGACGAACCTGTGGAACGTTCTGCACTCAGGCGAGCGTTTGGGAAAGCCTTTGAGTTGCATAACTCACTGAGAATCCGAATCAAAATAAAAGATGGCACACCCATGCAATATATCACGCCGTATAAAAACGAGGAATTTGACGAGCTTTGCTTCGATTTTGCGCATGATTTTGAAACGTGGCTGACCACGCTTGCCCGCACTCCGCTCGACGTGGGCGGTGCGCTCTGCAAAATAATTCTCTTAGAAGTCGCAGGAAAAATAGGCTACGTTATCCACCTACATCATCTCATAGCCGATGCGTGGACTTACGGCATACTCACAGACACTATCGCAAAATATCTAAAAAATGAACTGCCTGAGCGCACATACAGTTACCTCGATTATATCGAAACAGAAAAAGAATATGCCAAATCTCCAAGGCGAGAAAAGGACAAGGAATATTTCCTGTCGTGCTTTGAAAAATGCAGTGAACCGACATATCTGTGTGAACGCCCTGCAAAAAACAATACCGCAGAGCAACTAAAGATAGGTATAGACAAAAAAACCGCGGCAAAAATTACGGCATTTTGCGAAAATAACTCAATATCGCCCTATTCACTGTTTATGAACACCTTAGCTACTTACATCTATCGTGTAAAAGGCGTGAATGATATATACATAGGCACGGCTATTCTAAACCGTTCAGGCAAAAAAGAAAAGTCAACCGCCGGAATGTATATAAACACCGTGCCCGTGCTTATGCAAGTGAGCGACGCGCTTAATATATCGGAAAATATACAAAGTAACTCCGTGAGCATTACGGGAATACTGCGCCATCAGCGTTATCAGTACAATGAATTTCTGGGCGATATACGCGAGAAATATGAATTTAAAGGGCGGCTGTATGATGTGGTGCTAAGTTACCAAAACGCTGTACTGCCCGAAGGGGTGACAGCGCAGTGGGTGTTTCCCGGTTGCCAGAGCGAGGCGCTTAATATACATATAAACGACAGGCAGCACGAAGGTGTATATCATATAGACTATACGTATCAGACAGAGCTGCTATCGAAGCGTGATGCAGAGCGGTTACACGAACATTTGGTAAATCTTATTGTGGACGCAATCGAAAATCCCGCTAAAAAACCGCAGGAACTGAAAATGCTCTCAAGCGGCGAACTTAATCAAGTCGTGTACGGATTTAATGATACGGCTATAGAATACCTGAAAGATAGATGTATCCATCAGCTTTTTGAAGAGCAGGTCGAAAAAACACCTGATGAACCTGCGCTTTTAGCCTGTGATGGAACTCTGACATTTGACAAATTAAACACCACAGCAAATAAAATAGCAAATGCGCTAATAAAAAAAGGCATAAAACAAAATGATGTAGTCGCACTCATTCTCCCTCGCCAAAGCTGTTACATCGCTGTAATGCTCGGGATACTTAAAAGCGGCGGCGCATATATGCCGTTGGACACGGCTTACCCGAAAGAACGAATCACTTTCCTGCTTGATGACAGCAAGGCAAAATTGACTGTAACTACACCTGAATTTGCAAATAAAGTCAGCTTTAATGGCGAAACTATTCATATAAACGAATTGCTTGACAGGCACGAAGCTGAAAATCCCAATATCCCTATAAACTCGGACAGCCTGTTTTGCGCACTGCACACCTCCGGCTCAACGGGGACACCGAAGGTTGCAGGTCTTACACATGAGAATATAAACAACTTTTTTCTTGCAGCAAAACCGATGTTTGACGGTGTGAAAACATCGCTCTCAACGACGATTACATCGTTTGATGTGTTTATGCAAGAAACACTGGTAGCACTTGCCTGCGGTATAAAAGTCGTGTTTTTCAGCGAGCAGGAACTTGGTAGCCAAAGCGAATTTGAAGCAAAAATTGAGCAATACGAAAACTGCTACCTTTTTCAAACACCCACGAGATTGGAAAGCCATATTAAGAGCAGTAAAACAAAAAAATTTCTGCGGCACATAAGGACATTCATAGTAGGCGGAGAGGTTTTTCCGGCAGGTCTTTTTGAGTTGATTCACCGCCATAATAATAGTAATAATACGTTTAACCTGTACGGACCACTTGAAAGCACGTTTTTTTCATCGCAAATTCAATTATCAAAGTGGAAAGTTTTCAATGGCTATGGCCCTGTCGAAACTACCGTTGGGGTTAGCTACAAACATTTGGAATCCAAAGATATAACCATCGGCAAACCCATTGCAAACACTCAAATTTACATTCTCGACAAGCACCAAAATCCGCTCCCTATCGGTGCAGTCGGGGAACTTTGCATATCGGGTGACGGCGTTGGGCGCGGTTATCTAAATCGCCCCGAGCTGACAGCGGAGAAATTTGTACCCAATCCATTTATCGAAGGAAAACGCATGTACAAAACGGGCGACGTAGCAAAATGGCGAGAGGACGGCAATATCGAGTACGTCGGGCGCATGGATAATCAAGTGAAAATCAGAGGGTTACGCATAGAACTCGGCGAAATCGAAGAGGCGATGCTTAAACTTGGAGAGATGAGCCAGGCCGCTGTGGTGGCGAGAAGCGATGAAACAGGGCGGCAATATATCTGTGCTTTTTATAGCACCAAAGGAACCATTGAGGAAACAACGCTCCGAAAAAATCTTGCCAAGACCCTGCCGCAATACATGGTTCCCCACTTTTTCACGCAAATGGACATATTCCCGACCACGCCGAGCGGCAAAACAGACCGCAATGCACTCCCCACACCCGATTTCTCGCAGTCGTACTCGACAGTGGAGTATATTGCACCGACCACAAAACAGGAAAAGGCGGTTGTGCAGATACTTCAGGCGGTACTTGGCATTTCACCTGTTGGTATGGACGACAACTTTTTTGACCTCGGCGGCGACAGCCTAAAGGCGATAGAGTTTGTCGCAAATGCGCACCATGAGGGAATAAATATTGAACTGCAAGACGTGTTCGAGTATCCAACACCCGCTATGCTCATTGAAAGCATTGGCAGAGCAAGCAAAACTCCGGAGTATAAAAAAGAAGATTTTGATGCGGTACACTGGTTGCTTGAACTCGGCAAGCATAGCGCAGGCATACCCCAAACAAGTAGCTCCATAGGCGATGTGCTGATAACAGGTGCAACAGGCTGGCTCGGCGCACATGTTCTTGATGAATATCTATCATCAGGCACAGGCACGGCATATTGCCTTGTCAGAGGCGAGGATTTAAGCGATAGCACGAAAAAACTGCGCGATGTACTCAGCGATTATTTCGGCGGGAAATATAGCAGTTTAGAGCGAATTAAAGTAATTTGCGGCGATATAACAAAGCAAATAGAGTTTGACAAACCGATTGACACCATAATACACTGCGCCGCAAACGTCAAGCACTATGGGGTATATCAGGATTTTTACGATGTTAATGTTGTCGGGACGAAAAACGTGATTGAACTTGCAAAAGAAAAAGATGCACTGCTGATTCACATATCGACAATGGCAGTGTCAGGCAATGCCTTTGATCATGACCCCGATTTTCCGATGACGGTATTTGATGAATCAAAACTGTATATAGGTCAATCGCTCAGCAACGTGTATATTCGCAGCAAGTTCGAGACTGAAAGGGCTGTGCTGGAAGCCAGGTCTGATGGGCTGAACACTGTGATAGTCCGTGTAGGAAATCTTTCCAATCGTCGGACTGATTTAGTTTTTCAAAAAAACTATGACGAGAACGCAACACTCACAAGGCTCAAAGCAATTGCAGATATAGGCGTATACCCACGCAGTTTGGCATGGCTTCCGATAGAGTTCTCACCGGTAGACGATACGGCAAGGGCTGTTATCAGGATTGCTGGTCATTACGACAGAGTTCAGGTTGTATATCACGCTTACCACGACAAGCCCATACTGTTTGGAACGTTCATAAAGGCATTAAAATCAGCAGGTATAAAAATGAAGCCCATCTCAATGAAGCGTTTCCGAGAGGAGCTTGCTAAAACAGCAAACGACCCGAAAACAGCGCACATTTACGAGGTGTTTGTAAATGACATCGGCGCAGATGGCGAGCTTCGATTGCAGAGTAACATCAAACTAAGCAATAGCCATACAACGCAGTATTTGAAGCAGACGGGGTTTAGTTGGCAAGAAGTTGGCATGGACTATTTGCGGAAGTATGTTGAGTATTTTCGTGGGATTGGGTATTTTGGGGTGTAGTCTGGGGGATTTCAACACACTAAAGAAATGGAGGATGTTATTTTATGATTAGGTGGTCTATTGTTGCACTTATTGTGGTTATTGTATTGGTGGTCATACTCGTGATTGTGTGGTTGCAGAAGAAAAAGAAAAACAAAGAGAAAAATGTTAGAAATAGAAACAGTTTTTTGATTATAGTTAGCATTTTCCTTGCAAGTAGCTTAATAACTGTCCTAGCGAGTTTTTTGCAAAGACCTCCGTCACCACATCAAATTCTGCCTCTATCAGAACCGTCAGTAATAGAACCGCCGACGGCAGATTTATATGTTCCTGTGTATGAACAGGAAACTGAAGATATTTTGATAGATGAATACATAAGCACTTATCGCTTTAATTTGCACGATGATGCAGCGGTTATGGAAAGAATAGATGCTATAAATGCCGAACTGTCGAAGCACGATGGGTTGACAATCAATCCTACCAATCTGAAAAACTTTATTTATCTCATGAACGGTGATTCCTCAAGAGCAAGTGATTTGGATAGAGATTTTTATTCAATAACAGATGTTTTTGCCAACATAAACAATTCCGTACCCGGCAACTTACCATCATTCGAATCCCCTTATAACGGCTCAGGGCTATTAATGGACGACCGAAATCCATTAACAACAACCCCTGATATTTTTCGATGGCAGCCCGATTATGATTTTGTGAGGATTTTCACAGAAGCACAAAACATCGCAATTGATGTAGCGTACGAAACATTGAGCCTTGTGGAAACTAGACCGTATGTTGATGAAGTATTTCGCTTATTTGTCGAAGCGTTTCTGCTCAAAAATGCAATACAGATATATGATGGAGAAACTATAAATCCAAATAGTGTCACAGCAGAGGCGAAAAGCTTCGTGCTTCAAGTAATCATGCCGCTAAATATGCAGATGGCAATTAATTTCGGTGATGGATATGGAGTGACTATTGGTGACGCGTTTTATCCATTTCAGTCAGTTTTTGAATTCTTGACAGAACAGACCAGCCATTATGCAATGATTGTAATATCAAAATTCCAATAGCGAAATGGAAGTCGAAGTATATCGAAAAACTATTATGGTGCAGTCAGAGTGGGTTCATTGGAATACCGACCTCGAAAACGCAGCAATCCTCAAATTGCATCCGACAGCCAAGGAAGTTTTTCACATCTGGATACAATAGAGATTGTAAAAGAAAATGCATTTTTGCTTCGTCCTATGAGGTCGGAACGGTAGTAACTTTTTTGTCAATACTTTTACTTGAAGATACAATAAAGGAGAGTAAAATGGAAAACGTGGAAATGATATTAAGAATTTTGGAAATCATTCTCATTGCTATAGGGTTGTTTCTGATTGTTTTTGGTTGGATTGTTCCTTATCGCCAGTCACTTAAAAAAGAACAACATCGCAGAGAGCATGACTATAAAATGGAGAAAATAAAATGGAGAAAAGAGTTGATAGACAGCCAGATTGAGAACCTGTATGGACCACTTCGTGCTTTGATTATGGAAGGCGATATTATGCGTATGCTTTTACAAAACCAGCTTAACAGAAAAAGTGTAATTACAGAAGATATGGCAAATATCTATGATATGCCTGAAAATGAACAGAAAATATGGAAACACTATGTTGATGCATACGTAATAAAAAGACTTATGAAAATGGTAGAAATCTCATGTAACAATATGCACCTTTTTCACAATTCAGAATTGCCCACATGCTATGAGGACTTTTTTGCTTATGCACTTGGCTGGGAACTATTCGATAACCAGAAACGAAGTGGTGTTCCGAATTTCTATGAGTATCACTCTATCAAGAGTTTCCCAGAAGAATTCACTTATTACATCAACGGCACATTTAAACTTTTGCTTAAAGAACAATCTGAATTGATTGATAAATCGGAGGTTCATTCTGAATATATTTTTTGAAGCATACATGGGAAAACATAATTGAAAGCACAATAATGAAATGGAAAAATCACCAAGGGGTTGGCGCACACATTTTGGACGAATATATGTAGTCATGCACTGCATTTAAAGCAAACAAGCTTTATCTGGCAAGAAGCAGACACAGATTGCTCTTAATCTAAGCGTTTTTCGGCATAATTGCTCAAGACCTGATTCATGAGCGACTGATATTTTATCCCATGGCGGCTGGCATACGCCTTAAATCTAATTATGGCTTTTGTGTCAACATATAGACTGATTCTTTCCTTTGAAAGTTTTTCTGCAAAATATTCCGGGCTTGGCAAAAAATCATCGTCAATAGGTGTCGCGCTATCCATAGCTCTTTCAATTTCCAGCGGTGCATCCGTATATTTAACTTTGCTCATATTTTCTCTTTCCCTTTCTCTCACATGAATCTTATACATACAATTGTATAGACAATTATATGCAACGTCAAGTCGTGGAAGGATTTTTATGAACATAAAATTCAATTCATCAGGCATTTCAAAATATAGCATATGGTGGCGGCAGAAATTGCATAGACTTATTGCTGCGTTAATACGGACTTCACCAAAGCATAGCATTAACCTCATACGAAATTCGTTTATATCAAACGGCAAACCGACCATTTATGCAGCAACACACGTTTTTTATGACGATGCAGCGTGTGCGTTATCCACAATAGAGGATAGTGTATTTGTTTTATACGGTGCAGGCGGCAATGCGGCTTTGCCTACAACGGACAGAGCTGCGCTCTGGTTAAATGGTTATATTCCTGTACGCAGATGGGACAAAAACGACCGCCGAATATCCATGGAAAAATGGTTCAAATATTGGTTAAGCGCGGCAACATCTTAATATTTCCTGAAGCTTCATGGAATATTTCGTCGGCATTACCCGTAAAAAAACTGTGGTGGGGTTTGCTTGAAATCGCAAAAAGCACAGGTGCCAACATTGTACCTGTTGCGATTCATATGGTGGGAGAAGAATATTGCGTCATAATCGGCGAAAAATTTGAACACGAAAAGTTCTCATCAAAATCAGAGCAAATTGGCACCCTGCGCGATGAAATGGCAACATTGATGTGGGAACTGATAGATATGAGTTCGCCTATAAAACGTAAACAGATTAACGATTGTTACTGGTTAGCGCATATTCAGAGCAATATGAACCGCGCCAGTTGGCTTGTGATTACCGAAGAAGAGGGCTATGCCTATCGCCCAAAAGATGAAATCAGTCTAGGCGAAGTGCATGCTGATTTGCATGGCATTGAGTACAAAAGCATGGCTGCGGATTACGAGCAACACAAGCGCATTGAGCGGTTGATAGACGGGTGGACTAAGCCCGTGCGGTTTTGAGGGGGCAATAATTAATACGCTTCACATTGATTTCACGGATAAAGGGTTTTCTTTAACCATATTTTTCAACAAATGCGCGAGGTGTCAGTATTTCGGGGTGTTTTAAATCAACTGGCGCAAAATCAGTATCGCCTGAAAGAAGCACATCAACATCTTCGTTGATTGCCGTTACAAGTACAGGTAAATCCTTAATGTCACGAATATCAGGAAATTTTGACGCATCAATGTCATCGGGAGTGTATACAAGTTCAAACGGTAATTCGTGCAGGAAATTTTTAAGCACATCAGACTTGCCGGGAAACTTTTCAGCAGTTACACGCTTCAATTCATCTATCACATAAGTAGATAAAACAATAGTGTGATGCTCGGACACTACATCAAGCATATTCAAGATATGGCGAGAGGATAGGATGGCTGCAGAAATGAGGATGTTTGTGTCAAGCATTATCCGCATAGCGTTCATCCCAAGACTTTCCTCGCACCTCGTCTACCAATGCCACTACGTCCGCTTCGCTGTTTAACCCAAGGCGGTCAGCTTCACCCTCGAACCCTGAACGTAAGTTTGCAAACGCAATTTTTGCCGCATTTGCAATCACGATTTGACCTTGGTTTTCGATAAAAACAATCTTATCGCCCTCACGCACACCAAGCATTTTTCGTACATCAACAGGGATAGTGACCTGTCCCCGACTGGTTATTTTTGCAACTTCCATGCTAGCACCTCGCAAATCTTAAAAATCTGAAATATCTTACATTACTTATTATACATCATTTTCCTAATAGACACAATATAGGAGTTTAACGGATGAACACAAAATTCAATTCATCAGGTATTTAAAACTATAGCATATGGTGGTAGCGGACTCTGGGAACATAAATGAGGTAAATTAAAATGTATAACAAAAACTTAGAGTACCTATTGTCATATGAAGTTGACAAAGTGATAAGTCAAAAGAGTGTTTTCGTGAGAAGAAAGATAAATCCGCTATTAAGAAGCATATTAAAAGTATTAAATCCTTATAAGTTACACATCATTAGACAAACCGAGTTGCCAAAGAACAGACCACTAATATTCACCCCTAATCATGGTTTTAAAGATGACTTTTTAAATGCCCTGATTATCGCAAATACTCATTGCTACACGTTGTTTGGTAGCCTAGATCAATTTTACAACACATTAGGTGGCCAGCTTGCAAATTTATTCGGAGTAGTCATGGTAAACAGAGATGACCCTAAAAGCAGAGAAACGGCTATACCAAAAATGATAAAAGCAATTGAGTATGGCGCAAATGCTTTAATTTTCCCGGAGGGTTGTTGGAATTTGACCGATGCAGAACTAGCTATGAAGCTTTATAACGGTTTTCATAAGATTGCCGAGGCTACAGGAGCTTTGATTGTTCCTATTGGAGTGCATTTTGAGGGAAAAAGTTGTTATGCAATTAGGGATGAGCCCTTTGAAATAAAAGGGCTACCTCCGTCAGAAGCAAAAATAATTCTACGCGACAAACTGGCTACATTGCAATATGAATTAATAGAAAAATTTTCTGTATTTTCAAGAAAAGAATTTGAAGTTGGTGGGTTATCATTAAAAGAGCAATGGATAAATGAGGTAATCAGACGAAAAAAAGAAGTGAAATATTATATTGAAGAAAAAGAAATTACCTACCCATATAAGGATAGTACGATAACGGAATTCACCGAAGTTTTCGCACACTTAGACACAATCAAGCTCACAAAAGAAAATGCGTTTTTGCTTCGTCCCACAAGGTCGGAACGGTAGTAACTTTTTTGTCAATACTTTTCCTTATAGGTACAATAAAGGAGTTTAACAGATGAACACAAACTTTAATTCATCAAACATTTCCCGATACAGCATATGGTGGCTACGGATTATGCGCAGTATAAGCGCATTGAGCGGTTGATAGACGGATGGACGAAACTGGTGCGATTCTGAGCAGACAGAGTGCTAAGAAGTTTGTCGATTACAAAACTCAATCATTTTAGGTATGTCAGTCGTACAAATATCCCAGATAATATCGTAATCAATCTGTCCGTATCTATGCGCAACGATATTTCTCAGAAGCTTTATTTCTCGCCATTGCATATTGGGATTAGTTTCCTTGAATTCGTCGCTCAAAATTGATACAAGTTCCCCAATTTGCAGAAGGCAAAGACAAATTGCGTTGCGAAACGTGGCACTTTCACCGAACTTAACCTTACTATTGCCAAATTCGTTACATGTATCAATAATCTGATTACAATACTTCAAAATATAGCTAAGAATACGCAAGTCGCTAGTGCGCATATACAAGCACCATTTCCTTCTCAATTCTCTGTTTAAAGCCGAATTCACCTTCATCGTCGGCGATTCCCGAGATAGTCAACAAATCAATGCTCTTGTCAAAATTATCTTGCAAATCCCCTAACATTCCGGCAAATTGCAAGCCACGAATTCTCCCTTTGTCTATGATGAAATCTATGTCACTATCGCCACGAGCTTCTCCTCTGGCATATGAACCAAAAAGAAAAATGCGCTCAACATCATATTTAATCGCAATTGGAGCAACAACATTTTTTATCTCATCTAGGCTATATATGGTATCTCTCATTTTCTATCACCTGACTTGTACTTTACATACGAATATTATATTGCATTTGAAATGAAATATCAACAAAAATCTGCTGTTGCAAGGAGTTTAACGGATGAACACAAAATTCAATTCATCATTCTATCACCACATCTTCAGAAGACTCTAAGTCCTCTTCACTGATACCCAGACGTTTCATCACATCTTCGGCAGAACGATATGGACTGTTTTCTTCCAATCTTTTTTCAGCAACCATTGATAAGCACAGATTCTCCATGTCGGCAATGACAGCATCGGCAGTCCTTGCGGCATAACCTGAATTGCGCCGAGCCTTCGCAATACTCAGCTCGTCAAGCGTGCCGACTTTAGGTTTAAGCGTCAATGATAATGGGATTGATTGCTCACGCACAATCTGATGAAACAGCATATTCACAACAACGGTCATATTCAAGCCAAACTGCCCTATAACATCTTCCGCTTGCTCCTTTAGTTTTGAATCCAGCCTAATGCTGATACTGGTATCCTTTGCCATAGCAAAACCTCCGCTCACTTATTTTGTAAGCACATTGTATATCTTTGAATATGCAATGTCAAGTCATTTTTCCGTATTGAAAAAATGAACAAACCCTGATATACTGGGTGGACAAAAAGTAACGTCAATTTACCCCGTAGAGCTGAGAGGAGAAACACCAATCATGGCAGTTAAAAAAATCATAATCATCGGAGCCGCAGGGCGTGACTTCCACAACTTCAATGTATATTATCGCGACAACCCGGATTACAACGTTGTGGCATTTACTGCGGCGCAAATCCCTGACATAGCCGGAAGAAAGTACCCTGCGTCACTCGCGGGCAAGCTCTATCCCGAGGGCATACCGATTCATGAAGAAAGCGAGCTGGAAGCTTTAATCAAAAAAACGGACGCAGATGCATGTGTCTTTTCGTACAGCGATGTGCCTTACTCTTATGTAATGAGCCTTGGTGCAAGAGTGAATGCGGCAGGTGCAGCTTTCACGATGCTCGGTCACAAAAACACAACAATCAAAAGCACAAAACCTGTAATATCAGTTGGTGCGGTGCGTACAGGCTGCGGAAAAAGCCAGACATCACGCAAAATCGCGGAAATCCTGATGGCACACGGCAAAAAAGTAATAGCCATACGCCACCCCATGCCCTACGGAGACCTAGAGGCGCAAAAGGTGCAACGCTTTGCAACCATCGAGGACCTTAAAAAACACGACTGTACAATTGAAGAAATGGAAGAATACGAACCGCACATCGAGCGTGGCAACGTAATCTACGCAGGTGTTGACTATGAAGCGATACTGCGCGCCGCGGAAAATGACCCCGACGGGTGCGATATAATCCTCTGGGACGGCGGCAACAATGACTTCCCGTTCTACGAAACTGACCTGATGGTATCAGTGACAGACCCGCACAGACCCGGGCATGAACTGGGTTACTATCCGGGCGAGGTTACACTCCGCCTTGCGGATGTGGTGGTAATTAACAAGATTGACAGCGCAGACTACGAAAATATCCTTAAAGTCAGGGAAAGCATAGAAAAGGTAAATCCAAATGCCGTCGTGGTTGACGCA
>Ga0209755_10006387_pt1 | contig 13083 bp, 4 predicted proteins | sample TergutCo191P1_FD_187301 | JGI IMG/M metagenome (GOLD analysis project Ga0209755, IMG submission 187301) | Cornitermes sp. P1 segment gut microbial communities from Petit-Saut dam, French Guiana - Co191P1 (SPAdes) (version 2) | ecosystem: Host-associated > Arthropoda: Insects > Digestive system >... | reverse complement strand
TCATTGAGCGTTATATTTTGATTTTAAACGCACTAATTAATGAGCCCACAGCTTATTTAAATAAAAAAGTAAGCGAGATAACATTAATTACTCAAGCAGAGGAAACACTGATATTAACAAGCTTCAACGATATGACTGTAGACTATCCAAAAAACAAAACAGTGGTGGAATTGTTTGAAGAACAAGTTAAAAAGACACCCAACCACATTGCGATAACATTCCAAGGCCGGCAATTAACTTACAAAGAACTAAATGAAAAATCAAATCAGCTGGCTTATCTACTAGGAAGCAAAGGAATAGGCAGGGAAAGCCTTGTAGGCATCTTAAGCGAACGAAGCCTGGAGATGATTATTGGGATTTATGGGATCGTTAAAGCAGGAGGCGCCTATGTGCCGCTGGACCCAACATATCCAGCCGAGCGAATTGCCTACATGGTAGAGGATTGCGATTTTAAATTAGTTTTAACTTATCAAGCAAAGATTGAAACAGAAAAAGAAACCCTTGATCTAGGTGATTCAAAACTTTATGAAGGCATGTCAAAAGAGAACTTATCCCTAGTCAACATGCCAGATGATTTGATTTATGTAATCTATACATCCGGGACAACTGGCAAACCCAAAGGTGTAATGGTTGAACATAAAAATGTAATAAATCTTGTGAAGCATACAAACTATGTCAAACTAGATGAAGAAACTGCCATCCTTCAGACTGGGTCTATGTCATTTGATGCTTCAACCTTTGAACTTTGGGGGGCAACTCTAAACGGTGGCAAATTGGTTCTTATACCTCATGGGATATTATTAAATACCACATTGTTAAAAGAAGAAATTATTAAAAATGAAATTAATACTATGTTTGTTACAGTAACACTGTACAACCAGCTCATTGATGTGGATATTTCAATGTTCGATTCATTAAAATATTTATTGATTGGTGGAGAAGCAGTATCAGAAGAGCATGTAAGGAAGTTGGTAGGCAGGAATGCAGAGCTAAACTTTTCAAATGATTATGGACCAACAGAAAACACAACATTCTCACTATATTATCCCATTACAGCTGAAACATTAAGAGAAAAAACACCGATAGGTCGCCCAATATCCAACACACAAGCCTATATAATGAATGGCTCGAATTTATGTGGGATTGGCATACCAGGAGAGCTATGTGTTGCAGGAGATGGCGTAGCACGAGGGTACTTAAACCAACCAGAAATGACATCAGCTAAGTTTATAGATAATCCATATGGTAAAGGTAAGTTATATCGAAGTGGAGACTTGGCAAGATGGTTAGAGGATGGCAACATTGAGTATTTAGGAAGAATAGATGATCAAGTAAAGATACGCGGCTTTAGAATAGAACTTGGGGAAATAGAAAGTGTACTAAGAAACCAGGTAGACATTACAGATTGTGCTGTTATTGTCAGAGAAGATGCTACAGGAGATAAAGGACTATATGGTTATGTAATATCAGATGTAGAGCTAGATATTAGTACTCTGCGAGACCATCTTGCAAATGAATTGCCAAATTACATGATACCAAGCTATATGATGCAAATCGACAAGCTGCCGTTATCACCTACAGGAAAATTAGATAAGCGAGCTTTACCAGAAATAACAGCAACTGCAGACCTCGAATATGTTGCACCCAGAAGTGATATGGAAGAAAAAGTATGTGAAGCTTTTGCCAAGGTTTTAAAAGTAGAGCGTGTCGGAATTCACGATGGCTTTTTCCAATTGGGTGGGCATTCTTTGCGTGCCTTAAAATTAGTTAATTTACTGGAAGAGCTAACAGGAAAATCAATTCAAGTCAAGCATATTTTTGAAACCGGGGAAGTATGGCAATTGGCGAAACTATTAGAGAATTTAGATGAAGTCAAATATGAAAGAATTCCAGAAGCTGATGAGCAAAAAGTCTATGAAATGAGTTCGACACAGAAACGGATGTATTTATTGTGGAGGTTAAATCCGGCGGATGTCATATATAACATCCCAGTAATGCTTAAACTTAAACACTCTATTGATGAGGCGAAACTTCAAGGCGCATTTAAAACATTAATGGAACGTCACGAGATTTTAAGAACAACATTCCACGAAAAAGAAGCTCAGTTGATTCAAGTTATTTCAGATATGAAATCAACTAATGTTTTGGTTGAGCACTTGAAAGAAGCCGAGCTCACTAAATGGTATCAGGAATCTATTGTGTCCTTTGATTTAGAAACAGGCCCAGCATACCGAATTAAGGTTGCGAGAACGGGACAGAACGATTATTTATTTGTTGATATGCACCACATTATAAGTGACGAGATATCCATCGTTTTATTTGTAAAAGAATTTACCCAATTAATTAAAGGCGATGAATTACCGCTGCTAGACCGTCAATACAAGGATTACAGTGAGTGGGCAAAGCAGCAAGATTTCAGTATATCAAAGGAGTATTGGATCGATTCTTTACAAAACTACCCAGTGTTAGAATTGCCCAGTGATTTTATGAGGCCAAAAGAACAACAATTTAGTGGAGCAACAGAAATATTAATCCTAGACGAGGAAGTAACGAAACAGATTAAGCAGTTGTTACAAAGGCATCGAGTAACAGAGTATATATTCTTCTTAGGTTTAATCAGCATCTTACTTGGAAAATTATCAAACCAAGAGGAGTTGGTAATAGGAACACCAGTTAGTGGACGTACACATAAAGATACAGAACAAATGCTAGGAATGTTTGTTAACACATTGGCAATCAGGGTTTCACCATCAGGAGATAAGTCATTTGCATCTTATCTGGCGGAGTTAAAAGAACAAGTACTAATGGCGCAAGAGCACCAAACCTATCCATTTGAAGATTTGGTGGGCCATGTCGCAAAAAAGAGAGATTTATCAAGGCATCCAATATTTGATGTGATGGTTTCGTATCAGAATAGTGAAATCTTCTTGGCATTATCCGAAATTGGGGAATGGCAAAGATTTGACGAAGCCAATGAGGATGTTGCAAAATTTGATTTGAACTTTACAGTGGCAGATGATGGAAAACAAATAAAGATAGAACTTAATTATGCAACTGCACTGTTTAAGAAAAATACAATACATGTCTATTTAAAACGATTGTTGAAATTGCTAAATCACGTGTTAATGCAAGATCAAGCGGATTAGATAAGATTTAGGCGTGTAAAATATATGAGGATGTGATGAGAATGAGCTCAATTGGGGATCTCGATTTTTGGTTAGAAGAAGAAAAAGATTTAATATTATTGGAGTATAACAATACGTATAAAGACTATCCATCAGATGAAACAATGGTGCGATTATTTGAAAGGCAAGTCAAGAAGACACCAGAAAATATCGCAGTCGTATTTGAAGAGGAAAAAATAACATATCAATCCTTAGATGAACGTTCTAATAAAATTGCTGCTTATCTTCAATCGGTAAATATAAAGCAACAGGATTATATCTGTGTAAAAGGACATCGCTGTATTCAAACAGTTGTTAATATATTAGGAATTTTAAAAGCAGGTGCAGCGTATATTCCAATTGATCCAGACATGCCCCAGGATCGCCAACAAATAGTGCTACAAAATAGTGGCTGCAAACTATGCTTAGAAAATAGCTCAGAATACGAAGTTACGGATTTTCCTTACACGCAACCACTCATCAACAGCAGTCAAACAGCATATGTGATTTATACATCTGGAAGTACAGGCGCGCCAAAAGGTGTTGTTATTACCCATGATGCAGCCTGCAATACACTACAAGATATTAATGAAAAGTTTAATGTGACAGCAGGTGATAAAATTCTAGGCCTTTCTGCAATTTCGTTTGATTTATCAGTATACGATATATTTGGTGCGTTGGCTGTGGGTGCAACATTATATATGGTTCCAGATCTTTATGATATGCGTAACATTGAAAAAATGGTAAAAGAAAATGGAATAACCATATGGAATTCTGTTCCGTCTATCATGCAAATGTATTTGATTGAAACAGAGTCTACTTATGCATCTACCGCTCCAAATCCCCTTAGATTGGTGATGTTTAGTGGCGACTGGATACCTCTAGCATTGCCTGATCGGATAAAGCACGCATTCAATGATGTCAGCGTCATAAGCTTAGGTGGAGCGACAGAGGCATCTATATGGTCAATTTATTATCCGATTGATGAAGTTTTACCATCATGGAGTAGTATCCCTTATGGCCGACCTTTAGCCAATCAACAAATATATATCTTAGATATACAAGATGAATTATGCCCGCTAGGTGTTGAAGGAAATATTTGTATTGGTGGCCGCGGCCTTTCTACTGGGTATTTAAATGATGAGGAAAAAACAAATGCGTCGTATTTTATGCATCATGAATACGGCCGACTTTATCGAACAGGTGACCGTGGTACTCTGCATGAAGAAGGATATGTAGAGTTTAGGGGTAGACAGGATGACCAAGTAAAGATTCGAGGGTTTAGAATTGAATTAGGAGAAATTGAGTCTGTACTTGGGCAAATAGAACATATTAAGGATGCTGTGGCGATTGTAAAAGAGGATGTAAGAAAAGAAAAATCTATCCACGCTTATTTTACTGCTACGAAGGTGCTAGACATCTCTACAGTTCAAGATAAATTACGAAAAAGCTTACCAGAATATATGATACCGCCCTATCTGAAACAACTAGATAAAATGCCTCTTACATCCAATGGCAAGTTGGACAAGAAGAATTTACCCGCGATAGAGCTTGTACGCGAAGAAGAATATGTTGCACCAAGAAATGAAGTAGAAACTATTTTGAGTAACATTTTCAAAGAAGTGTTAGGTGTAGAACAAATAAGTATTAAAGATGGATTCTTTGCACTTGGCGGCGATTCAATTAAAGCGATATCAGTTGTGTCGAAGATGAGAGAAGCAGGCTATGACCTGAATGTTAGAAGTATCATGAACGGACAAACTATAGAGGCAATAAGTGAAAACGCAGAAGTAGCTCAAGAGCTCATTTATGAACAAGGAGAGGTAATAGGAGAGGTACAACTTACGCCAATCATTCATTCATTTAAAAATTGGAATCTTCCAGAGCCTCATCACTTTAACCAGTCAATGATGGTAAAAGTTGAAGGCACCGCTGAAGAAGTAGAAAATGCGGTTCAAGCATTGGTGGCGCACCATGATATGCTAAGGGCAGTGTATGAAGGGCAAAATCTACGCATTTTAGGAAATGAAAAACAACGTTATGAGTATGGCGTATATGATTACCGAGAAGAATACGATGTGAAAAGCAAGATAGAACATGTATGCGAGACAATGCAAAGAAGCATGAACTTGGAGACAGGACCTTTATTTAAAAATATTTTATTCCAAGTAAAAGAAGGCAACTATTTATTTATGTGTTTGCACCATTTAGTTGTCGACGGGGTCTCATGGCGTATTTTGATAGAAGATCTTCATACTAGCATTGCACAGCAAAAAGAGGGAATAGAAATTAGACTGCCACAAAAGACCGCATCGTTTAAAGAATGGTCAGAAGCATTAACTAAATATCAAAAGAGTGCTCTGTTAAACGAAGAAGCCGAGTACTGGGAGAAAATAGAAGGCGAAATGAAAAATGGTCGATACATAGGGAGAGACCAAAATACCGAACGCATCTTTAAAGATATATCCTTTGAGTTTAGTCAAGAAGAAACACGCAAGCTATTAAAAGAGAGTGGAGAAGCTTACAACACAGAGATTAATGACTTATTATTAAGTGCACTTGCAATGACTGTTAAAAAAATGAGGGGACAAGAGAAAGTAACAGTAATATTGGAAGGTCATGGACGAGAAGAATTGCATGAGCCAATTAAAGTAGACAGAACAGTCGGTTGGTTCACGAGCATGTTTCCTATCGTTTTAAGAGGCTACGACGACATAGAAGAAAGCATCATCCAAACAAAAGAAATGCTAAGAAAGGTTCCGAACTATGGGTTTGGATACGGCTTGATCACAAAGCAGATGGAAGATAGCGATATTAGTTTCAATTATTTAGGTCAGTATGTAGAAGATGAGGAAAATGAGATTATTCGCTATACAGGAGTAAGCATATCAAATAAAAATGTATTTTTTGGGATTATGATGACTGGTATAGTGCAAGGTGATCAATTAAGATTCACCATTTCTTATGATCAAAGCAGATATAAAGAAGAAGAAATCCAACAATTTGCTGTTGTATATGAGGAAAAGTTGCTAGAAAAAATTGATCATTGCTTTACCAAAGAAGAAGCGATTAAAACCCCTTCTGATTTTTCTTGGAGCAAAACTACTGATGATACTCTTGATGTTTTAAATGATATTTTTTTAGGAGGCCTATAATGAATAATAAAAAAACAAACAGTAAGTTCGAAGATATTTATGCGTTAACTTCTATGCAAGAAGGTATGTTGTTTCATTATATAGAGAATTCAAATTCAACATCGTATGTTCTTCAAAACATTCTTAATGTTAAGGGATTAATTGATTATCAAGCATTAGAAAAAGCATTAAATTATTTAAGCAAACGGCACGATGTTTTAAGGTCTGCCATCGTGCATGAAAGATTAAAGGAATCCGTGCAGGTCATTTTAAAAAGCAGAAGCATAGCATATCATTTTGTTGATTTAAGTCATCTTCAAGCAAATAATCAAGAAGATGAGTTAGTTGAAATAATTGAAGATGATTTGGAGAAAGGATTCCATTTTATAGAAAATAGTCTAATGAGACTAACACTTGTCAAAACAGGTGCAGATAGTTATAAAATGATTTGGTGTTTTCATCATATTATCATGGACGGCTGGTGTATGTCTCTTATCTTTAGAGACTTTTTTAAATACTATACATGGCTTGCGACAGGACAAAGTGAAGAAAAGTTACTGGCGGAAATAGAAGGAGAAAAAATAAGATCAGGCAAATATAGTGATTATGTGAAATGGTTAGAAAAACAAGATGAAAAAGAAGGTCTTTCATATTGGAACGACCTATTAGCAGGATACAATGAAGCCGCAAATATTGCCATTATAGAGCGTCCATCTAAAAACAAAGAGCAGATGAGTCGTTTAAAAATCAGTTTAGGAAAAGAAATAAGTCAAAAATTAGCCCAGCAAGCCAAAGCACATCAAGTTACCATTAATACAATGGCAGAAGCAGCATGGGGTGTCGTGTTACAAAAGTACAACCACATCCAAGATGTCGTATTTGGAAAAGTTGTATCTGGGAGAAATGCTGATATCAAAGGCATTCAAGAAATGGTAGGCTTGTTCATCAACACAATCCCAGTACGAGTAAAAAGTGATAATGAAACGACGATAAAAGATTTATGGCATAACATTCAACAGCAAGGGAATGAAGGCACACTTTATCACTACTGTTCTTTAGCAGAAATACAAAGAGGTAGTGAGCAAGGTGGCGAGTTGATTCAAACATTATTTGTATTTGAAAATTATCATACAGATGCAGATCAGTTGAATAATGACATGGCAGGTTTATCAATAGAGATAGAATCTGGTAGAGAGCAGACTAATTATGATATCAGCATAAGTATGTATGATAGTGAAGATGGGTTGCACGCAGATGTACTCTATAATCCGAGTCAATATAGAGAAAAAGAGATGAAATGGCTTTTAGCAAGGCTAGAGCAAGTGTTGATCCAGTTTAGCGTTGATGAAACAGCTAAAATAAAAGATATAGCACTTACTGGTGAGTCAGATCAAGAGCAGTTATTAAAAAACTTCAACGATACGACCGTAGACTATCCAAAAAACAAAACAGTGGTAGAACTATTTGAAGAACAAGTTAAATTAACACCTGACCACATTGCGATAGCATTTCAAGGCAGACAATTGACTTACCGGGAGCTAAATCAAAAATCAAATCAATTGGCTCATCTACTAAAAAGCAAGGGTATAGGTAAAGAAAGCCTTGTAGGCGTCTTAAGTGAACGAAGCCTGGAGATGATCATTGGAATTCACGCGATTATTAAAGCAGGGGGCGCTTACGTACCACTTGATCCAACATATCCAACCGAGCGAATTGCGTATATGGTAGAGGATTGTGATTTTAATTTAATCCTTACTTATCAAGAAGAGATTGAAACAGAAAAAGAAACCCTTGATTTAGGCCATTCAATGCTTTATGAAGGGATGTCAAAGGAGAACTTGTCCCTAGTCAACATGCCAGATGATTTGATTTATGTGATTTATACATCTGGGACAACAGGCAAGCCTAAAGGTGTAATGGTTGAACATAGAAATGTAATAAAACTTGTGAAGAATGTGAACTATGGAAAGCTTGATGAAGAAATGTGCCTACTTCAGACAGGATCTATCTCATTTGATGCTTCAACTTTTGAAATCTGGGGAACATTCCTAAATGGTGGCAAAATGGTTATACTACCTCATGAGATATTATTGAATGTCACATTGTTAAAAGAAGAAATCATTAGAAATGAAATTAATACTATGTTTGTTACAACCGCACTGTATAATCAGCTTATAGATGCGGATATTACAATATTTGATTCATTAAAGCATTTATTGTTTGGTGGGGAAGCAACATCAGAAGAGCATGTGCGGAAATTGGTAGATAGAAACTTAGAGCTAAACTTTTCAAATTTTTATGGACCAACAGAAAACACGACATATACGTTGTACTATCCTATTACAACTGAAACATTGAGAGAGAAAACACCAATAGGCCAGCCGATATCAAACACACAAGTCTACATACTAAATGGATTGAATTTATGTGGGATTGGTATCCCAGGAGAGTTATGTATTGCAGGAGATGGAGTAGCACGAGGATACTTAAACCAACCCGAAATGACATCAGCTAAATTTATAGACAATCCGTACGGTGAGGGTAAGCTGTATCGAAGCGGTGATTTAGTAAGATGGCTAGAGGATGGCAACATTGAATATTTAGGAAGAATAGATGATCAAGTAAAAATACGTGGCTTTAGAATAGAGCTTAGGGAAATAGAGAGTGTCTTAAGAAACCAGGTAGGCGTTATAGACTGTGCTGTTATTGTCAGAGAAGATAGTACAGGAGATAAGGGATTATATGGTTATGTGATATCCGATGAAGAACTGGATCTCTGTACTCTAAGAAAAGATCTTGCAAAGGAATTGCCAGATTACATGATACCAAGCTATATGATGCAGATTGATAAACTACCGTTATCACCTACAGGAAAGTTAGATAAAAGATTATTGCCAACAATAGAAGCAGCAGCAATAGCTGAGTACGTAGCACCAACAACGGAAATGGAAGAAAAGATATGCGCCGTTTTTGCTGAGGTTTTAGAAGTAGATCGGGTTGGAATTCATGACGGCTTTTTCCAATTGGGTGGGCATTCGTTGAAAGCAGTTCGCCTCATCAATCGTATTAAGGAGGTGACAGGTGGTATGCGATTGCCAGTTAATTATGTTTTTGAATCGCCGACACCTATGCAAATAGCAGCGATTATTGATAAGAGAATAACTAGCTTTAAAATGATAGACACAACAAGTAATGATGATGTAGAAATTAAGTTTAAAAATATTGAGGAAATGAAAATTTATTTAGAAAGACAAGTAAATCAATTTGAAACAGATGTTATTAAAGGAGAAATAGTTAAGCAGTATCCTATTTCGGCTGTGCAGGAATTTTCTCTTCAAATAGGACTTACTTATAGTGGCACAATCATCGAATTTAATCATGAGATAAATGTTAAACGTCTACAAGAAAGTATTAAAAAGCTCATTAATCATTATGGGCTACTTAAAAGTATTTTCGTAAAGCAAAATGATAACATAATAATTCAAGAATTTGAAACTGTATTTGATGGGAATATTCCTTATATAAATTTAAGCCATCAATCAAATAGAGTTAAGGAGAAATTTGTAAAATATATTATACAAAACTTCTATGGAAAAAATAAAAATGTAGCCCAAAATTTATATAATAGAGTACTGTATAATATTATGATTCTTAAAGAAGCAGATGATAAATATAGAGTATTTATGCCAGCTAACCATTTGATTTTTGATGGCATGAGTAGTGAGATTGTTAAAAATAAAATAAAAAATATTTATTATAACGATAGTGATTTAGAAAATGTAAGCAATGATCTTTCTTACAACGACTATATTAATCAAATAAATAAAGGGCCGCAAAACATTTCTGACGATGAACTCATAAATAATTTTGATTTAGTAAAATTTAGTGACAGGCTTGGCATGCTTTTAGAAAAGGATGACCAGTTTGAGTATAGAATCATAAAAATTTCCACTGATAAGGATTTTAAAAACCTGGACTCTCAGAAATTATTTACAATAGCCAGCCAACTTTTCTTAAAGGTAATGTACCATAATTTTAGTAGTCTCGAAGTGCCATTTTTTATGTTTCATACAGGAAGACGTTATGAAACCCAGAAATACTATCACACTATAGGAGAATTTATTGATATTCTTCCTTTTCAGTTAGAAGATTTAAAAGATGGTTTTGATAAAATTAATGAAAAAAATCGATTAGTAGAGGAGAAAAATATTAATTTCACGACACTAATAAAAAATAAAGAAGTAAGCGATAATTTTCCAAAAGTAAACAACGTATTAAGTATATCTGGTGCGGAAATAAGCAAAATTCCTAAATTTAATTATCTAGGCTTGTATGAAGCAGGTGAGGCAGAAGAACTTTTGATTACCGGAGCAAAGGATGATTCTCAATACATAAGGGATCGCCTGTTTGACATTTCTTATAGAGAAAAGGACATCTACATTTTAACTTTCTGTAAAGTGCGCGGCTTCGTCAGATTATATAAAGAGCTTCAAAATTACATCAGGATTATTAAAAAAACGTAGTATTACGGTGTCACCACCAAATTTGGCACATCCATATTAAGATATGTCCCCGGCACCGTACCGCTTATGATTGTGTCTACCAGCGACACATTGCGCATAACTACAATTTCTGACGATTGTACCGGGTTGATTATCCGCACAACAGACTCTACCGTTAACCATACAGAAAAATGTGTCTGGTTTATACCAACGGCAGTAAAGCGTGACTCGTAATTAACCATTGCGTTACCAATTGGTGCAAGATTAAACGAAAAACGTGGCCCGGTTTGGGCCAAAGTGTCCAATCCAAATGCCATGCCCATAGGGACCGACACGGTTTCTGGCTCAAGATTATTTAGCCGTTCGGATATTTTTTGGGCGGCAGCATTACATATTTCATTAACTAGCACCGTATTTACCGACAGCACAGGCTTTGCATCTTGTGACAAACCTGCCACCAAAAAATCTGCAGCTGTAATATTTCTGTTTGAAATTATCTCGTGAACAACAGCATTTATGACATTATTAACTTCCGCTTGCAGTCTAAGTTCTTTTTGCTCAAGCACCAGCGGCAGAATACGTCTGTCGAAGCGATAATAGCTGTGTGCAAACACCGCTATCAATATCAAAAACATAAAAAAAGCAAGATACCGCCTTGGGATGCCCTTCTTTTTCGTTGGGCAGACTGCGGGACGCCGGCTACGTCTAAGCCATCTATTAAGTTGCCTAAGTTTGCGCTTCATATACATAGCTCCATTACAATGATAGAGTAATATATATGCACACGAGTGATTATAAAAATCTTGTCATACAAAATTTAATCGACAAACCACTTGTCATTAAACTCCTGAAACGCCATAGAAATTTCTGCAAAGTCGGCAAAATCGTCGTCGGACCAGCCGTCTCGCGCGCTTAAAATCACAAGTATAAACGGCGAAGGCGCATAAACAATTGCCATGTCATGCCATGCTCTATAGGCTGTCCAGCCAGTTTTGCTGGCCACGGGGTAGCACGATACAATAAAGGGGAAGCGGTTGTTAAGCAAAAGAGATTTAAACTCGTAGCTGTATCTGCCTCCAGATTCTATATATGCAAAAATCTCATTTGCAAACAGTCCGGCTTCGTTGGCGGTAAGGTTGGAATTCATTACATTATTACCTACAAGAGCCAGGTTGCCGCCTACTCTTGAAATAAAATTCTTGTATCCGTATATTCCATTGGTGCGGCGCAGGATATTTGTCGCCACATTGTCGCTTTCGCTTATGTTGAGCCGCAACAGCTCACGCAAAGTAAATGTCGCACCAAAATCGTACTGCCGCTGGATAATGCCGCTGCCCCAGTTGGCATCGCCATAAGTAAATTCGTGGACGCTATCAAGGTTTACCTCGCCCCGCTCGGCCAATTGGTATAGGTACAGCGCGTACATTGCTTTAGGAACGCTGGCGGAAAAATAGACATGGTCAGCATTGAAACTATAGACAAAACCAGTTTCTATATTTTCGAAATACACGGATATGTCATCGCCATGGCGTGCTAATAGTTCATCCAATGCTTCTAATGCATAGGCAGATGGTAAAATGTGATGGATGGTTGGTTCTCTTGTAATGTCAAATATGTAGACAATCTGTGCCGCTACATAGTCCTTGACTCCAAGTAGTCTGCTTGCACCAAATATGAATAATCCGGAAAGTAAAAATGTGCACAGTATACATATTTTAAGTTTTTTTCTTTCGCACTGGGTTGTTCTTTGGGTTGTCGCCCCTTGCCTTCTTGTTTCTATGAGTATTTTTTCCATGATTCTTCTCCTCAAAATTAATTGGTTCGAGAGAATCATAACAGGTAAATGTGCGGCAAAGGTCGCAAAGTTGTTTCGCAGTTGTAACTTTTAATATACGACTCTAAAGTCCAAGCTAAAGTGCTGGATAGACCATCGCTCCCTATCATAAGGCGTGCCGAATAAGCTTACGGTCGCAATGCCTCCACCACCAGCAAAGTGTTGTTGTATTTGCACTACATTGGGAAAAGAGTCATGAATACGCAAGCGTGGTAAGTCTTCCGCAGCTATTCCGGTAGCACCAATAAATTCGTCAAGCGCGTTTATGGCATCTTCCATGGTGGTGTTAAAATAGATGAAAGAGCTACGGTTTCTGTCGATAGCATAATATGGCAGATACGGAGGTGGAGTGGGTTGGTCATGTATCGGCTGGTCATGCACATCCATCCATACATTGCCCGTGTCTGCTGCTACACGAAGGTGCCATTCTAGAGACATGACACGTGGTG
>Ga0209755_10006386_pt1 | contig 13084 bp, 8 predicted proteins | sample TergutCo191P1_FD_187301 | JGI IMG/M metagenome (GOLD analysis project Ga0209755, IMG submission 187301) | Cornitermes sp. P1 segment gut microbial communities from Petit-Saut dam, French Guiana - Co191P1 (SPAdes) (version 2) | ecosystem: Host-associated > Arthropoda: Insects > Digestive system >... | reverse complement strand
TATACTACTCGATACGCTTAAAACAAACATACGCCGCTCTGATTCCTCAAACTTAAACGCGCTTTCTTTATTAGTACAAATTACAAACCGCGCAAAACTCCTCTCTTGTCTTGATTCAAGTCCCATATCACGACGCGATTGATTGGGATCTGTTATCCATGATTTAATATTTTCCGTATTACCGTAAAACGACTGTTCTGAAAATACAACATATAATGATTCAAACAACCATGCGTTAAATTTTTCCGCAATCTGCTCTTCATTGGAGAATACACGCGTTATATCAATTCCCAATATATTCGGAATTAACTGCTCAAATATAATAGATTTCCCCGTGCCTTGCACTTCAGAATGTGCAAAAACCGCAACGCCGGGTTTTATATCCGGTCTCTGTAAAAGATGTGCAATCCATTTACATAAATAATTATAATCTTCCTCATTTCCGCCGCAGATAATATTTTTAATATGTTTTTTTACAAACTCTACATCGTCTAATATCTCGTCACTGTAAGACGGCGCGGTTTTTAACGGATATGAGAAACCTTCCCATCGGTTTATTATATATTCATTTTTATTTCCGCTCTGACCTATGTATCTAGGCATATACCCAAATGATTTTATTAAATTATAAACAGGATATACGATGTCAAGATTATCTATCATTTTTGCCGCTTTAGCAGGATTTATACCGCTTATCGTATCTTCGGCAAACTTATCACGTATTTCAGAATAATTATACGCGCGGTTTTCACGTAGAGAATAAAAACCGATTGATTTTTTATCATATATTTTAAGAAACCCATGCTCTGCTAAAAACAAACCAGCTCTTATATACGGGTCGTTGCTTTTAGGTTGATTAACAGGCGGTGTATGAGATAAAATATATGTTGATAATTCCCGCGGCGGTTTTATTTCCAACGCATCGGCTATATCACGTGTTTCAGGCAGCGGTTTAATTATAATAATATCACTTGCAATACCTGAAAGCATTTTAGAAGCGTAAACTGCTGTTTTTTCTCCGTTATCCGGATATATATACACACGCCTTCCGCTTAAAGGTGTAAAGTTAACACGTTTTAAAACATCCGCTCCGCCGCTCCATGTAACTGTAACAAAATCAACCAACGCCCGCGCCGTTTCACGAGACTTTATGTCACATAACATTAAAACAGGACTGTCAGGATGTGAGTTTAATAAATCTCTGCCGTATAAACCGACAACCGCGCCTTTTGCTTTTAAATGTTTTCCATTCCACCATATAACACGAGACCTGTACTTATTATCGTTAAAATTATCCGCGTTAAAAAAAACTTCTAAAAACTCTATTTCATTATTCTCGTTCAAGCACGGATACGCCCTCTCAATATCTAATTCTTTACCGGGTATCACATCATCTTTAAAAATAAACTTTGCAATTTCTTTCAAATTGTCACGCGTATATATCGCACGTGCCTGTTCTGTTGATAAATAAACAGGAGATAGAGTATCAATAGACATAACAACCCCCCTCTAGGAGGTCAATACAGACATTACGCCAATAATGTCAATGATTTTTCCAATTTTGCGCCTATGCTTCTAACGTCAATTGCATCCTGCCCGTGACTGTACCGCTCTAGCATCTTTGTGTCCTTATGACGGCTCAATGTCATTGTTTCAAAATCCGATAATCCCGCAACTCTACACGCTGTCACGAAACTATGTCGCAATGAATGATAAACAATATTTCGCTCTTTACGAAGTTCTTTATCTATTCCGATAAGCGTAAGTTCTTCATTAAGCGCGGTCCATAAGAATTCTCTGCCAATAGGTTTGTACGGTATAATAGACATAACAAAATCGTCATGTCCCGTAAGAGGCGCTATATCGTGCATATCGTTTATTAAATCCGCAACTATGCGCGGCATCGGCACGTAACCTTCCGAGCCGCACTTACATGATTTTAAACCTTCTTTTTCCTGCCAGTTATGCCTTATATGAATTACTCCGTCTGAAATATCACCCCATTGCAAACCTCGAACTTCTCCCATTCGCATTGAACAATAGAGAGGTAGGAATATTGCGAGCCTTGATCGGGCATCTACGACAGGCGCTTCGGCTAATCTTTTTATTTCAACCGGCGTCAATATCCCGCGCCTTCTCTCTTTATGCGCTGCTCTCTGTATACCGTTAAAAGGGTCAATTGGTATAACATCATCGGCAAACGCTCTCTTGACAGGCACACGAAGCGCAAGCATGGCGCCGTTTATCGTGCGCCCGGAATATCCCTGCTCGGCTAGCCATATCTTCCATTGTCTTATAATAGGTTTAGTTAACTCACTTAATGATATATTTTTAAAACCATCGAACGTAATAATTTTATTTCTAACTATAAGCCGGTTTGTTAAAAGATAATGGTTTGAAAGCGGTTTATGTTCTACTAAAGCTTTTTCCCTTGCATATTCGCTATCAGGCTGCCAAAAACTTTCCACATATTCTAGCAGCGGAATATTTACTATAACCGCTGCCGGCGTTTCTATTTGCGACCTTTCCGCCTCTATTTTTTCTGCAACCTTTAACGCTTCGTCGCGGCGTTCTTTTTTTCCTTCAACAAGGATACCAAGAGCGCGTGAAAAATATTTACACTTCTCATTATCCCAAAAGCGAGCATACCACTTCCCGCGGTGCTTATATAGCGTCGGTTTACGAGATTTAACATTAAACATTGTTTTTATACAAACAAATAGTTACGCCAAAAAAGTATCACCAGAGTATCACCGAAGCATCGCCGTGCTATTTTTTTACCTACATATAGTACTTAACAATATGGAAGAAATAAACGCATTATATGTATTAACAGCTGAGCTACACCGCCATGTATAGGCAACTATATAAAAAAACAAAAAAAGTGTCAATAGACATAATGATCGGCGTGCTCTTCTCTCTAGTCCAGTAAAATCATATCACTGAAATAAAGCGCTGTAATTTTCCCAAGACGCAGAATCCCGTTATAACGTTTTAATATCTCTTGTTTCGCGGTTTCTTCGTCAATTGGATGAAGGAAACTCTCAGACAAGCCGGTAAAATAACCTGCCGCGATCGATCTTAAGTCGCCGATTTTCGCGGCAAGTTCTTCCGTAAACTCAATATCGTTAGCCGAATATGGAAACGCGATTGACAGTATCAACGTCGTTGAATTTGAAAGCGGAATTCGCAATCGTCCAAGCCCCGAGAAAACCCTGATGTCGTCAGTTTCCGAAAACGGCTGTTCTGTCCTATTGTTTCCCAACGTCAAAAGCGGCTTCGCGTTCGGCGCTCTCGCAAACGCGTAAACCGTGCCGATTATCATCAATGTAACCAACACGCCGATTATCAAGAGAAGGATAATGTTTACGATGGGCGGGATTTTCAGCATATGTTACAGAGTAGAACATTTTACAAGGTTTGTCATGCGCTCATCATCCATGTCAAAAAAATTACATACGCAGTTCTTTTCTCTCAAGTTGATTCTTTCTCAACATTTTATTTAAAATTCGATAGAGATCGTTGCGATCATCTGGGGGCAGTGAAAGAATGTCTTTGAGCTTTTTTACGCTTCTGGGATCGATGTTTGATATATCTGTTTCAGAAGCAGCTTCTTTTATTCGCTGCTTAAATAAAAAATAGACCGGAACATCAAGCGATTTCGCAAGCGCTTCCAGGCGTTCGGCAGGCGGTATTATGCCTTCCCTTTCATAATGACTGATCATTGTCCTGCTTATACCGCTTAGCATGGATAAATCATTTTGAGAATGACCCTGTTTCTTCCTAAAGTAAGATACATTTTCCGCAAAAATATAGGAAATGTTTTTTTCTCTCATTAATGAATAATAAACTGTTGTTTTTAAATGACCATATTATGAGATGTTAATTATAGCAAAATAATTTGTTTTCAACAATTTTAGTTGAAAATAAACAAAAATTCAGTAAATACAGACTTTTTTTTCTGTAAATAATTCTAACTAGTTGACATAATGTTCATAATATGGTCTTATATATTATATAAAGGCTCTTGACATGGTCTAGGGTTAATAATCGTTTGAGGAGTATAAAATGAGGAAATTACTAAAATTCGCAGTAATTTTGCTGACAGCAGGACTGGCTGCAGGGTTGATTTTCAGCTTAGCCGGGTGCGGGGATAGTGGCGGGGATGAACCCACTGCTAAGGACAATATCAAGTGGACAAATGAACCAAACGGGACTTTGAATGTCACCAACAGTACACAAAAGGACATGGTTTTATTTCAAGGTCAAACGCCGTCAATCAGTAATATTATTGGCGGGGTCAAAGCGGGAGTCAGTAAAGATTTTGATATCTCTGATGATGTGACTGATTTTGGCGTAGGCGGGTACATGGTTCTTCGCGGTGTTACGCTTGATGAATATAATGCCAATAAATCAAATTTGTCTTTGGCTAAAATTGAGTATTCAGCAATGGCTACCTATGGTCAGGGTAAGAAATTCAGAACAGAAATTTATCCGAACTATATGGGTGATTACGGATATCGTGTAACAAATATCGGACGTCTTGGTATCGAACTTAGGAAAGGAAGCCCCGACGGAGAAAAAGTCGGATACCTTTCTTCACTCGCTTCCAATGTGCTTCTTTATTCTGATTCAACATCAGGTTTTGCTCTTTACCCGGTATATGTTTATTTTAATAGAACAAACGGGCAAGTTACCACATTAAGACCGACAACTATGTTTGACACAATCACCGTATCTCCGCGCGGGCTTGCGAACGCTTCTCAAATTCAGTCTTATTTATTTCCTGCCGATCAGAACGCGACATGGGAAAACATTAAAAGCACGCTCACTTCTCCTGTAGCTTATGTAACTTTAACAAACAGTGTAGGAACAGGTCAGAGCGGTCGAGTAACTATTTCCGGCGGAAATCGTTTAAACAGCCAGAACGGCTACGATACTATCGGTATCGGGGAAACATTAACTTATGAAATACCAAGCACAGTAGCGGGAACTCAACAGAATCTTGTTCTTCTTTATTACGAAGGAGCTTTACAAGTTCCTGTTACAGTAAACGGCATAACTCCGACATTGAAGAACGGCTATGATTACACAATTAGTATTACCGGATCAGGTCAAACCGCAGCCGGTTATTCGATTACATTTACAGAAAGCGCTACAGCGCGCGATCTAAGTAATCAGATAGAGTCTCTATAGAGGTGTACAAGAAGAATAAATAACCACGGACTACACAGAGAAGGACAGAGTTTTTGTTCAAAAATCTTATATTTCCCCTGTGATCTGTGGTTAAATTCTTTTATTCTAAAGGCGGTCTTTATGAAGAAATATTTTTTAATCGTATTTATTTTTATCGTTTTATTATTTATTTCCTGCTCTGAAAAAGAAAATGACGATAACAAAATTGTTATTAAAACAGGAAGAGTAACATTTTTTAACGAATCAAGTTATAAAGTGATAGTTCATCAGGACGCTTTCTCAGGTCCTGTGTTAGTCGAATTAAACGCCGGACAATCAAGAACTGTTGATGTTCGTGTCAGCAATAACAGCGGAATTGGTACGATGTTTTCCATTGAATTTTTATATCGTATAACAGACGGATTTGACGTTGAGAGCGGAGACGTTATCGCAAGCGGTATAGATCCGAATGTTCAAATTAACAGGAATATAGAAGAAAACAAATCAATCACAATACAAATACCTCAGCCTACAGCACTTGAATTCAAGTCTGCGTTTATTAAAATACTTAATTCGCATAACATGCCGTGTGAATTTCGATACTTGGGAAATGTTTTTTACCAGACAGGAAACGGCAATATTCCGATTCCTCCCGGTAAAACAGGCGTTTATAAATTGGAAGGAATCCCAACAAGCGGAAAACTGTACCAGAATCATCAGGTTTTTTCCAATTTTATCGGAACTACAATTGCGGATTTTACCGTGATGAACGGGGTTATTTATAGTTTTACATATAATGGCAGTTCGGTTGTTTCAACGGGACAGCAGACGATTGTATTTTAATTTAAGGGAGAGATAGAAATGAAAAAACTTTTATTAGTATTAATCGCGTTTACTGTTGTGTTTGTGGGATGCGCCGGAGAGAGTGTTGATGACGAAAAAAAAGAAAAACAAAAAGGTGTATTTTTAAAAGTAATTAACCATACAAAATATGATATTTTAAATGTTGTGTATTTATCGGTAGAATTTGGAAATATAAATGTTGGCGCGCATAATACTAAATCAGTAGATGTTAATAGCAATGATTTTATATATTTTGAATTAGTTATAAATAATAAAAATATACGATTCAGAACAGCCAACAGAATAGATTGCACTGAAGGGACAATTGTACAAGAATTAAATAATGATTTTGTTGTCAGAGCTGTAGATAGTAATATTACTGATACTATTGAAAAAATTTATATAACATTAAGTAAACCAATATTTGAATTAAGTCAGAGTAGTACTGTAATTACGAATGATGACCCATTGCCATTTGATTTTGGGCGTGTAGAAATATCTAAAAACATTCAATATGTGTTCACCATACAAAATGCAGGCAATTTACCTCTGGAATTAAATGGTTCTCCGATAATTGATTCTTCAAATCCTATATTTTCAATTCCTTCTCAACCAACGAATACTATAATTAATCCTGGAGCAACTTTGTCGTTTATAATACGATATACACCAACAGCGGAAGTAGAAGATAACGGAATAATAACAATTTTTAACAATAGTGATGAAGTGATATATACCTTTAATATAAAAGGAAAAGGCTTTGTTAAAAAGCCACAAATATTTATTATGCAAGATGCTTCTGTAATTAATGTTCATGGAGAATATAATTTGGGAAATGTTGCTGTTAGCGAGCCGAAAGAAACTATATTTTTTATTGGTAATTCTGGAGATGCAGATTTAAGTATAATATCTGTTAATAATAATAGAATAAATCTTGAAAATTCTAATGGAAATCACTTTTTTATTGTTCAGCCATCATCGGGAATTATAACACCTAACAATCAACTATCATTTGTTATACGTTTTAATCCAACAGTTGAAGAAAATAATTTATTAACTACTGTAGTTATTAAAACAAATAGTGATACTAATGATAATTATTCTTTTACAATCAAAGGGAATGGGTATATTAAACGCTCTCAAATAAAAGTACAACAGGAAAATACAATTATTGAGCAACATGGTGAATTTAATTTTGGTTCATTATTAGTTAATAAAAATAATGATATTGTATTTACATTAAGGAATATAGGGGAAGCGAATTTAACATTTGAAACTGTTAATAATAATAGAATAAATTTATCTGATAATAATAATTTGAATTATCTTATTATTTTACAGCCATCTGCTACAGTAAATGTTGCTCCAGGTGGAAATGCAACATTTACAATACGGTTTAATCCAAAATCAATAGATAATAACCTTACTGCTACTGTAACAATCTTAACTAACAGTGCTGATCATAATGAATTTACCTTTAGAATTAAAGGCATTGGTAGAAGCTATGTAATTGGAGATGAAGGTCCTGGTGGAGGTATCATATTTTTTACGGCAGGTAATCAATTTAAAGAATGTAGTGGGGAACTTGGTAAAGCTACTTGGAATAATGCTGTAACTACAATTAATAATTATAATGCTAATGGTTTGTCTGATTGGTATCTTCCAAATATAGGTGAAATGGAATTAATGTTTGAAAATCTATATAAAAAAGGAATAGGAGACTTAATTGCATATGTTCCTTTTAGCGGATCAGAAGGATATTATTGGACATCTGGAGAAAGGTTAGGATATAAAGTATGGGTATATTTTAGTACATCTAATAATTGGTTATCAGATGGTAATAGTAGTTCTTCAGAAATATATCGATTTAGAGCAGTGCGTTCTTTTACTATTAATTAACGAGGAAATTGTAGAAATATTGATAGGAGAAATAAAATGAAAAAGATATTATTAGCGTTAATCACGTTTGCGGTTGTGTTTGCAGGGTGCGGGGATGATAATGTTAATGACAATGGTAATAATAATCAAATAAAAATAAACACATCATTAAAGATTACAAATCATACAGGTTATGATCTTTTTGATGTGGAATATTCTTCTGTTAAATATGGAGATATGAGTATAGGTGTAAATAAGACCATGGATGTAACATCTGGTAGTCCTAATCCAATTTATTTTTATTTAAGTGTTAATAATAACCGTATACAGTGTAGAACTGATGAAGTTATTATTATTGATAATGGAAATGCTGAAGAACGAGTTCTACAACCTTCTACTGTTATTCGAACTGTTACAGGTGGTATTAACGGAAGTATAAGCAGTGTTTATATCGCATTAAGTAAACCTATTTTTGAATTGAGCAGAAATAATACTGTTATTAATAATGACGCGCCATTGCCAATAGATTTTGGACGTATAGAAATAGTGACTAGTTCATTGCCATTTATTTTTACAATTAAGAATATTGGTAATCTTCCTCTGGAATTAAACGGAACTCCTGCTATTTTATCTTCAAATCCGGTTTTCTCAATACAATCCCAGCCGGCAAATACATCCATAAATCCCGGAGCGTCTGCAGCGTTTATTGTAATATATACTCCGACTGTTGAAAAAGAAGACAATGGAACAATAACAATTATGAATAATAGTGATGATCTGGTGTTTTCATTAAAAGTTAAGGGAACTGGTTTCGTTTCTGTTCCTCAAATATCTGTAAAGCAAGGTAATGATAATATTACTCCTGCAGGTGAATATAATTTTGGCAGTGTTGTATCAGGCGGAATAAAAGATGTTACTTTTAGTATAGAGAATATTGGCGGAGCAGATTTAATTTTTACAACAGTTAACAATAACAGAATTAATCTTTCTGAAAATATTGGTAATGCATTTTCTATAACTCAGCAGCCTTCAACTGCTGTTATTCCAGGAAGTTCTACAAACTTTTTAATTCGCTTTGCACCTGCTGTAGGCGGCAGCAGCTATAGCGCTAATGTTAGAATCAAAACAAATAGCCGTAATAATGATGAATTTGTAATTACACTAAAGGGAAGCTGTCATGATGTAATACCGTCTGTTCCTACCGGTGTTGTTGCAACAGGAGAGACAACAGCAGGTCGTATAAGAGTATCATGGAATTCTGTAACAGGAGCAACGAGTTACAAGGTATATTATGGGACAAGCAGTTCGTCTGTTACAATTTTAGCTATAACTACTTCTACCAATTCATATTCTCATTCTGGTTTACCGAACGGTACAAGATACTATTATCGTGTTGTAGCAACAAATAGTTCAGGTGATAGTGATTATTCAAATATTGTTTTCGGAACGACTAAGTGTGCTGCCCCTACTGGCATTATTGCTAGCACTGATGGGAAATATAACACTGTTAGATGGTCATCTGTTTCTGGAGCGAGTAATTATAATTTTTATTATACTACAGGTAGTTCAATAAGTACTAAAATTTATATTGGTGATAGTAATAATTCACCATTTTATCACGATTATAATCGTTTTTCTGCAACTTATTATTATTTTGTCACAGCTGTTAACGCAGATGGTATTGAAAGTGATTTTTCATCTGCTTCAAATGCTTTAGTTAGACAGGATTAAAAATTATTAATTTCATGTATCAGGCACCAGAATCATCTGGTGGTTACGCAAAGTTAGTAGCCACCGCTTTTTCGTAGTGTCGTTAGATGAATGAGTACGCTATATCTAGTGTGGATGAGAGAAGAACTCTCGCGGAGATGCATCGAACTTTTGGTTCGCAGGCGCAGAGGACGCGAAGAAGAATTTTCGCCAACAACGGATTAGTACGGACTTTTGTTTAGGGTGATGAATGGAGTTATATATAGTTTTACATATAATGGGAGCTCTGTTGTTATGACGGGGCAGCAGACGATTATTTTTTAAGGAGAAGAAAAAATGAAAAAACTTTTAACAATTTTAATTGGCTTGTTGATAATTTTATCAGGCTGTACAGATGAAAATCCTGATGGAAATTCAGGTAATGGCAAAAAAACCATGCTTACAATCAATAATCAATCTGATATTAACATTATTGATGTTAATTATGCTTCGGTTGATTTTGGTTCTATTAGCAAGGGCGAACGTGTTTCAAAAGAAATAGATGCCGGTACTAGGTATATTTACTTTTCCTTTATGATAAATAGTACAAAAATTGACTGCAGAACTGATGTTTTTACCTGTGAAGAAGGGGAGAATACGCCTTTTAATATAACCAACTTTACTACTGTTACGGATACTGGTAACAATAAAGTGGATACAATAAGAAATATTTTTAACGCATTATCATCTTTTCCAGGTAATCTGCGTATTGCCTCAGTAACAGAAAATAGTATTACGCTGACATGGAACAATGTTAACGGAGCAAGCGGATATAATTTTTATCGTTCAACAAGTCAAAATGGAATTTACACTAAATTAAACGTAAATTTATTAACTGAGAATGAATTTATAGATTCAACTGCTTCGTCAGGTGTTAATTATTGGTATACAGTTACGACAATGATTAGCGGATTAGAGACCGTGCGTGCAGAATCAATTCTCGCAACTACACTTCTGCCAGCTCCTACCGGGGTTTTAATATCAGCTTTTACCGATACAACTGTCAGTATTGTATGGAATAATGTAACCGGAGCAGCTTCATATAATGTTTACAGATCAACAACTGAAAACGGTTCTTATTTAAAAGTAAATATAAACACAGTAGCGGAAACAAGCTATACAGATACAGGACTATCACCGAAATCTTCTTACTATTACTATGTGTGCGCTGTTTCAAACGGTATAGAAGGAACGAAATCGACCCCACCAATTTCGGTAACTACTCTTGTAGCCGCTCCGACAGGCGTGAATGCAACGGCTGCTTCCGCAATAAGTATAACCGTTACATGGAATCCTGTTGGCGGAGCAATTAGTTATAAAGTTTATTATACAACAGGCAGTGCTGCCGGAAATAAAATTTTGGTTAACGATTCCGCTATAGGAACATCATTTATTCACAGTGGGTTACAATCCGGTACAAATTATTATTATTTTATTGTAGCTGTAACAGATGAAGGTGACAGTAGTTATTCACTGCCGGCTCTTGGAATATTAATCCCATCTGTTCCGACAGGCGTGAATGCAACTGCTAACTCAACAACCAGTATTATTATAATGTGGAATCCTGTATTAGGAGCGGCAAGTTACAAAATTTACTATGTGATAGGTTCTTCAATAAATAAAATTCTGGCAGCCACTGTTTTTGATACATCGTTTAATCATACCGGTTTGCAAACCGAAACGAGTTACACTTATTACATTGTAGCTTCTAATAGCGCGGGAGACAGCGATTTTTCATCCGCCGCTTCAGCGATAACATTAATGAATATGCCTGATGCCCCGACAGGTGTGAATGCGACGGCTACTTCCTCGGCAAGTATAACTGTATCATGGAATCCAGCACTCGGAGCGTTAGCTTATAAAATTTTCTACGAGGAAGGAGTGTCAACTACTAAAATTCTTGCGGGACAGGTCAACAATGAAACATCATATACTCATACTGGATTACAAAGTAATACCGCATATCGTTACTATGTAGTTTCGTCTAACAGCGCAGGTGACAGCGGTTACTCTTCATCTGCTACAGCCACGACATTACCAGCTGCGCCCACAGGAGTCAGCGCGACAGCTGTTTCAACAAGCAGTATCAGTGTGTCATGGAATCCTGTTTCCGGCGCTTCAAATTACAAAGTTTATTATACTACAGGAAGTTCATCAGGTTCTAAAATCCTTGCCGGAACAGTAACCGGAACTTCATATACTCATAACAATTTAACAGCTGGTACTACGTATTTTTATTTTATAATAGTGGTTGTAAATTCCAGAGATAGTGATTATTCATCATTTGTTCAAGGATTACCTTTGCCTGGAGTTCCTGTTGGGTTAAACACATCGAATGCAACAACTACCAGTATTAATTTAACATGGAATGCTGTATCGGGGACTGTATGGTATGAAGTGTATTATGCTACAAGTCAGTCCGGCGCAAAAACATTGCTGAGCAGCTCGGTTTATTCGGCTTCTTATACGCATAATGCAGGATCGACAGCATCGGGTAATACATATTATTATTTTGTTATCGCGGCTAATAGCAGCGGCAAAAGTGATTATTCCTCATCCGTAGCCGGAACATTTAAACCCGGTATGGTCACGGGAGGAAGCGGATCTGCACAATCAACCACAAGTATCCGTATATCATGGAGTCCGGTAAATGGAGCTACAGGTTATAAAATATATTACACAACAGGCAGTTCTTCAGGTTCAAAAATTCTCGCAGGTACAGTTACCGGAAACGGAACAACTTCATTTACACATTCAAACCTGCCGCCAGTAAGTGTTATTGGTAATCCGTCTCTGTACTATTACTGGATTGCAGCGGAAAACAGCGCAGGTGAAGGCGCTCAATCAGGATCTGTTTTTGTGATATTGAATTGAGAAATATTATGAATGAAAATACCATGAATAAAAGAAAAATATATCTTAAGGGAACTTCTAAAAACTAAAAGTTTTTCTCGGTTCTCTGTAAAACACATATTTTTTTTAGGCTTTTGCCTCAAAAAACCGTTATTTATTATTGAGAGGCAATCTCTAAAAAGGTTTTTAGAGATTGCCTTAAGAATATTTTGAGGTTACGCAAAGTAGCAGCCACCGCTTTTCTGTTGTGTCGTTAGGTGAAATTGGCACGCTAAATCCAGTGCGGGTGAGAGAAGAACTCTCGCAGAGACAAAGAGAATGTAAAGAGGAATTTCCGCCAACCAAGTATCAACACGGACTTTTGTTAGAGTTTTGACAAAAAGCTTTTTAAATATTTTATTTTTCTTTTTGATAAAATACGAAAAGATTGTCAAAGCTCTGAAGTCAAATCGTAACCGTCAAAACAACCGGTGAAAACCTAATCAAAAACTGCAAGGAAGCGATAAAAACTTACGATTCAAAAATATTCCAAGGAAGCAGTTTTTCCCAGTCTTCAGAAGAATTTGCATAAGGCGCTTTTTCAAAA
>Ga0209755_10006385_pt1 | contig 13085 bp, 9 predicted proteins | sample TergutCo191P1_FD_187301 | JGI IMG/M metagenome (GOLD analysis project Ga0209755, IMG submission 187301) | Cornitermes sp. P1 segment gut microbial communities from Petit-Saut dam, French Guiana - Co191P1 (SPAdes) (version 2) | ecosystem: Host-associated > Arthropoda: Insects > Digestive system >... | reverse complement strand
AACGAACTCATATACCCGCCCTGCTAGAAGACGAAAAACCAAGAAGATTAAAACGTTTCAAACCAACTGAACTAACAACAAGGTTCTCATAAGCACCGTACACAGGTACGAGAACATCTGATGTGAGGATATTCAGTGGAATATTACTCCGCAAGTCATGCAATTTCAGCGTAGGATATAAGGTTAAGTGTACTTATAGTCTGTTATAGACTGGTGGTATAATAAAGGAGACAAAAAAGATTCTGGTCGTAAGGAATTTCAAGTAAGTCATACATTAAATGAACTGTGTTGTCTACACTGAAGGTGTATAGGAGGGGGATGTATATTGCAAGTTTAGAAAGCATTTTAGTTGGTTTGTATGCTGGAGCGTTTTCCCATTTTACTATGGGTCTAATGGGGGGAATCTTCCTTGTGTACTTTTATTAGGCCTCTGATGGTTGGAGGGAGAATTAAGATTAATGTATTTCCTTCTTTCGTTTTTTTGTATGATTGACATTTGTTAATAATATTCCTAAGGTCTCTCTGGAATTCCTTAGTAAGGTCGTTATTGGCGATAGTAAAATTGTTGTTAGATATAAAGTTCATGACTTTTTGTTGTATTCATGTTGATATATATTTATAATAGAATTACCTTTGTCAGCTTTAGATATCGGAGTACCGCTATTTGTTAGTTTTTCTTTGATTGGCGTATGGTTTTTTTGTGTTGTGTTATATGTGCATTCAATTTCATGTTCTTTATATAGGCGTTTTATAAGCTGCTTGGTAACGTACGTAGTCTGGTTCAAACATAGCTAATTGAGTTTAGCTTTACTTTAGCTGGTAAAAAAAGCCGAAATTACGTGGCGACTGACGAGAAAGTGTGTTGTAACACTGAAACGCAATTCTACAGTAACGTATGTCGAAGAGAGACTACCAAACATGCAAGTCTGAGAAAAGATGTTTCTCTTGTTTAGTGTCAACCCCCGACTATGGGACCCTTCTACACCCACATACAACGGGTAGAACAGGAAACTGTCCCAGAGGTCAAGCAGCCAGGACGTCAAGCCAACCACTCATCTTGGTATAATGTCGAGGTTTAGAATGCATGGAGTTCTACTTCCAATCCCCAACACGTCTTCGTGGTGGCACTTTGCATTTAATGTAACTATAAAATAAAAAATGCTAGAATACAGTGGAGGCAAAATGTCTTCTGAGTATCTGCTGCATTACATAGGGAGTAAACTTGACACTTCCAGAACTTAAACTCAGTGTGCGTATCATCTTGATCGCCTATGCTGCATTACATTATTTACGAAAATACATTAGACAATTTCCATTTTGAGAGATCTGAAGTTCTCACGGTGAGACTGAGGAATATCATACTGATTTGCGATACGACGCCGTGCAAACTTGTACGTGGGCACCAACTCTGCGGTGCCGCTTGCTTCTTCCGAATTTCTTAAACCACATTGAAGACGGAAACATTTGTACTGTACCTGTACATCAATCTACTCTGCGTCCTAACCCACAAGACCGAAAATTCAACAGCACCGCTATAATAATCTCAAATCTCACATTTACTGGTGTTACTTGAAATGTTAGGGACTCGCAAAAACCATTTAAATCATGGTGCTGCTCCACATGCATACATACATACAGAAAGTATTGGACAGCCAGTATGCTTCCAGTGCAACGACTGCTGTTTTGATTCATGTGTGATATGGGACACCCATGTCTCGTCTCCTGTCACAATATGCCTCAACATGCCGTCTCCTTCATTATGATAGCGCATCAGAAATGTCAAAGCACACGCTGTTTTTTGTGCTCTTCTGTGAGCATCATGGGCACCAATCGCCCACACACTTTCCGATAACCCAAATTACTACTGACAATGTCGAAGAGCAGAGTCCTTGAAATCTGAGCAAAGTGCAGAAACAGATCAGAAATTGTGAAACGTATGTCGTCACGCACTCTTTCGTTGACCTTACGCACCAAATCATCATTCACCAAAGACGGACGCCCATTTCGCGCCTCATCGTGCACGTTCTCTCGTCCTTCATTGAACATCCGACCCATTTCCTAACCATGCCATCACTCATCGCATTTTCACTATACGCTTGACAGATATGGTGATGAATCTCACTTGGTAGCACATTCCTAGAGTTCAAAAAACGAATTACAGGCAGTACTTCAGTTGGTGGCACCTTCAATTGTCTTACGCATGTTTATCGCACATGAACAAACATAAACATAACACGAATTTCATGAAATGGCGTCTGTGGCTTCTCAATTGATAGAGGAAGTCACTGCACATAGGCAAAGTTAGTCTCGAGGATGCGCGAGAGATATGCGCAGGCGGTACTTGCTTTCCGAATAACCTAAGTATATACATATACATATAAGGGTACAAGCTATACATGCCATCACCTTTCAACATCAAACCTCTACACTTTCACCAAACAGTGTAATTATATATTTTGTATGAATCCCAAAACCAGTATTGCTTCGATGATTTGTTGTGCATTCCGTGCATTTCGGATCAAGGTATTCGTTCACAAAACCAACGACTGTTGGTTTAATAAATGGATAAAACGTTTCACTGATTTATCTCTGTAATAGGAACTCAGTGTTGTCTTTCAGATGGAAATCGAATTTGCAATCACTGTTCACATAAAATTCAGGCTTCAAAGTGTTAAGTTCTTGTTATATCTACTCTCCACATTATATAACCATAGCTCGCAGCAATGCAGAATTACCGCACACCGCAATGGTTCCCTGCGGCGGCCTGTCACCACTTTAAAGACGACGCATTAGCAAATTACTCACACGCTCCATGACGTAGGAAATGACAGCGGTGAGTCCAGGAGAGTAACATCACAAACAAGGAAAAGGGGGAAGTACTGGTAAAGCTAAAGACGTTACAAATTAAACAGGGTAGTGTGCAGTGTCTAATATTTCATAAATCATTGACCACACTTGTTTAACCCTTTGAAACACCCAAGAAATTATAAAAGTCATTTCTGTCCAATGCTCCACGATATTCTAAGGAGCTGCGCTTTGTCTTTCCTAACTTATCCCATAGGGACTTATGATGGAGAAGAGTACGGAGCATTTGTAGAATGATGGCGGCAGGGGGAAAAAAAAGAGGCACCTGGAGATAAACGTGTCTCAATTCTACTTACTGTGCCACAACAGTCACGGACTGACCTGGAATAGTCTGAGCCTCCACGCTGAGATGCTGGCAACTAACCTAACCACCTTTGCCATGATACAGCCAGATGACTAACATTACTACACATTATATACAGGATACAGTTTCAGATCGAAACTCAGACAACACGTTGTGCTTCTACTGGGCAGACCAATCAGTGCATGTTGTACGGGTAACTGCTGCTTATTTTGCGGATCATACGAATGACATAAACTGTATGGACAGAAGGCGGAACTTAAGTGTGTAAACCTGGCGGTTATAGTTAATAGTGTAATGAATGTTACAAATTTGAGTATTAAGCTATACTAGATAATGTCAAACTTTTACGTATAGGAAACGAACGCTCACTCACCATCGTCGGTTCAGCAAATACCTATTAGTTCATTATATTTTGAGTGTATCAAACCCCCGGTGGTGACAAGATAGTTCGCTGTACTTAAAAAATGTTTAACCTGCAACTTGCCCCTATAAAACCTAGCGGTTACCGATGATTCAGCTCTCACTCGAAGCTTGAATGTTCACCCGTTGTTACGTATCTACGACGAAAATTTGTGGAAGCAGTTTATTGTTAAAAGTGACTATACTACGTTTGCAATGCTGCACTGTCTTCTGATATCCCAAGGTAAGCCGTGCTTACTGAGTTTAACTTATAAAATTTATAGTTTATCCGAGTAGAGCGAGACATTGGAACAGATTTGATAACTTCAGCAAAATTTCTAAATTCAAGTATCTGACTTAAAAATACAAAAGAGGCAAGATAGTTATTTTATCTTTTATGATAGTGTAACCACACTTAGAATATTGTCCACTTTTGTAGTGCAAATATTAGTTAGAATATAATGCGAGTTTATTTTCTTATTTGTGGTTGATTTTGTGTGGAATGTATTAAGTGATCGTTTTATTTGTCCCGGGGTCCTAACTACTAAACTTTGTGCATGTCAGAAACCTTCTGACTGGTGGCAGATTCTACCGACGTATTTAATATTATTGCTAATACGCTCGCTACCTACACCCCGGTGCCAATTGGAAAGACGTTAGTAAAATATAGCTATTTCAAAACAAGGGCACTACCAACAAGTGACACCGGTAGGACGAACAACCTCCCGTAGGCACTACAATAGTATACTATAGAAGGTTAAGTAACTACCGAAAAATGAATTACATTAAACAGAGAACAAATGCTTTCGTATCTTCACACACGTAATCGCGTTTTTTGTCCCGCTCTTACCCTTACCTCCTTCCTTCGTATCTCCAACATTCCTTCCTCGCCCATTTTATTTTATCGTGACATCGTCATTCCACTCCCCTAACTCTACGTCAAAAGAAGAATGTAAATTAATTGTTTGTCCAGCAGCTCACACACTTCAGAAAACGGGATGCCACGTGTGCATGTACGCTGACCTACACGCTTCTCCGGAAATGACATGAAAACATTACACACGTAATCAATCATAAACTATTACGGGCTACGAATCTAGATTCCGTCGACTGGCAGTCTTTATTAACGAGGTTTAATATGTAACTTCCAAAAACGTCTTTTGGAATCTTCACACCTCAGTGGCCTTGATATTTATTTCCTGCAGACGCAAAACAAATGTTGCAAAGCTAACCCTACACATACACAGCCCGAACTGAAAACATTCAGCAAACTACAAATGCTTCAAATGACAGTTGTAGCTTAGAATGAGACGTGTATTATACAAAGCTGCCCAACAGTCACGACAGCCAGTCCGCGAGCGGTTACACAGGCCGGATAGAAACCACAACTGAATTCGTTCTAAGATGTTTAGTGGTCGATCCATTACCAAATTTTATTACAATGCGTGCATCACTTCCGCAGAAAACACATGCGGAAGGGCACATAGACGCCCGCACATCATTCGTTCTTGAAACGCTAAAAGTGGTTGAACGAGACAAAAAATACTCTGCATGTTTTGAAGACAAGGTTCGTTACTGTGTTCAACAGCTTGCCAGTGAACCTTAACCTCGACCAGACCAGTCATGTGCACATTCTACTTAACCGAGCAGGTAGGTTGACGGAGCGGTAAATGCTGTAGACCTGCATTCGGAGGAAGCCCTGCTCCAATCTTCACCAGGACAATGGTTATGCTAAGATATTTCTCTGTATTTTCTTTCAGTCTCTACAGACCGCGATACGATATCGATTAGGCCAGGACCAACTCTTCCCAAACCCTAAACATCGACGCTATAGGCCTACAGCCGTATTCTAACACTGACAACTAGGTCACCCTAATGTCCCTTCTGGTTTCCCCGCCAAACGATTGTACGTATCTACGTCTCAACTGCCCCAAGCGTGCTACATGCACGGCTCATCGCATCGTCGTTGATTTGTTAACCCTGGTTATTTAGTACATAAACAGTTCATTCCTTACTTTCAACATAGTGTGCTATAGTGAGGGACGCAGAATAAAGGCAAGTTACTACTTTATGAAAGCAGAGGCGGTCAGAGCAGAACCAAGAAATGAAGGACTGAACGCACCCTACATAATCATTAATGCAAGACTGAAAGCACACAACATAATCATCAGTGAATGATTGTTCTACCCCATAACCAAAAGTCTGTCATGCTGAGACCGTTGAAAATGTTGGCAATCCGATCACAGGATCCACCCTCCAGAAAACGATTACGTTTCGTGTTATCCTTCAGTCCTCGGCTGTCATCTGTTTAAAATACACGGCAGCAGCAAAGCAAAACCTATGAAATCGCTGCACGATGTGCTATTGTTTTAGAGATGGTCACTATTAAATAAGAGATAACACCCCATCAAATTAACACACTACAACAGCTGTACGCTTTCCGGGCTAATGAACTTACCACGACACATTAGTTTTCACGAAAGGATTTTCATTTCCCAGACCAGAATTAACAATAAGCAAACACCATAAAACCATACACATGAAGTTCGAATTCGCATGTAAAAAACAGCGCGGTGACACAACAAGAGAGATGTTGAGTGCTTCTCGAGAAGCTAACAGTTCCACCTAACCAACCATTGACCAATTGTGCACAATCCGACAAGTCTTCGTCGTCTTGACAAATGCCCTCCGCTAGTCCCAATCCTAAGCCAGATGAAATCAATCTGCATCCTCCTGTCACATCTTTTTAATATACTTTTCCCGTAACATCCTTTAATATCATCCCTTCGAAGGTAGGTCTCCCAAACGGTCACTTTCCATTAGGTTTTGCCACTATTTTGCATGCATTTTTTTTTATCGCGAATGCCGACAATTTTATAAGAAGTAAATATGTTCAGTCTTTGACGGGTCGAACTGTCTTGTGAAAAAACTCATGTTCAAGGTTCAGCAAACCTCCCACCCAAGAAGAGGTACCGAAAGTCTAGCCAATTAAACAAACCGGAAAGTGTTATATAGCAAACATGACAGGATATGTCCATACAAACTGTGATGTACTGCGATGCACGAGGACCGACTAGTAAATCTGCGGACCTTACTTCCTGCGTACGTTTATTTCCACTCTAACATCTGTCAATGAATTGACTCGCCTAGTAACGAAGAACCCAGTTTAGATTTCCAGCAGGATCAGGAATGTTGTATCTTCGCCATAGACGACCAAACCAGCTCTACAGCCTACCCATCCTGGAGGAAAAAAGTCGGAGCGTTCACACTCTGGGGCGAAATGCCGTCATTTTTCAGGGTTATGCTGTCCAAGAGGCATGAAGTTAAACTATGCACAAGTCTTTTCTTCCTCCGTACTGTCACTTGTAAGCACTTGTGAATGGTCACTGAGGCTTACGAGATTTCATGAAAAAGAGAATAAGATTTTAGTACATCATCGAACCCCACTAAAATTGCGGCTGAAACAAATAAAGTCACTATGAAACGACAAAAATGTGGGAGAAAATAGGCTGCTTCAGCCCAAACACGATTACTGTTCCTTCAAACAGTAGCGCAATACAAAATTTATTCGTCCAAGTCCGTCATCAAAACATCATAATTAATTCCGAACGTTAGCTCTGTTTGAGCAGCCTATACTTCTGTCAGTCTATGCGAGAGCACAGACTGACAGATGTAACCCCACTGCTCTGAATGAAAAAACAAGAACACCTGAATACCTCATAACGCATACTTTTGGAGTATTCTCACACTACATAATTGTGATCAGTCATCTAGTTTTGTGGGATTTTGTGTCTCAGCAAACTGAATATCACGCTACAGTACAAATCTAAGTTTTCAAATTGAAGGACCTCTGGCATCGATTTCAGGCGTGCCTGGGGCAAAAGATCAAGAAGATACTCTAAATATTCTTCTATTCCTAAAAACCGCCATTGATATTAATATGAGGATAGAAGCTGTGCTGCTGCAGGCACTCACAGCGGTACTGCTGACGAGGCAAATATTATCGCTGATCGTGTCAAATCTGCATCAGAGATTATGAACATACATAAAACGTCCTCGTTGCACCAGTCATCGTGACACGTGACGCTCTTATACTCCGACAAATCGTTGGTTTGCTCGGCTCACGCATTAAATTATTCTCTCTTAACAAACCTGCCGACCACGAGGACCTTTACTTACATTTCAAGAACATCATCTTAGCGTTTACAATTCAAAAAAATAACTCACTTAACCGAGAAATAATGTAAGGGGAATGCGGCTGCCGATTCATACACACAATTTATTCTGCTACTGGAAATATCTGACATTTGTATGCAAGTAAATAAATCTGTATTCATTTCCACACTCCCTAAATCATGCCTTTCGAGAAATAACACCGAGCGGGTCATAGGTGAATTTATGCAACTGGCTTAAAACAATCGGACTACTATCTGAAAGCATCTAAAACTCAAAACGAAATTCAAACAGCAAATTGTGCTCCCATTTCATTTTAAATGTTCACTGCTATGTACACAAGCTACTTAAGACCACAATACTGCACTGACACAGTTACGGGTACAGACAGATTTCCATTACTTTACACTTGTCAGACCATAACGACTTAAACGCTTTATATAAAATTTACAGATACGCCTCTGATCTAACTTTGCGTTTAATTTTGGCTAACGAAAGGGGAATCCACACACCCACACACTTAATTTTTATCTGATATCACCTTTACGAAGACCCGGGACAGTGCAGTCGGTATAGGGACTCGACACGGGCTGGAAGGTTCGGGCTTCGAATTATGGAAGGGACAATAAATCTTCTCTTCTTCAAACAAGTCAAGACCGGCTATGGGTCCCACCCCGCTTCTTAGTCAATGGATTCCGGTATTTTCCCTGGGGTAAAGAGGCTGGGGCGTGAAGTTGACCATTCATCTCCATCTGGTTCTGAGGTTAAGAATTAGTGGAGCTAGACCTCTATTTCTATATGCCTCCATAGCGTGGAAAAGGGCAGTTCTGTATTTTTGACCATTTTTGTGGCACACATGGGATCAACAGCACAGACAGCCAGCCAGGGCAGTGACTGAATGCCTCTTCTTGTTTTGCAGATCCTTCAGTTCTGATGTCTGCCTCATCAGAATCAATGCACATATGAATTTAAATACCAACACATTTAAACACCTACCACATTCATTTAACTATTAAACATACGAAGGCGTTGCAATTTAACACATGTGTAACTTCACCCTTTGCAGCCTCAAATGGCTAGTAACTGCAGTTACTATCTTACAGACGCAAGAATCGATTAGTGCGGTTTGGGAAATAATGCATTCGTATTTATAAGAATGACAAAAGCATACACACTCCGTTGACGAAATGCACAGCCTTTCATGTTACAAAGAGTGGCACATATACTGTGCAGTTACCACTGTATTTGAAAACAGTATTTCTCATAATCTTTTACAATACAGGGGATTATTACGACGGCGTTCTTAAGTCTTCCCATATTGTTTTAGAACACAGTGGAACCATGTACTGCCTCAATTAGCCTATCAGTAGCCGCGGTGTTTTTTCCATTCATTTTTCACTGCCGTTATTTCCACCTCTATTGTTAGTCATACTATTCTCTTCCACTTGTTTATAAGTACCTATGTAGTGAAATTGGTTGCAGGAACAATTTTGTAACTTATCTTTGTACACCATGTATATATTGCCTGTGAAATAAATCAATTTTAAAAAAAAGAACACAGTGGCGTGCATAGGAAATAGTTACCATAGGAGTCTAAAACCGTGTTTAATAAGTGATGCATATTGTTACCAATGAATTCCAAAACAGCGTTTCTCACAGTCTGCCGCTGACCGCTGCCTGTGCAATCATTCGGCCCACGAAGTATTACAAGCAGCAGAAGGTTCTGTCTACCGTTTGTTGAACAATGGAAACTCATGTCTGCACTGAAACCCACCAACAGTTACACTAAACATTATCATACTATATGTATTATTACTTGTTTTTGACATGTGCTGTGTTTGTGGTGCAAATCAGTTCGACTCCCACAATATGGTCAGGTGAATGCCCTCCACAAGTAACCTGAGAACATTCAAACCGGTAGGTGCCACTAAATGCACACCCTAAAGCCTAACACTCTGGGTGGCCAATGGGTTATTTTACTTTTTATTTTACTCTTTACTTCACTTACTACTTTATATTTCACTTTAAGTTTACTTTACTTTACTTTACTTTACTTTACTTACCTACTCCATGGACCAGAGTTTATCTTGAGAAGCTAACCAGTTTTCAGCTAGTCAAGAAATTCCCCGCATTTTGTGGAACCCAAAAGTTTCATTACGGCATTCACAAGTACCCGCCACCTGTCTCTATCCTATGCCACATCGATCCAGTCCAAGCCCTCATATCCCACTGTCTGAAGTTCTATCTTAATATTGTCCTACCATCTAGGCCTGGGTCTTCCAAGTGCTCTCTTTCCTTGTTTCCCAACCAAAACTATGTACACACCTCTCCTCTCTCACATACGTGCTACATGGACTGCCAATCTCATTCTTCTCGATTTGATCACACACAAAATATTGGGTGAGTACAGATCATTAAGCTCCTTATTATGTAGTTTTCTCCACTCCACTTATCTCGTCCCTCTTAGACCCAAATATTCTCTTCAGCGCCCTATTCTCAAACACCCTCAGCCTACGGTCCTCCATCATTGTGGGCGACCAAGTTTCACGCCCATAGGCAAAATTGTAGTTCTGTATATCACAATCTTTGCATCGTTGGATACCAAACTGGAAGACAAACGAGTCTGCGCCGAATGATAGCAAGCATTCCCTGACATCAATCTGCTCTTAATTTCTCCCACCATAGAATTTTGATTTGTTAAGGCTGTTCCCCAATATTTGAACTCTTCCACCCTCTGAAAGGAGTTATCATCTTTATATTGGGCCACCGTCGTACTAGCCTCAATAAAAGCTCCTCCATTCTTAACCCCACTCTCTTGTAGTTCAATAATTTACAGACCACTTCACACACTTCATCGTTCATTAAACTAGCTTTTCATCATAGCGACAATAGCAAAAGAGGCTAAAGCGGTCCGCGCTGCAACAGACTTTATTCCTCCCACTAAACACCAAACTCCATCTACCAGTGTCCCTCCTGACAAGCTAACAGTTCTTCAGATAGTCAAGAAATGCCCTGTCATGTAGGTAATCCGATCGTCATTCCCGACTTCACTACAACCTCACGCTTGTCCCTGGGGTTCCGGGCCACAAGAATCCATTCCAAGTCCTCCCATCAATTTTCTTTAAGATGCATCTAATATTAATTCTCCCATCTTCATCTTGGTCTTCGAAGCAATATCCAGTATGTATTTCTCTTCTCTTCCATACGTGTCACATGCCCCGCCTAACTCACACTCCTTCATTTGGTCAAATTAGTATTTGGCGACAACACCCTCTCCCTACCTATTGTAGATGTGATGCACTTCCTGTAGTGCGGTATCTTGAGAACGTGTTGACGAGACAAATAATGTTAAAGGTGAGATTCAAACTGCATACCATTCCGCGTGTCTAAGAGACGTAACAACGGTACGACCTTGACAAAGGGATAGATCGAATGTAGAGTTATTAAAATAAACAGACTAGATTTATCAAAGATCAAATAACAACCAAAAATACAATTCCCTACGTTCCTCCCAGCTACAATCCATGTAGACAGGGTCGTTACCTGTACCGCACTACCACGGAACGCCCTTTGCATTCGTTTCCACGTTACTCACATGAAATGTGTGCTGATTTTCAAAACAGAAAAGGTTTTTTGATATTCGCTGCATATCACACCTATTCAACACTATGGCGGGTTGCACTGACGAGAGCTGTGGCATACTACAACAGACGTGTCCCTTCTTGCCAAGACATGGCACATCCTCCGTGGATTTAGGAACCGGTATCGAAATATGGATAGCAGCTAAAAAAGTACAAAGCAGTCGAGAGCCACGAAGTGGTGCCAATCCAGATTTAGGGTGAGGCGAGCAGCTAGTAATTCATCAGTGCAAAAACTGTGCGTTATAAAGGGAATGTTGTTGTCTTCTGAAATGTGACGTCGTGAACTGCTGAATTTATCTTCAGGACAGCTACAATGAAAACAGAGGCAGCAGGTTCTTCCATTATAAAAACACTGGGCACTAATACAAAAATACACGACATCACTCATAATGGTATGCACATGGCCGACTCTAACAAGACACGACCAATCCAGATATTATAATATTCGTCCGTATTGAAATAAATACTTGTCTACAGTCAACTGGGTGGAACGTCAAGTGTTCAGACAGAAACGAAATGTTATCATCTCTGCCTGGCTACACAACTCACCTGTGTATTTCTTTATTATGAAAATTCTGGTGTAGGCCTACTAAGCAGGTGTATTTTTTTAGTTAAACCTGTTTTTTCCGGTAAGTCATTAAACACTGTTGCTGTAAAAATGGCTAAGCGTCAATTTTATCGTGCATTCAAGAGAATCCACCTTATTTCCTGACGTTCTTCAGTTCTGCTCCCCGAACTACAGAAACCGCGATATAGCCGCCAACTCTGAAACCCCCGATAGGAGAAACAGTAGCTATAGAACACGCAGTTCATTTGTTCGAGCAACCAGAACTGGGAGGCACTGACTAGAATTCGAGCTGGATAAATGCCAGCGAAATGCAGAAACTTGGACAAAAATCACACGGAAACAATATACGCGCACGGAATTCAAACCATAACGTCTCAAGAACGGTGACTCAAAGGCCAGGGACCAATCAGCTCCGGTCACAGAGAGGAGGAAGAAAAAAAGACAGACTCTGCACACTATAAGCGTGCTCTTATTTACTGTTTCCTCAGTTTATCCAAGGACTTAATTGCCAATATACATTGCAACAAAGGGATGATAAGAGTACAATGAAAGTGGAAGGACGGGACGATGCAAGTTTCAAAAGTGCTGTTTTATCTACGCCGTCAACTGGTAAAACTATAGTGTCGATAGTAGATCAATGAAATATGATTATAGAGCACTGACAGAATGATACTGACCAGGGAAAACCAAAGTGCCTGTCCGATTGCCTCTCTGTCCACCACAAATGCTACACTGACTAGGCTGGGAATGATCACAGACCTCCGCAGTCGGAGGCAAGAGACTAACCGACCGGGCCACGGCAGAGCCTTGGAAAGAAGCGGTTCTCAACTATTTTAAGATACTACTGCAACATTTTCTGGGTTCCGGGCCTACATTTAAACCCGAATCCTCAACGAAGCGACGGACCTCGACGTTCCGTTCACGGGTTTCGTGAGAATGCATACAGTCAGGTGCACGGATTTATCGGCTCACAATTTACGATAAATAACGTAAGTGCATCCACATTCATATATGTTAACTGTGCTCTTTTTGTTGGGGCTGAGCCAGGAAACCTCAGACGGGTTAGTTGGCTGGGCGACCCAAAAATCGTAGTTCGATTCCAGACAAGAGTTAAGACTATTTTTTCGATTGTTAC
>Ga0209755_10006384_pt1 | contig 13085 bp, 10 predicted proteins | sample TergutCo191P1_FD_187301 | JGI IMG/M metagenome (GOLD analysis project Ga0209755, IMG submission 187301) | Cornitermes sp. P1 segment gut microbial communities from Petit-Saut dam, French Guiana - Co191P1 (SPAdes) (version 2) | ecosystem: Host-associated > Arthropoda: Insects > Digestive system... | reverse complement strand
AGCCAAATCCTTCTCCGGACTTGAAATCTGTTTTTTGGCACTTTGGGCATAGATAATGAGCAGGCAAAGAATTTACTTCAGTAATTCCCGCAAGAAACGCAACTATTGAAGAACCTACGCTCCCTCTTGAGCCGACCAGATACCCCTCTTTCATAGAGGCTTCAACTAATTTCTGCGCCGACATATAGATAACATCATAACCACGTCCAAGAATATCGCCAAGCTCAGTTTCAATACGGGCGGTAATTATTTCGTGCGGGTTTTCACCATAAAGTTTGCGAAGTTTTCCGAAAACAAGAGCGTTTAAGTCTTCGGCACTCTTTTCTAGTTTAGGTGAAAAAAGTTTTTTAGATTCGGGTAGAGGACTAATTGCCTCACACATATCTGCGATTAGATTAGTATTGCTTATAACGACTTCATATGCGGTTTCTTCACCAAGATATTTAAATTCTTCAAGCATTTCGTCCGTAGTTTTAAAGTATAGCGGCAAATCTTTATCGGCATCTTCAAAGCCTTTTGAGGTGAGGAGAATATGTCTAAAAATTTCGTGCTCAGGGTCTAGAAAATGAGCATCACCTGTAGCAACAACGGGTTTACCGAGCTGTTTGCCAATTTCGACAACCTTACGGTTGAAATCACGCAACTCCTCTTCGCTACCCGCAAGTGCTTTGTCGCCATACAACATAAACATATTATTACAAATAGGCATAATTTCCAGATAGTCGTAATACTGTGCCAATTTTTTTATTTCTTCATCATCCTTCTTTAATGAGACTGCATCAAAGACTTCACCAGCCTCGCATGCCGAGCCAACTATAAGCCCGCCTCTATGCGCATCAAGCACTGATTTTTTGATAATTGGTCTACCAGAAAAATCGTCCAAATGGCTTTTTGTCACAAGCTTATATAGATTTTGCAGACCTGTTCTATTTTTTGCAAGTAAGGTTATGTGCCTGATTTTTAGGCGGCCTCTTTTTGAAATATTGGGATTTTCCTCGCCTTCAAACCCTATATCCACATGAAAATAACCTTCCATTCCATATAGCACTTTTATTTTTCCGCCGACTCCGCCGCAAGCATAATGTGCTTCGGGAAATGAGTGTACTACGCCGTGATCGGTTATGGCAATGGCTTTATGGCCCCATTCATGAGCCCGCCTGACAACATCGGTAGTGTTTAGCATTGAGTCGAGTGCCGACATTTGGGTGTGTAAGTGCAGCTCAACACGCTTTTCTTTAGCGTTGTCTCGCCTTGGTTCATGGGAAATCGACAGTATGTTCTGAGGTTCCATAACAAGGTCAGCATCATATCTGCTGATATTAAGGGTGCCTGAGACAGATAACCACATGCCTTTTTTTATTTTCTTGACAATTGATGCCGCATTTTCATCTGTCATAAATTTTGTGATTTGGATTGTGCCTGTATAGTCTGTCAAATCAAAACTGAGCAGCCAGGCATTTCTCTTTTCGATTAATCTGCTGGCTATGTTGCAGACTTCACCTTTAATCTTTGCCTTTCCCAAGTCAAGATTGAGCTGTCCAATTTTTGTGAATTTTGCATTTTCGCCGATACGCTTACCCATAATGACAACGCCGGGAGATGTTCCGGTGCCACCCTTGGCTGAAGATGAGCCGGAGCTTCCTTTGCGCCATTGTTCTGATGCTGCTCTGGCATAAGTTGCCGTTAAATCAACATTTGACAACCCATATTCTTGTGCAATGATATCTTCTAATGCAGTAATTTCCATAGGTGGAACTGGGTCTGAAAGTGAGATTATAACCTTCATTTGTGTGCGTGCCTTATCTAAAGTTACAGAAATAACCCGCGCGCCGCTATAGTCGGCCGCGAGTTTGTTATTACCCCTGCAAAATGGAAACATTTCAAATAATAAAACATTGTCATGTGCGTTCAAAAGACTATGTCCCTCCTCTAAGTCATAAGCGAAAATAGTTCATCAACAAGTCTGTCCATAGGAACTTTTTTAACAATAGTACCTTCTTTGAAAATAACGCCATCGCCGTATCCACCAGCGATTCCATAGTCCGCTCTTGAGGCTTCGCCGGGACCGTTTACTACGCATCCCATGACCGCCACAGATATAAGCTTTTTCACGTTTTCTGCCTGATTAGGGCTGGGATTTGCTTTTGCGGGTAATAGTGGCATTTTTTCAAGTTTGCGCTCAACCTCTTGCGCTATTGAAATCAAGTCGATTTCACATCTGCCGCAGGTTGGGCAAGAAACCAGCTCATATCCGCCACGCAAACCGAGTGCTTTGAGAATTTCAAGAGCGGCCCGAACCTCTTGTTCAGGCGGTGCAGTTAATGAAACACGGATAGTATTACCAATACCATCGAGGAGAAGTGAGCCGATGCCTATTGATGATTTTATAATTCCCGCGTACTGCGTTCCAGCTTCAGTAACACCTATGTGCAAAGGGTAGTTTGTTCGCTCGTGAAGAAGCCTGTAAGATTCCACTGTAATGGGAACCGATGAAGCTTTTGCAGAGACACATATGTCGTCAAAATCGAACTTGTTAAGTAGTTTTATATGGCTAATTGCGCTGTCTAACATCGCATGAGCTGTAACACCGCCATGCTTTTCTAAAATATCCCGTGAAATGCTGCCGCCATTTACACCGATGCGTATAGGTAAGTTCTTTTTTTTGCAAACCTCGACAACTGCCTTTACGTTTTCGTCTCCACCTATGTTTCCAGGATTAATTCTTATTTTATCAGCTCCAGCTTGCGCAGAGCGCACTGCCAACTTATAGTCGAAGTGTATATCAGCAACTAAGGGGATGCTGATGTGCGTTTTTATTTCTTCGATAGCATCGGCTGATGCCATATCGGGAACTGCAACACGAATAACCTCACAGCCAAGTTCGGCAAGTTTGTTTATTTGCGTCACAGTTTCGGTTACATTGCTGGTTTTTGTGGTGGTCATGGATTGGACACTTATGGGTGCCTCACCGCCAACCTTAACCCCTCCAACTATAATTTGTTTCCGCATACGGTTTTCTCTCATTAGCCGGCTATCTGTCTGCCTATAATAGTAATCACATCATTAAAGAGTATGAAAACCATAAATCCAAGCAGCAGAACCATTGTACCTGTGTGAATGTATCCTTCATATTTTGGGTCGAGATCTTTTCTTATGATCTTTTCAATAACAAAGGAGATAAAGAGAAATAGAATCCTTCCGCCGTCAAGAGCCGGAATGGGGAGAAGATTCATAACAGCTAGGTTTACACCGATGAAAGCTGTAAAAAATGCAATATTTCCAAGGGCTGCGCCCACATTTGGGGCTTCTTGAGCGGCAGTGTTTATAGCATCTACAATACCTACCATACCCGAAACATCGCCAAGACCTGCTTGCCCACTTATGAGCTGTGCAAGACTGACTCTAATCATTCGAACAAAGTTAAAGGTTAAATATGCAGAGTAGCGCAATTGCTCTGAAAAAGTTGCGTCAACCGTATTAAATACAATGCCAAACCTGTAAACTAACTCTCCATTTTCTATAAATTCGTGGCGCTGTAGGGGAAAGTTGTTTAAGTTAATTGTTTGTCCATCTCTGGAAATTACTAGATCAACATTGCTTCTGCCTGTCAGTTCTGATAATTGTACGAACATACTAAAATCTTGAGCATAAAAAAGACGATCTCCGTTTATTGAAACGATGGTGTCGCCAGCCATGAGACCATGTTCGCCTTTTATTGGAGCGCTGTCTATAAGGTCGTCTATCGTTGTGCCTCGAAATTCAGTGGCTCCGGATGATAAGGTTATAATTACTACGATTATAAATGCGGTAAGTAAGTTAGCCAAGCTTCCAGCGAGGAAGATAACTGCGCGTTTCCAGCGTTTTTTTGATGTGAATGCTCTGGGGTCGCCTTCTTTGGCTTCGTCTTCATCCATTGCGCAAAATCCGCCCAGCGGAAGCAGACGCAGTGAATACAGGGTTTCTTTACCCTGCTTCTTTAGTATTTTTGGGCCCATTCCTATTGCAAACTCGTTTACCCTGACATCCATCAGTTTTGCTGTCAAAAAGTGCCCGAGTTCGTGAACCGCGATAAGCAGTCCAAAGGCCAGAATAGCTACTATAACATACATTGTACTTAGGGTTTCCTTTCGGTTGTTGCGGTATATTTTTAGGGCGATTATCAATTATCCATCCTGTGTCACCAACATTATAATCAACAGATGTTTCTATTTTGTCAAATTATTGTCAATTTTTGTTGACAAATGCTTTTGTCGCTTCGCTTGCTGTAATTATATCATCAAGAGTCGGATTTGAAATGTTTCCAATATTCTCCAGTGCTGATTGAACGGTTTCATATATCCCATAAAAACTCAGTCGATTTTCCAAAAAGAGATCGACAGCGGCCTCGTTTGCGGCGTTTAGCACAGCGCAAGCTGTTCCTGAAATCTTAGCTGTTTTAATCGCGAGCGCCAAGCAGGGAAATGCCTCAAAGTCGGGAGCTTCAAAAGTCAGTGATATGAACTTTGTAAAATCCAAGGTCTGTGTAGGTGAAGTATTTCTTTCGGGATATGTAATTGCATACTGTATGGGTAAGCGCATGTCTGGCTCAGATAACTGTGCAATAACTGAACTATCAACATACTCAATCATTGAATGAATGATACTCTGCGGATGGACGACAACTTCTATCTTGTCAGGTGAAATATCAAACATATGTACAGCTTCGATAACTTCAAGGCCTTTATTCATGAGTGTTGAAGAGTCAATAGATATTTTTTTCCCCATGTTCCAATTTGGGTGCTTTAGAGCCAGTTCTGGAGTTACATCAAGTAGTTCCTTGCGTGTTTTTCCCCTAAATGGACCGCCGGAGGCTGTGAGAATCAATTTTTTTATGTTTTTAGGATCTTCGCCTTGAAGGCACTGAAATAAAGCGGAATGTTCAGAGTCAACAGGGATTATTTCACTGCCATAATCTTTTGCGGCTCTCATAACAAGCTCACCTGCGCATACAAGTGCTTCTTTATTTGCAAGTGCAATTCGGCGTGAGAGCTTAATTGCCGCCAAAGTGGGAAGCAGTCCAATCGTTCCAACAACAGCAGTTACAACAATTTGAGCACCATCTACACAGGCGGCTTCAATAAGGCCGTCCATTCCGGAAACAACCTTTACATCCATGTCGCTGACACGAACCCGAAAATCACAGGAGGCATCTTCATTATATACTGCTACAATTTTTGGCTTAAACCTTCTGGTTTGCTCTTCAAGCAATTTTATGCTTTTATCTGCACTTAGGGCAAGTATTTGTACTCCTAAAGCATCTGCTACTTCAAGGGTTTGCCGCCCAATTGAGCCGGTTGAGCCAAGGAGCGAGATTGCATACTCTGATTTGTTTTCAATCATACTCATTACCTATAGTATTGCCGGTATGAACCTGACAAGCAAATATATTGCAGGAGCGACAAATATCATGCTGTCAAATCGATCAAGCATTCCGCCATGACCCGGAATCAGCTTTCCATAATCTTTTATTTCAAATTCACGCTTGATAAGTGAAAATGATAAGTCGCCGAGCTGTGAAAATACGGAGCCCAAAAGCCCGTATAGTATGAGTGCCCAAAATAGGACAGGAAGTGATGCCCCAAATACAATTACAACACCAAAAATGATCATACCAAGTGTTCCGATAATGAGTCCGCCGATACAGCCTTCGATGGTTTTCTTTGGGCTAACAGAGGGAAATGCTTTCTTTTTGCCTATCATCATTCCAGTAAAGTAAGCGGCGCCATCGGTTAAAAATGCAGAAATAATTGGCAGAAGTACAAGCAAATGACCGTTAGGTAGTAGTTTTAGCCCGACAAGGCTTGACATCATCAGTGGTATTAGTGCGCCTGCAAATAATGTGGTCAGTACTTGCGCAAAAGTTATTTTGTGGGCTTTATTAAAAGAAATTATTGCTTCAAAAAACATTAGGCTCATCAAAATTAGAAAGACCGCGGGAAATACAATGCCACTGATGCCAAAGTAGGTGCCTATGGGAATAATTACTGCTGAAAGTACGGCATAGGTCCGGGCTCGTCCGTTTTGTTTTCCGCCGACTGCATGTAGCAATTCATAAGCAGATATTGCACAAATAAGCGAAACCACACCAGCAAGCACATATGCAGGCAGGAAAAACAGCACTATGAAAATCAACGGAACAAAAATTACCGCAGCGATTATGCGTGTTTTCAACTTGTAACTCCTCCATAGCGTCTGTCTCTATCTTGAAATGCAATTATTGCACGGTCAAGCTCGCCTTTATCAAAATCGGGCCATAGAACATCAGTGAAATAAAACTCTGAGTAAGCAGACTGCCAAAGCAGAAAGTTTGATAATCTCATTTCACCGCTGGGTCTTATAATAAAATCAGGATCAGGTATGCCTGCTGAATACATGTAGCCTGAAAATATTTCATCGGTTAACTCACCTTCTGAAATAACTCCGTTTGCGAGATCTTTTGCATAGTGTTCTGCAGCCATAAGGATTTCTTTGCGGCCGCCGTAGTTAAGGCAAATATTTACCTGAACACCGTCGAATTTTTTTGACAGCTTTTCTGTGTTGGATATGAGCGTTCTAAGTTCGGGCGTAAGTATGGAAACATCGCCGAAGAATTTCATCTTTACTTTGTCGCGCTCCATCTTTCCGAGTGCTTCATTTAAATATTTTTCTAGCAGCTGCATGATCGTATCGACTTCATCATCAGGGCGTTTCCAGTTCTCGGTTGAAAAGGCATAGATGGTTAAATATTCAATGCCGATTTCTTTGCAATATGTGGCAATGCGTCGGAATGTCTCAGCACCCGCAGCATGACCAGCAGAGCGTGGTAGGGCACGTTTTGCCGCCCAACGCCCATTACCATCCATTATTATCGCAATATGACGTGGGAGCCGTTCCGGCTCCCACGACCGCGTTTGTTTCTTAAAGAGTTTAAACACCGTCTAAGCAAAGACCTCCTAGAGAAATTTTATATCTCTTTGATTTCAGCTTCTTTTCGCTGTGCAATTTTGTCGATTTCTTTCGTATATGTGTCTGTTAGCTTTTGGAGGTCTTTTTCTGTATCTACCAAATCGTCTTCGGTGATTTCTCCGGTTTTCTTTTGAGCCTTGTATTTCTCTACTGCATCACGGCGGATATTGCGAATGGCAACCTTGGCTTCTTCGGCATGCTTGCTGACTTGTTTTGTAAGCTCTTTGCGGCGCTCTTCCGTTGGCTGAGGGAACATTAGACGCAAAACACGACCGTCATTTGCAGGATTGATTCCCAAGTCTGATGCGAGTATGGCTTTTTCTATTGGTTGCAGACTTGAAGTATCCCAGGGCTGTATCATCAACGTTCGCGGGTCGGGGTTTGAAACCGATGCAATCTGGTTTATGGGTGTGGGAGTTCCGTAGTATTCTACCTTAACCTGATCTAAAACTGCCGGGTTTGCCCGTCCGGCTCTGATTGCGGAGAAATTGTTTTCCAATACCTCCAATGTTTTTTTCATCTTGCTTTCATATTCCTCGTACATGATGTATTCCTCCAAATCTTAAAATATATTACTATTAGCCAACACGGGTACCGATTTTCTCACCTGTAATTACACGAACAATGTTTTGTGGGTCTTCAAGCGCAAACAATAAGACTGGAATTTCGTTTTCCATCGATAGCGAAGTTGCGGTTGAGTCCATTACGGTAAGACGCAAATCCAACATTTCTTTGTATGAAATCTTTTCAAATTTTCTTGCAGTGGGGTCTAACTTTGGGTCTGCAGTGTATACGCCGTCGATATTTTTTGCAAGAAGTATAACATCTGCGCCTATTTCGGCGGCTCTAAGTACTGCTGCGGTGTCTGTAGAAAAATATGGATGTCCGGTTCCCATCCCAAAAATGACAACTCTGCCGAGACTAAGATGTCTGTCTGCCCTGAGCCTGATATAAGGTTCTGCAACAGCGGAGATGGACAGTGCTGTTTGTACACGGACTTGCACACCAAGCTGTTCAAGCATATCTGCGACGGCTAAAGAATTCATAACAGTTGCCATCATTCCCATGTGGTCAGCTCGTGTTCGTTCGATTTTACCTTCTCCGTCCTTTACTCCGCGCCAAAAATTACCCCCGCCGACAACCACGCCGACTTCCACACCAAGCTCTACACAGGTTTTGATGGCTTTGCAAACTTTTCTGATAACATCAAAATCGAGCCCGAATTTTTTTTCTCCGGCAAGCGCTTCGCCGCTTATTTTGAGTAGTACTCGCTTAAAAACAGGTTTTGCTTGTGAAATGTTAACCACCCCCAAAGATTTGTACTAGTACTCCTCAGAGCAGTATAATATATTTTGCGGAAAATGGAAAGAAAATTTTACTCCATTTTGTTAGAAGCTTGCTGTTTTAAAATGAGAGAATCCTTGACAAAAAGGGAAAATATATGCTATCCTTTTGACATAAAAACTATAATTAATTCCTTGGAAAATGGTGGGTCTGGCAGTGTGGCCTAAGTTTATGTTAATGTGTCGCCACCTTTTTTTGCGGAAATAGAAAAGGAGGAAATTATGATTGGTGGATTTTTGGTGAGCGCAAAAGTTCTATGCTTTGTTGGAGGTGTCGCTGCGGCAGTTATTGGAACAAAGGTAGTAAATAGTGAAAAGGCTCGCAATCTATGTGTAAAAACGCTTGCAAGGGGAATGATGATTCAAGATTGTGCAAAAGAGCACTTCCAAAACATTAAAGAAGACGCAATGGATATCTATGAGGATGCAAAAAAACAAGCTACGGAAGAAAATGAATAAGCATGAATTACAAAATCATCTGTGATGAGCCGGGTAGACTTAGGGTCAGAATGGGTAAATATGCTTTCACAATAGATCAGGGTTATGGGATAGAAGCGCATTTTATGTCCCACGAGGCACTGATTAGGGTGGAGGCTACTTCAGTAAATGGTGGGATTTTAATAATTTATGAGCCAAATTGCCGTGCAGAGATGATTGCGCTGATAGAAGATCTGGATAGGCATAATTTGCCGACCTCAAAAGCGCTGGACATAAACTACAAGCGTGAGCTGGATGATTCGTTTACCAGAGCTCTTGCCTATAGGATATGCGGGTATTACGTCAAAAAACTCCTCCCACTACCGATTAGAATTTCCCTAACATTGCTTGAGGCAATACGCTTTTGGAAACGCGGTATTGTTGCTCTCAAAAACAAAAAGCTAAACGTTGATGTACTTGATGCGTCAGCGATATTTGCAACAGTTGTGCAAGGACATTACAGAGCGGCATCTTCCATCATGACGCTCCTGCGCATATCGGAGCTTTTGGAAGACTACACCAAGAAAAAGGCACGGCAGACACTCACAGAGAGCCTTGCTCTTAATATTGATTGTGTTTGGACTATGCAAAATGGTGAGCCGATTTATACACCTCTTTCTCAAATAAAAGTCGGCGACATTGTTCAGGTCTATGCCGGCACGATTATACCAATAGATGGTGAGGTGTTCAGTGGAGAGGCTCTTGTAAATGAGGCATCAATGACAGGGGAGCCACATGGTGTCAGACGAAGCTTGGGTGATAGTGTTTTTGCAGGTACAGTCGTTGAGGAAGGAAACCTTGAACTAAAGGTCAGGACATTGGCAGAAAACAGCCGAATTTCTAACATTGTCTCGCTGATTGATAATTCTGAGAACCTTAAAGCAAGCATTCAAGGCAAAGCAGAGAGCTTGGCTGACAAAATAGTACCATTTAGCTTTATTGCCTCAGCATTGACTCTGCTACTTACGCGCGATATCACAAGAGCGACGACAGTTTTGACCGTTGACTATTCGTGTGCCATCAAATTAACAACCCCTATTAGCATTATTTCAGCAATGCAAGTTGCAGCAAAGCAACAAATTCTGATTAAAGGCGGTAGATTCCTTGAGGACTTTGCAAATGCCGACACTATGGTTTTTGACAAAACAGGAACCTTGACAGATGCTTGTCCACATGTGGCAAAGGTTATTCCTTTCGGAAGGCGCAAAAGGGAAACTGTGCTCAAAATGGCGGCCTGTTTGGAAGAACATTTTCCGCATAGCGTGGCAAAAGCTGTTGTTCGTAGAGCAGAGATCGAAAAACTAAATCATCGTGAGGAACATGCAGAGCCTGAGTATATTGTCGCACATGGCATCTCATCTAAATTTAAGGACAAACTGGTATTGATTGGCAGTTGGCACTTTATTACTGAGGATGAGGGTGTTGAGATCACAGATGAGCAAATGGAGATTATCAAAGCCGAGGCTGAGGGCTACTCAACTATCTATTTAGCAGTGGATGGTAAACTCGCAGGCATGCTCTGTATAGACGATCCGGTGAGAGCAGAAGCCAGAGAAGTCTTAGATAAGCTCAGGGATAGCGGGATTGAAAATATTGTCATGATTACAGGTGATAGTGTTCCGGCCGCTAAGGCTGTTAGTGAAGAGCTAGGCATAACTGAATACTACGCGGGTGTACTGCCGGAGGGTAAAGCCGATATAATCCGCAGACTCAGAGATGAGGGGCGCACAGTGATTATGGTAGGTGATGGTGTAAATGATTCCCCTGCACTGGCGCAGGCCAACGTATCGGTCGCAATGATGGATGGCTCTGATATCGCAAAAGAAGTTGCAGATATTTCTCTCATGGCAGAAAATCTTGATGGATTAGTGACACTTAGAAATCTTTCAAAAAATGTTTTTAAACAAATAAAACATAACTACAACGCTACCGTATCGTTTAACACTGCGCTGCTATTACTTGGGGCAGGAGGGTTAATCAGACCGACTCTTTCTGCGGCACTGCATAACGCATCAACGATGATGCTATGTGCAATGAGTATGAGGCAGAATATTAGATAGTGTAGACATGAGTCAAAAACACTCGTCTTTTGGCGAATTTTCCGCCATACTGCGTTAAATTTTCTTGCCATAAGTAATTATGCCTGTGAAAATTTGCCTTGTCTGACGAAAAATTCGCTCAAAATCCGTGTATTCAAACTCATGTCCACACTATCTAAATAAAGAATTTGTCTAAACCAAACGGCGCGAGAAGTAAAATATTCTCGTGCTGCTTTGTTTCGGTGAACTTAAAGTATGCGGATTTGATATTTTTATAGGTGCCCAAGTGTTATAATGCAGTAACTTTTTGAGAAGGTGAGTCTTATGAGTGTTAAATCAGAACTGCTGAAAATATTGCACAGTGCAAGTGAGGATTTTATTTCAGGCGATGCTATTGCAAAGAAACTTTCAGTGAGCAGAAATGCTGTGTGGAAGGCTGCTCAGATTTTACGTTCGGAAGGATACAATATCATTGCTGTAACAAACAAAGGCTATAGACTCTCAAGCAGCGCAGATATGCTGTTAGCACCAGAAATTATGAGACATATTAAGACTAAAGATGTGTTTAATGTCGAGGTTAGAGATGTAGTAACTTCTACAAATACAGTTGTCAGAGAGCTTGCCTCCGGTGGGGAGCATGAGGGTTATGTTCTTGTAGCTGGAGAGCAGACTGCTGGAAAAGGCAGACAGGGTAGGGTGTTTTATTCACCGCCGCGTCATGGGGTTTATTTTAGTTTACTTTTGCGCCCCGGCCATAAAGCAAATGATGCATCACTTATCACCTCTGCAGCGGCGGTTGCTACAGCGAAAGCTATAGAAGAAGTTATCGGAGTTAGTGTGGGAATAAAGTGGGTAAATGACCTGTTTGTAGGCGGGAAAAAAGTTTGCGGTATTTTGACTGAGGCTGTTTTTGATATGGAGAGCGGACTTGTTGAAAGTGCAGTTTTAGGGATAGGTATTAACATAACAAGACAAGAATCGGGATTTCCAGAAGAAATCAAAGATGTTGCGGCAACTCTTACAGACAGAGTTGAGGGTGAAGACAGTGAGCGATGCAGATTGATTGCTAAAATACTTGACAATTTTTGGAGCTTTTATCAGAATTTAGTAAAGCGTGAGTTTTTAGACGAATACAGGGCACGTTCGATTATTTTAGGCAAAGAGATAAATATAATTTCTTTTGACGAAACAAGAGCTGCAACAGCTATTGAGATAGATAACAATTGCGGACTATTAGTTGAGTATGAAAACGGGGAGAAGGCCGTTTTGAGTTCAGGGGATATAAGCATAAGGCTATAGTATCCAGTTTGTGAGGACAATGTGGCTAATGATACTTTAAAAATAGGTGTTAGATATATAAAAGGTGTGGGAGAATCTCGTGAGAAGCTGATGGTTAAGCTTGGGATAGAAACACTTGGTGATTTGGTTTGCCATTTTCCGAGAACATATGAGGATAGAACACAGTTTAAACAAACAAACAGTCTTATAATAGGCGAAACTGTTTGTGTGCGGGCTATGGCGGCAACTGCGCCAAAACTTTCACATATCCGAAAAGGTTTGGATATTATAAAGCTAAAAGCCGTTGATGAAGTAGGCTCGATTGAACTTACCTTTTTCAATCAGAGTTTTATTAAAGATGCAATAAAGCCTGGGGAAACATATGTTTTCTATGGCAAAGTAGATGGGATTCTAACAAAACCCGCTATGATAAACCCATTGTTTGAAATCAGCATAGACGATGCTCTTTATAACAGAAGTGTTCCATTACCGACCTCAATTACCGGAAGGATTATGCCGGTTTATTCTCTGACGGCAGGACTATCGCAAAAAATGATGCTAAATGCTGTGCGAAATGCACTTGACAAATGCGTGGAAAACTTACCGGATATTTTGCCAAATAGTATAGCCAAAAGGCATGAATTGTGTACCTGTCGATATGCTTACGAAAACATACATTTTCCACAAGATATGAAGGCATTGGAAATCGCGCGCAAGAGGCTCATTTTTGAGGAGTTCTTTGTGCTTGTTACAGCAATGAAGCACCTTAGGGAAAAGCGTATGGAAAAAACCGGTACGAAACTTAACATACCGGATTGGGATGAATTTTACGGAGCCTTTTCCTTTGAACCTACGGGTGCTCAAATACGGGCTATTGATGAAGCTGCTTCTGATATGGCATCGGACAGAGCGATGAATAGACTTGTTCAAGGTGATGTTGGCTCTGGAAAAACTCTAGTTGCCG
>Ga0209755_10006383_pt1 | contig 13085 bp, 8 predicted proteins | sample TergutCo191P1_FD_187301 | JGI IMG/M metagenome (GOLD analysis project Ga0209755, IMG submission 187301) | Cornitermes sp. P1 segment gut microbial communities from Petit-Saut dam, French Guiana - Co191P1 (SPAdes) (version 2) | ecosystem: Host-associated > Arthropoda: Insects > Digestive system >... | reverse complement strand
AGATTTCGTTTGTCAACGAAATAGCAAACCTATGCGAGAAAACAGGTGCGGACATCAAGGAAGTGGCCAAGGCAGTTGGACGGGATGGCAGGATTGGAGGCAAGTTCCTTCACCCAGGCCCAGGCTACGGAGGTAGTTGTTTTCCAAAGGATACGAGGGCACTCGTTCGTACCGCCAGAGAAGTAGATTCTCCACTGTCAGTGATCGAGGCGGCAATAGAGGCCAACGAAGAACAGAAAAACATGATGGTGCGCAAGATTGAAGACGCAATGGGGACACTGGATGGCAAAAAAATAGCGATACTAGGCCTTGCGTTTAAGCCGAACACGGACGACATGCGGGAAGCGCCCTCACTGACGATCATAAATGCGCTGATGGCAAAAGGGGCTCGTATTAACGCCACCGATCCTGCGGCACTTGCCGAAGCTAAATGGCGACTTGCGGATCTGGGGAACTCGTTTTCGCTCTTTGAAGATGAGTACGAGACAATGGATGGTGCCGATGCCCTTGTGATTGTCACGGAATGGAACCAGTACCGCAACCTTGATTTTGAGCGTGTAAGGAAATTGCTTGCATCGCCCGTGCTTTTTGATTTACGCAACATATACAAACGGGTTAGTGTGGAAAAGAAAGGATTTCGTTACTACGCAGTTGGACAGTGATAGAAGATTTTTTTGAAAATGCCATGGGGGCAGTGGCAAAAACCCTTTCACGAAAGCATAGATGATACTATAAAAATTTGCGAAAGCAGTTTAGTATAAATTAAATGTCCTCAAAAACCACTCGTATAGCCAGAAACACTCTTGCGCTCTATTTTCGACAAATAGTGATAATGTTGGTAAGCCTGTATGCTGTACGAGTAGTATTGGAAACCCTAGGCGCAGAGGATTACGGCATTTACAATGTGGTAGGCGGCGTTGTTGCTTTGTTCACGTTCCTAAACACAGCGTTGACAAGTGCAACTCAGCGTTTTTTGAATTTTGCCTTAGGGCAGAATGATTTGGAACAGGCAAGAAATGTGTACAGCACCAGCCTTATCATCCATGTGTTAGTTGCCTTGCTCTTTATCTTGTTTGCACAAACCGTAGGCTTATGGTTTTTCCATAATTGGCTGAACATACCATATGAAAGACAGGTTGCGGCCTTTGTCGTATATCAATTTTCTATTGTGGCGGCGGTCATAAGTATCCTTCGAATTCCCTATAGGGCTACTATTATTGCCTATGAGCGAATGTCTTTTTTTGCGATGCTCAGTATTGCTGAAGCGGTGTTAATGCTGGGTGCTATTTTTCTATTGCCAGTAATCCAGTTTGATAAATTAATGGCATACGCTGTTCTTGTTTGCATAATTGGGATTGTTATCTTGCTGATACATAAAGTGTATTGTAACAGGACATTTGAAACAGCACGTTTTAGGTATTGTAATGATAGGGGCTTGTTTCGGCAGCTTTTTGAATTTTCGGGATGGAGCGTTTTCGGTGGGATTGCAAATGCAAGCAGAAACCATGGGACAAATATACTGATAAATATTTTTCATGGTGTAACAGTGAATGCTGCCATGGGAATTGCAACACAGGTTAACGTGGCAGTATACCAATTCGTAAGTAATTTTCAGACTGCATTCAGGCCACAAATAATCAAATCATATTCCGCTAAAGATTATGATTATTTTATGCGCCTTATATTCCGAACTTCTAAAGTGTCATTTTTTCTGTTGTTTGTATTTGTATTGCCTTTGTATATAAATGCAGATTTTGTATTACAAATCTGGTTGAACAATGTACCTGAGTACGCTGTTGCATTTACACAACTTATTTTGCTGTCGTCATTGGTAAGTGCAATTATTGGCCCTTTATGGATGTCAATACAAGCAACTGGAGATATAAAGAAGTATCAACTTATTGTCAGTTGTTTTTTGTTTGCTAGTTTACCGTTGTCTTTTTTAATTTTACGGATAGGTTTTAGCCCTGTATGGGTATTAGTCATCAGAGTTGGTCTAGATATTTTGACCTTCATTTGGCGAATATTATTTCTCCGTATAAAAATTAAACTTCCAATTACAGGTTTTTTTTTCGAAGTGATTGTACCCATATTCATTATTTCAGGGGTTTCTAGTGTTATCACTGTGCTTCTGCATAATTTATTTACTACTGACTGGAATAGATTAATCATGTCATGCATCATTTCTACGGTAACTATCGGTTGTTTTGTATGGTTGTTTGGATTAAACAGACAAGAAAAAAAAATGTTATTAAAATGGCTAAATAGGAAACATCAATAAATTTTTAGGTAAATTTGGATTGCTGAGTTGGATCAAATGTTGAGAATGAAAAATATTGCCTTGCACGGAGCCTACCATGGGGATAATTTTGGGGATTCTCTTTTTGTAATATTATTTGTTGATTGGCTAAAGGAATTAAATGGGAATTATAATAAAAATATATATTTGCCATTTGCGGGAGATAGGATAAGAAAATTAGTTAATGTATCTGATAAACGTGGGCTGAAATGCTTGTTTCTTGCCGATTTGTTTGTCTTTGTGGGTGGTGGCTACCTAGGAGAACCTACGGGGAATATTAAAATGTGGTCATGTAGATTAATAATAAAGCATCTTTCAATAGCTTTTGTTGCATATATATTAAAAAAGCCATATATTTTTATAGGTGTAGGTGCAGGACCATTGTCATATAAGTTAGCAAGAAGACTAACAGTGTTTATTTGTAATAAAAGTAAAAAAGTAATAATCAGAGATAAGGAATCATATGATTATTTAATTGAGTATGGTGTCTTTTCGAATAAGCTTATAATTACAGCAGATTCAATATTATCATTTTCTAAAAAAAACGTAAAGCCAACATATGTGAATATTATTAAGCAAATTATTAAAAAACAAAATAATGGAAAATATATAGGTGTACATCTTCCATCAATAAACGAGAAATATATGGATAAATTATTATTATTAATCCAAGATTTGGAAATTTTTTGTAAAATTTTACCAGGGTGTAAAATTATAGTATTTAATGATCACTTCAAAAAGAAATATGATTATCGAGACCACCAAGTTTTTCTGTTGCTAAAACAAATATTTATAGAGAATATTATGTATTTTGACTATGAAAATCCTGATATGCTTATAGCGCTTATTAGTGAATTAGATATTGTTATTACATCTAAATTGCACTGTGGCATCGTTGCAAATTGCTTTAATAAATATACGGTTTCAATAGCAGTGCATGAAAAGACAAAAAGATTATATAATCAATTGGGAATTGAATCACGTCATACGTCTATCAGTTCATATAAAAAAGGGGATTTGCATATTTTGTTAGAGGAGTATAATAGCGACGAAAATAGTTATTTTAGTGTTTCGCAGCGAATAAGAGAAAAAGCAATGGAAAATAAGGAAGAATTGTTTTGTTTTATTAAAGCAAATAGTAATTGACAAAATGTCAGTTTGTTTTGTGTATTAAGGTATTAAAATATGAATATAAAAAGACAAATAGCAATTATTTGTTTCAAATATCCTCCAAGATATTCTGGATATGGACAACAATTGAAGTCCGTATTATTAAAGGTCAATAAAATTAACCCAAAGTTCCAGGTTGTTTTACTGACAGCATATTCGGATTCTAAGATTGAAGAAAATACTCTTCTGCGGATTATTCCCTTAGGTTCAAAAAAGGAAATTTCTGAAAAGTATAATTTTTATATATTTTGTTTGAATTTATTTTTTTGGTTAGTTAAAAATAGAAATGAATATCAGATAATCCACTGCATTAAAGCTGGACCTGAGGCAATCATTGCTAATACAATAAGTAAATATTTTAAGAAAAGATTAATAGTAAAAATTGCCCAAGATGAATTGAGCGATAATGAATTAAATGGCCTAAAAGGGATAAAATATTGCATGCGAAAATTTAGACATTATTTGTTAAAAAATGTTGATAAGTATATAGCAATCAGTGAAGAAATTGAAAAAAACTTGATTTGTAAAGTTTCATCCTCAACTGAAATTATTAGATTACCCAATGGTGTGGATATAATCACAAATTATCCGCTAACGAATATTGATGATATGGTGTTTCTTAGAAATTTCTTAGGGTTGCCACAAGCGGACATAATATTATTGTTTGTTGGTGCTATAAATAAGCGGAAAGGTGTTTTTGATTTATTAAATGCATTAGATAAAATTGATATATGTCCTGTGAGTGTAAGTCTTATAATATGTGGTCCCTTATTAGAAAAAATAGATTTCTTTAAGCTTGTTGATAAAATAAAACAAAAACAAAATAATATTCAGATAACATATAAGGGAAAAGTGAATAATGTAACCCAGTACATGCAAGCGGCAGATATCTTTATCTTGCCCTCACATTCTGAAGGGTTACCTAATGTTTTGTTAGAGGCTGCAGCTTGTGGATTGGGATTGATTGCAACAGATATTGGTGGTAATCGAGATGTCGTGATTGATCGAGAAACAGGGATCTTAGTTTCAACAAATGACAACGATTCTTTAAAAGAAAAAATTATTTCATTGATAGAAAATAAGTATTATCGCAAAAAATTAGGAAGTAATGCAAGAATGAGGATAGAGGAAATATTTTCTATTGAAAAAATAGCCGAAAAATATATTGAAATATATGAAAGTATGTTGGACAATTAAAGACACAATAGTATTTAAGGGGTGGTAATTTGCTAATCGTCGAATCGCTTCGGCATAGTTTACTATGCACATCCTGTTTTATCGTGAAAAATGAAGGATGCATTTGAATTGCCTTTCGTTCAGTGCATGCTCGCTTGGATGTCAAAAAATGGTATGAGTAAGTATTTTGCATATTTGTGCAGGACATTACTTCCTGCGGTATCTATGTTTCTTTTGTTCTCAATACCATCACTCAAACTTATCCATTCTAGTAATATTATTAATCTTGGGGTTTCGGGTTTGCTTTTTGTGTCTCTTATTGTGAATTATAAAAGTAATCTGAGAAAATTTCGCTCTTTATGCTTTGTTATTTTATTTTTTTATTTTTTCATAAAGACTATTCAACTATTGAATTCAGCTGATATTCTCGTCAATCCAATAGGTTATTTGTCTTTTGGTCTATTAGAACTTATTGATTTTGTTTATTTGTTGATTATTTTTTTTATCATAGCCTATCTTGCTAATCTTGATAGGCTTAGAATGGCAGGAGTATTAATTTTTTTTTGGGGTATAATATTAGCTGTATGGCAGCTTTCTGTTGGGATACCAACCGACAGAGATCTTGGTCAACATTATTTGACTATAAGTATGCCTGTTGGTGCCGCTCTTGCATATAGTTTGTCGATCGCATTTTGTTGCAGTATCAAGGTATGGAAAAGATTATTTTACGTAGCGGCTGGCTTGCTTCTATTTTTTGCTATTGCTTCATTATTGAGTCGGTCTGGTATGATATTTCCCTTAGTAGTAGTATTTTTTTTCATTGTTGGTAGTATGGTATTTAATAAGGGAATGAAATTATCGAATAAAATTTTTGTCCTGTTGTTTATAGGTATTATTTTGGTTTTATTCTTCGTTTTTATTGTGCCAACGGTTGAATTCCAGCAATTAGATAGGCTCATGAGAATTGCAGAAAACATTTCAGATGAGCCTCGTATTAGATTATATATGGAGGCAATGGATTTAATATTGCAGCGCCCAATATTTGGGTATGGAACAGGTTCAGCATTTGGGCATTATTATCATAACATATTTCTTGATATACTTGTAATGGGTGGGTTAGTATTATTTGTGCCATTTTTTATTTTTGTTGTTTCGTATTTTTGTTGTTTGAAGAATATATTAAAATACAAGTTACATGATTCTAAACTAATTGGATTTGCAGCTGCATCTTTGATGCTTTTTATGCAATTCAATACTTCTTTTTCATTCAGAAATGCATATATATCCGTTGGAGCTATGGTTTTATTGTGCCTTGCTGTTTATGATTTTAAATGTACTCGTTTATCCAATTCTTTTCGACTGATTGTAAAATGAATAAAATTATTCGTAAAAATATCATTGCATATTTTAATATAGCCAAATTATATTAGGTTAGTATTGTCATTGTAAATAACAACAATGAGGTAATTACAGTGAGGAATATTATAAAAAAAATCACGTATAGCAAAAACCCTATTATTGTCAGTTTGATACAAGGACCTATTGTCAATTTTATTTTCTTTTTGAGAAAAATTAAATTAACAAAATTATCTCGATTTGATAATAGATGTATTAAATCAAATGAAAAATTAGTTAGTGCTTTTAAAGAAGCGCTTTATCAATTTTCATATGTTAGAAGTGGTGATGCTGGAATATTTATTAATGCATACTTGAACAAATTTGTCGTCTCAATAAAAATTGCGCAAGTATATTTAGGGAAAAATGAACCTATTTTGTTGTGTGTGGTTAAAAATGATTTGGAGAAAGTAAAATTGCAGATCGAGTATCATCGAAAAATAGGTGTCAGGCATTTTGCTTACATAGATAATTTATCGCAGGATGGTACTTTTGAATGGTTGAAGGAGCAAAGCGATGTTTCTTTATTTTCAGTGAGTGAAAAATTTCATATAACTGTGAAAGATGCCTGGAAAAAACAAGTTACAGATTTATTGGGTTATGATAAATGGTATTTAATCCTTGACTCGGATGAATTATTTATATATCCTGGCATTGAAGAAAAAAATATTAATAAATATATTGATTTCTTGGAATACAAGAAAATAAAAAGCACTTTTTCTCCAATGATAGACATGTATTCTGACAAAAAGTTATTTGGGCGAGATGTCAGTCCAGGTGGTATAATGGAAGAATATTGCTTTTTTGATACGGATTCGTATGTAAAAATAAAAAATGGTGCTAGATACAACGTAAGAGGTGGGCCAAGGGCACGACTATTTTCTACGAAAAGTAATCCGTTTTATTGTGGGCTTGGGAAATATGCGTTAACAAAAGTAAGAGAAGATATGATCATTTTTGCACATTTTAATTTACCATATAAATATAATTTTGGAACGAAAGGGGCAATAGCATTTTTATTGCATTATAAATTTTTAATGCAAGATAGTGTTAAGTATATGGATCACATAAAATCGGGTGTTATGTCATCAGGGGGGAGTTCTGAGTATAAAGTATATATGCAATTATATGAAAAAAACCCAGAATTAACATTTTTTTATGAGAACGCACAAAAGTTAAATAATTCGATGGATTTAATGAAAATTAATTTGATTGATGAAGAATTTTTTTCTGATTTCTTAAAAAATGATATATGATTTTTTGAACTATTCAGCTATAGACTTAATTTGGCCTTTCCCAGTCTCCCTTAAGCTTCCAGTTCGAAAATTGTTTTTTTGAAAGCGATTTTTTTACAACTTTTCACTTCAGGGGACTTAAAATGCATTAGCTGAATAAAGTTGCGGCGGAGTTTTCATTAATAATACCAACTTGCGATAGAATTGATGAATTAAAAAGGGTATTGCAAAGTGTGTATTGTGAACTGTACTGCCATCTGAGGTTATTGATGATTCAATACTGCCCATTACAAAGGAGATATTTTGGGAAGCTCCAAGTAAAATTAAAACATATTATTATTGCGTAATGAAATTTCAAAAGGAGCCCCTAGCAGGGGAATAGAGGTATGGATTTTGCAGCGACCGAATGGATAACTCTTCTTGATGATGAATTTATGCCAAATAAAATTGAATCGTTGAGTGCATTATAGAAGATAAAAATGTTGATATTATCTATCATAGAGCAACAATAAATATGCTAAACGAAAAAGTTGCATATTTGATACCGTATTTATATCCATTCGATGGCGAAAAAATGTTGAATAAATTGCTAGTAAAAAACGTCATTGGTGAAACATCATTAGTATCTTGCAGGCGAAGCGAATTAACAGAATGTGGTAAGTTGATGAAAAATCAATGGCATTACAGGATTATGAATTGTGGATTGGGTTAGCAAAATTTGGTTGTACGTTTAAATATTCTGATAAGGTACTTGTTGATTATGATTATCTAATCAAAAAAAATAGTATGTCCAAGAGCATAGAAAACGATAAAATTTCCCTTGCATATATTTAAAGGAAACATGATAATATATTTATAAAATTGTCAGAAATAGAAAAACGAGAATATGGGGAACGGAAACAAAAAATGAAAGTTCATAAGTCGTTACTAAATGGGAATATTATTCAGGTAATTTTAAGGTTGATTCTGCTTAATCCGTCAATGAAAAATATCGTTTCTCTTGTTGTGTTACCGTTTGGTTTAGAATTAACATTCAAAGTGATGGCTATAATTAGAAATTGATAATAGTGCATACAATAAGCAAAAAAAATGAATTTGTGGTTCAAGTCTTTATCGGATGTTGTCTGTTTGGGAATTGTAAAAATGAAATTAATACATAATAATAGTACATTTGGAAAAAAAGAAAGAATTGTTGCTAGATGGCTTATGAACTACCCGCAAATAAAAATATTTGTGAAAAATGTATATCAATTCATACTATGGATAATATATAAAAAAAAATATACTTGTAAATCAAATTATTCTATTCAAGTAATAAAAAAAGAAAATAATGAATCCTTTTGGGGTTATTATGATAAAGTTCCACTTAGCCCTGCTGGAAAATATATTCTGTTTTATTCTTGTAAACATTCAACAAATAAAAAACCAAATATTAAAAATACTATTACTATAATTTTACAGGAAGTTGTTACTCATAAAATACTGTTGAATATACCTGTCAGTGTCTATAATTGGCAACAAGGGTGTCGTCTTCAATGGTTGACAGATGATTTGTTTATTTTTAATGATTTTGATGATGAAAAAAAAATGTATGTCGCTTGCGTATGGTCTGTAGCTCAATTGAGTGAAATCAGGAAGTTTAATAATCCAATTCAAGATTCGTATAGACAAAAATATTATTTGTCGTTAAATTACCAGCGTCTCATGTCTGTATGCCCAGATTATGGTTATAGAAATTTGCCCATGCTTAATTTGGGAGAGTTGCGGGATATCACCAATGATGGCATATGGAAAGTGGATTACAATACTGGTGAAAGTACGTTGCTTGTAAGTTTAGTGGATATATGTTCGATTAGGAGAGCCCTTAATATGGAATGCGCCCTACATACAGTTAACCATGTTATGATTTCTCCGTCAGGTAATAGGTTTATTTTTATTCATAGGTATTATATTGGGAAAAGGCGTTTTGACAGATTATTCCTCGTCGATTCAGCAACGGGAAATTTGAAACTTCTTTTTGATTATGAAATGGTGTCTCATTTTTTTTGGGTGAATGATAAAACGATTGTGGCTTATTTAAGGGATTCGGATGGGGAGAATGCCTATAATTTAATAGATGTCGATACAGGGATTTTTAGCAAAATTATTTGTGAACAGCTTGACCCTCTGGGCGATGGGCATCCCCATGTATTTGGAGACTGGTTAATTACTGATTCTTATCCCGATAAGGCAAGAATGCAATGTCTTGTGTTGTTAAATTTAAAGACCAGGGAGGTAAAAAAGTTGGGAGAATTTTTTCATGGATTAAAATACACGGGGGAAACGCGTTGTGATTTACATCCAAGGTTTTCTATCGATGGCAAGTCAGTTTTTTTTGATTCCGTTTTTTCGGGGAAACGACAACTTTACAGGATGAGTCTGAGTCAATGAGTTTCTCAGTTCTTATTTCGGTTTATTCGAAAGAAAATCCTCAGTACTTAAATGAGGCCTTATGTAGTATTTGGGATTGCCAAACTAGAAAACCAGGTCAGGTGGTTTTGGTTAAAGATGGTACACTTACAGAGGAATTAGATATATGTATAAATACATGGGGAAATAAATTAGGTGAAATACTAACTGTAATTGAGCTAGAAAAGAATAGTGGACTAGCTATAGCATTGAATGCAGGTTTGCAGGAATGTCGTTATGAATTGGTGGCCAGAATGGATGCAGACGATGTTTCACTACCAATCCGTTTTGAAAAACAAGTTGCCTTTATGGAAGAAAACCCTGATATAGTAGCTTCAAGTGCGGTACTTGAGGAATGGGATGATGATTTTTCAAAGTGTATTGGTATACGGACAGTGCCATTGGGACTAGATGAAGTAAAAGTATTTGCTAAGTACAGAAACCCATTGAGTCACCCGGTAACTATATTTCGTAAATCAGTCATAATGCTTGTTGGTGGATACCCTGCTCTTAGGACTTCGCAAGATTACGCGCTTTGGTCTTTGTTATTAACAAAAAAAAATAAACTAGTAAATTTGCAAGATGTTCTGCATAAGCAACGCGCTGGGAACGGATTGCTCGACAGAAGAGGGTTTCGATATTTTAAAGGGGAATTAAAGCTGCTAAAATATCAACATGCTATTGCATTTCTGAATGATTTTGAATATATGAGAAATGTATTTATTCGTTTTACTGTTCGTGTATTTCCTGGTTTTATCAAAAATATTTTGTATAAATATCTAAGGTAAATGACCCTATGAAAATATCTGTTATTGGTGGTTCTGGTTTCATCGGGACACGCCTGGTTACGCGTTTACTTGCCTCTGGATATGTAGTTAGAATAGTCGATAAGAATAACAGCTACAAATATCCGCACCTTCGCCTCTATGCCGATGTTCGTGAGCCAGATACTCTGGAGAGAGCACTTGTTGATTCAGATGCCGTGATAAATCTTGCCGCTGAACATCGTGATGATGTATCACCGAAATCTCTATATGATGATGTAAATATAACTGGTGCAGAAAATGTATGTAATATTTGTGTAAAACTTGGAATAAATAAAATCATATTTACTAGCTCTGTAGCTGTTTACGGTTTTGCGCCAATTGGGACAGATGAATCTGGTAAAATCAATTATTTCAACGACTATGGCCGCACTAAGTGGTTCGCCGAGGAAAAATACCGCCAGTGGCTTAATTTTGATTCTAGGAATTCCTTAACAATTATTAGGCCTACCGTTGTTTTTGGAGAACAAAACCGTGGGAATGTTTATAATTTGCTAAAACAAACCGCAGGCAAGAAATTTTTAATGGTTGGAAATGGAAAAAATATTAAATCAATGGCATATGTGGAAAATGTAGCAGCATTTATAGAATATAATTTAGATAATGGTTCTGGAGAATATCTTTATAATTATGTTGATAAACCTGATTTTGATATGAATACGCTTTTGGGTGAAGTGAATATATTATTGGGAAAACCAAAAAGGTTGGTTCATCTGCCGTATTGGGTGGGCTATTTGGGTGGTTTATGTTTTGATGTTTTATCAAAACTGTTACGTAGAAATTTATCAATTAGTTCAATACGCATAAAAAAATTTTGTTCAAATACAATGTTTGGAATAACGAACATCAAGGAAACAGATTTTGAAGTGCCAGTGCAATTGGCTGAAGGATTGAAAAAAACGGTTCAATACGAATTTATTACTAGAGTGAATGATCATGTTTTTTATACAGAATAATTGAATGGCCTAAACAGCTCTCTGTCTATGAGGCTTTGAGTTACATAATTTCAATTGACATGGTTAATGAGAACTAATGCTGGATAACTAGGACATTATTGAACCAACTATTTGTACTGATGATAAAGCCGTGACCACTATCTCGGATTAAATTTCTGATAGACACCTTTTCGCTCAAAATAGGCGAAAATTGAGCGTTAGGGACTTGCATAAACGGTGCGAAAATGCGCAAAGCATTATTATTTTGATTCAATTGAGTGTCAATTACTCTTAAGCCATCTATCGTTATTTCTCTTGGCAGAAATGTTTGGTATCCAAAATCCCAGGTTCCGTCATTATCACCACCAATGATTATGGCGGTATTAGAATTTGGATGAAGCGTACTATTCCTAATAACAATTTCACCGTCCCAAGTCGAGCCATAATCAGATCGCATGTATATGAATGTATTGCGAATAATGGTGGTATTTTCAACCATCAATAAACCTGACCCATTGATGGTTATTCCTGAATGCCCAAGCGTGCTGTTTTTAATGGTTGCATTATGGACCCCCCTGTGAGCATCAAAACGTGACAAATAAACCTCATCGAATGTAATGTTTTTGCTTTCGCTAGATGCAAAAATGCCCCATATAGCCGTATCGGTTATATCGTTTATTTGTCTAACATTCCTAAGAACAAGGTTCACGGTCAGTTGTGTTTGGATTCCATATGACCCCCCGCGTTTTAGTCCTGTAAAATAGCTGTTTTTAATTGTTACATTTGCTGCATGACGAATTTTCAAACCATTATATGGTGCAGTATCATGCTCATCAACAATGTAATGCCTGAAACCATCCAGCATGGTATTTGAGCGTTCTATTACGATATTACGCGCATGATAAATGGATGACGGAGCACTATGATTTACTATTGTCGTAAATGTTCCACCAGTGATTGTTAGTTGCTCGGTATCAATGGGGCGAATAGCACTGGTGGTTATTCGTTCGTAATCCCAAAGAATAGGGGTCGTTGAGCAGATATTCCCATTAACATCTACAAGAAAAGCCTCTCTTTGTGCTTGTCCGCTATCTTGATTCTCACCACGTCTAATAAATCGTTTCACTGTGTTATTTTCAACTTTTACCAAGGAGGGGTGTTCGAATGTTCGGCCTATATTTGTTTGTCCCCTTGCCAATGAGGTTACAGTGTTGCCCAATGACTGTACAGCGTATCGGCTAGTTACTTGAAACACCCAAACTGTTGGATCCACTAAATGTTGATCATCTATAATAAAATGTGCATCCCTCCAATTCGTGTCTGTTTGAATAGTTACGGTTAAAGCCATCCCGCTAATATAATATATTGCGCCATAATCGGCACGAACAGGTTTGTTCAGCCTGTTGGCTTCGTTATGGGCATTGTAAATGGCTCGCAAATCACAAGTCTCGCCGTCACCAACCGCCCCAAAATCATAGTAATAAATAAAATTTGCCCGATCCCTACCATCACTATACACCGTCACCGTAACGAATGCCTCGGTCAGCGTATTGCCGCCTTCCAGTGAGGTTGCGGTTATTATAGCCGTTTGCCCCACCACGTC
>Ga0209755_10006382_pt1 | contig 13085 bp, 14 predicted proteins | sample TergutCo191P1_FD_187301 | JGI IMG/M metagenome (GOLD analysis project Ga0209755, IMG submission 187301) | Cornitermes sp. P1 segment gut microbial communities from Petit-Saut dam, French Guiana - Co191P1 (SPAdes) (version 2) | ecosystem: Host-associated > Arthropoda: Insects > Digestive system... | reverse complement strand
TACGCTCGTTCCCACGCCTCCCTCACCCACATTTTGCCAGCCCTGGTCTTGCTTCGCAAGCCCTTATTCGGGCTGGCAAAACGTCAGTTACCTAGAACGTTATGTGAAAGTTGCGCAAGATGTTGTAAAATAAAAACCCCACCAAAATAGGCAGGATGATTTATTACAGACGTTCAATAGCCTGTATTTCCCATATTTCCAATGGGTCTTTGGCAATTGTGTAATATACACGAACTCTTTGACCGTTGCTTATAGATGAAGCACGTCCTGTAAAATTCATTCTTTCAGTCAAAACATTATCATCAGTGGAAACAGTAATAGTTGTATTGGACTGTCCTCTAAAAATTACTTCTGAAACATACCTTACTCGGACAGTTGGGAATGTGTACTCATTCCGTCTATCTTTTTTGTCCATTGCCACTCTTGCATCCATTAGATCAACTAATGGGTATATTATTGGATCAAAAGAATTTGACGAACCACCCATTGCTCCACCTGTCATCATACGCATCATTACATCTTGTTGTGTAGTTACTCTGGCATCATTTACTGTTATAAAACGCATTCCACTGGCAACAATAAAATTGGAAGGGTTAAATGGCGATCTTTCTACATTGCGGATAAAATATGCCATTATCGTTGTTCGGCTTTCTCGTCTTCCACTTTCTTCTATAGCAAATCTTACAGCAAGAATATAAAATGTTGCAGTTGCATTTACCTCCGTTGGAAATGTTGGAACCATTACTTCACGATACTCTAATGGGTATGAATTTGTATCAATTCCAAAAGCCGCTCCTAATGCAGTATCCATTGCGGTTGCTGCTCTTTGTCCCAAATCTTGTAAGAAAATTCTTTTTGCATTGGCATCGTGACCTTTATAAAGTGCCCGAAGCTTAAAATAATACGGGCGTCCTGGTTCAATTAAACCAGCATCTGTAATTTCACTTATGCTGTTTATAACCCGTGGTTGAAGAGCTGCCTCAATACTTTCAACAGTTGCTATGTTATCACTTCCTGAAACTAATTTTTCAGCATCTTCCTCAACAAGCCGTTGAAGCAAATCCATTTGTGCCTGCATTTGCTCTTCAGCAGTTTGTTGTCTCTGATTTGAAGCACTTGATCCTTGTGTATTTGATGAAGTTCCACACCCAATGAACGAACAGGCAAAAACAATTGCCATAACCGCTATAATTTTCCTTTTCATACTCTCCTCCATAAATCTTTTTGGGGTTTTCTCCCTTTAATCCACAGCCTTGAATGGCTGGTTAAGCGGTATTTTCATACCCCTCATATAAATAAAGTACACTCTATTTTAATACGTGTCAAGAAAGGGGAACCAAATATATCGTTAATTTAAGATAGTAACGGGTGTATGGAAACTAAAAAGCTGGATTTGCGTCAAATTTTGTCGGCAAATATCAAGGAACAACGCCAAATTCTCGGAGTTTCACAGGAAAAACTGGCTGAAATGGCTGGTCTTTCGTGGCAAACGGTTAATAGCATAGAATGTCAGCGGACGTGGGTTAGTGACAACACGCTTGAAGCCTTTGCTTCTGTATTCAAAATAGAGACTTTTCAACTGCTTATGCCGCAAGAAGCCAGAATTGCCCTGTCCTTAAACTCAACTGAAACATTGCGGAAGCTGGCTGAAGCTAAAAAAGGCTATGACGACACTTTCGCTGAAATATATAGCAAGGCAACGTAATCCATATAATTGAAAAAGTTTTTTTGAGTTCATCATTATTTTTGTCAATTTTGGGATTTCCTAATCCTTAAAGTAATAAATTTCGTAATTTGCAACTGAAAAAAGGTTGCAAATATTCTGTAATTAGTGTATATTTCTAGTAGGTGAAAAAATGGCAAAGTCTATAAAACTATTAAAACGCTTGTTGAGTAACCCTAAAGATTTCACTTTTGGAGAACTGGAGACACTATTAACAGGTTTTGGATTTCAGCTATCAAATGCAGGAGGCACTAGCGGATCAGCAGTCAGATTTATCAATTTTAAGACAGGACATATTATCCGCCTTCACAAGCCGCATCCATCGCCTGTTTTAAAACAATATCTTATCAAGTTCATAGTTAATGAACTAAAACAAGGAGGTTATTTAAATGACTGATAATATACTCAAATACAAAGATTTTTACGGCAGCGTTGAATATTCAGCGGCTGATGAATGTTTTTTCGGGAAAATAATTGGAACTACTGACCTCGTAACTTTTGAGGGCAATAGTGTGGATGAACTTAAAAAAGCTTTTACCGAAGCGGCTGAGGATTATTTGGTTATGTGCAATGAAGCTGGGAAAGAACCGCAAAAATCCTATAAAGGCTCATTTAACATTCGCATTTCACCAGAACTTCATAGGACGGCGGCAGTTATTGCAAGCAAGGAAGGGATTTCACTTAATGCATTTGTAGAAAGAGCTATCTTTGATGAAGTAGGCGCATTGGTGTAATTGTATCATTTATTCCTTAATAAAATATAAAAAATTATTTCAAAATGCGCAACCTTCACATAACAAACAATAACTGCTCCAGCGGCGACAAGCGCCGCCTACGGGGTGCGAAAAACCGCAGTCGCCGCTAAAGCGGCTTTGTGCGGTTTTCTCGCACCCACATTTGGGGCAGGGGTCAACGCTTCGCGTTGCCCTGTTACCTGCCCCAAACGTCAGTTATTTAGAACGTTAAGCGACAGTTTTACAATTTATTTTTTGATAAGGGTTCGAGCAATATGCTGCCGTTAACCTTTCTTTATTTTATTAACATATCTTATCTTTATTACCTTTAAAATAAGAATTTTATTTATTAGGCTTTCTTAATTAATTTGGTAAAAACATGGTAAATTTTATTGGCTTTGGTAAAACCGCCGCCTAACAAACGGTAACTGCTCCGGCGGCGACGTTGCGCCGCCTACGGGCTACGAAAAACCGCAGTCGGGCTTGCGCCCTTGGTGCGGTTTTCTCTCCGCCACATTTTGGCAGCCCTGCAAGCGCAAAAGCTTGGTTTGGAATGTTATTTTATGCTTTTGCACTTGCTTATTCGGGCTGCCAAAACGTCAGTTATTTTGAACGTTAAGCGAAATGCCAAATTAATCGTATAAAAATATTTTTTTGTTGAAAATATAATAAATATATGATAAAATATACAACGGAGGATTTATGAGAAAAATTATTATTTTATTAATATTTATTAATGTTCTATTTATTATATCTTGTAATAATAAGAATACAAAGGGTAAAAATGATTCAAATATGACTGAAACTGTAAATAATGATTTAAATATAACCGAAGCTGTAAATGAAATTATGGATTATGAAATAATACCCCCCCAAAATGCTTCAATGATAAAACTTAATGGAATAACAGATTACATATATCTTGATAGTGGGGATAAATATAAAGAAACTGATTATAAAATGAATACTGTTAATATAGAATGCTATAATAAAAATGAAACTGTTTCTCCTAGACGCGGTTTTATTTATTTTAATGGCGGTTTATATGACAGAGATATGATAATATATTATAATCATACTCAAACACAAAAAAGGAATCAAAATAATGTATATTATTTTGATTATTATTTATTTTCTGCCAATGAATATTCAGATATTAGATTCGAAAGAAATATTTTTATTAATACAGAAAATTATATAATAATTATTACAATAGAATTATTAAATTACGATCTTATTAGAGAGATAATAAGAGAAAATAGTCAATATTTTAAAATATGGGATGGAGAAAAGAGAGTAGAATATGATGAAGGTTTACTAAATGAATTAAAACATTCAGCTTGGACATCATGGGATCATGAAAACAATGCAACAGAACATTTCATAGAAAATATTGTGAGTAATGAAAAAAATATCGCAGTTTTGTGGAAGAATGAAACAGAGGAAATTGTTAATAGTATAATACTTGAATGAAATAAAATATTTAAATTAAATAAAAAAGAAATTATTGTAATATGGGCACTTCGCATAACAAACGGTAACTGCTGCGGGCGCTGTTCGCGCCCTCGGGGTTCGGTCGGCTAGGTCGGTCGCTTCGCTCGCTCCCACTCCTCCCTCACCCACATTTTGCCAGCCCTGGTCTTGCTACGCAAGCCCTTATTCGGGCTGGCAAAACGTCAGTTACCTAGAACGTTATGCGACATTTTCCGCAGAATTTATTTATTAAGGTTTAAGAAATTTATTATAATATAAATTCTTTTTGCCCCACATTTATTTGTCTCTCCACGCCGTCCTGGCGTGGGGGTTGATAAGAAATAGGCAAAAATAGCAAGAGAATATTTTTACCATTCTTTAGGATTACCGTTTGGCGGTGTAATCTTAAATGTTTCTCCTGAAGGTTCTATTACAAATAATCCATGATTTAATGCAAGTTTTCTAATGTCATCTGGTATTACAACACCTGCAACAGCTCCTAAAAATGAGCGTTTGTCTCCGTGCAAATCTGCGTATTTTCGCATTTTTTCAAGTCGTTGAATATGAGAGTTTACATGATCGGAAATTAGTTTTGTTTTAACTTCTACAAGCATGGCTTTATCGCCGTTTTCCAACATGACATCAATTTCCATAAAAATATCATTATCATAATCTGAAACATCTGAATTTCTGGTGGCTCTTGGAAAATTAAATCCAAGTTCTCTGAATTTTTCTCTTAAATTAGGTGCGACCATATATTCAGCGATTTCGCCTAAACGGTTGGAATATTCGCCAAATCTTTTGTTTATGTCCTTTATTTGGCGGTCTGTTTCTTTTTGAGATTCCTTTATAACACGATCAGTTTCTTGTAAGGCTGCCCAGACTTGCTCGAAGCCTATGTTTTTGGGGTAGTTAGTCTGTATATGTGTATCTGCCATGTTAACTCCTTACTTATACTATACATCTTTTCAGCGTTTTTGAGAAGTTTTTAATCGCTTATTTTTGCTTTTTTTGCCTATTGCGCTCTTCTTCGAATGCTTCTCTTACAGTTTGAATAACGGTTTCAGTAATTGTTTCTTTTATTTCTTCTATTATGTCATGACGTAACTTTTCTAGCTCTTTTGTAGGGGAATGGGTCTCAACAAACAACTCGTACATTTCTATATTTAAGGCTTTGGCAATACGCTCTATAAGGTCAGTAGCAGGGAAATTTCGACCCATTTCAAGCATACCTATATAATTTGAAGTAACTTTGACCTTTTCAGCAAGTTGAGACTGCGTAAAACCGCATTTTTTACGGTATTCCTTCAAATTTTTAATAAAAATCATGCCCAAACGTTTCATATTCCACCTATTGATAATATAATTACCTATTTTTCCTACTTGACAAACCGATAATTACTTAGTATTTTACGTGTAACTGTCGGTTTTATTGAGTTATCTTACGGTTCTTTAGAGGTAATTCAGAAAACCACAAAATACCGCCTTTTTGGGCTGTACATATTTTGTCATGCGGACAATAAACGCAAATTAAATTTAAAGGAGTAAAGAATGAAGAACAAAAGAAATTTATTGGTAATTATTGCAATGTTTGCAATAGTTGGACTTTCGTTTGCCCAAGACGGCACAACTTACAAAATAGGCGACACAGGTCCTGGCGGCGGTATTGTATTCTACGATAAAGGAAGCTTTTCTAACGGCTGGCGTTACCTTGAAGCCGCTCCTGTTGATCAATCAACACGTAAAAAGAATGAAATTACAGGAAAATTTGAAGGAGGATTGATATGGAGATCAAAGGGTACATTTGTTAGTATAGAAACTACATCAAGAGAAATAGGAACTGGTAAAGCAAACACAGCCGCTATTCTTGCCTTAGACCCAACCGCTCCTGCCGCAAAAGTATGCCGCGATTATCGCGGCGGCGGTAAAAGCGATTGGTTCTTGCCAAGTCTGGACGAACTAGCTATAATGTTTGATTGTAGGAGTGCCTTAGGGGATCCGTCAGGTTTATACTGGTCCTCGACGCAGTACTCGAATGTGCACCCTGGTCAAAATTTTGCGTATTCTGTGAATCTCACAATTGGTAATACGGAACTCACACTTGGCGGTACACGTGCTACTGCGGGTCTCGCATTTGGCAATGTGGATAGAAACGATGCCAAGATTATGGAATTTTCAGTTCGTGCCATTCGGGCTTTTTAAGAGAAAGTAAATTTAAAGCAGTGTCAGGTATTTTTTAATGTCTGGCACTTAAAATTTTTTATGGAGGAAAATTATGGTAGCAGAACCATCACTTTCAATTACTGAAATGGTAAATGGTATTCCTAACTTATGGAATTTTGGAGTAGGTCTTCGTAAAGAATTTATAAACCGCAATGGCTTTATTTACGCCTGCGATTTTGAAGCAAGGCTTAATATCGATCTTATATCTTCTGTTAATATTGATAAATTAAATGGTACTGTTAATACTCCTGCTTTTTCAGAACTTGTTAATAATTTTGAAACAAGCGCAACACTTGCAATGGTTGTAGGAATTGATCGTCTTAGTTATCGCCGATTAACAAAACTTCTAAAAAAACATTGGGAAAAACTTGATAAACCTTTGGAAGATGAGGGAGATAATCCTATAAATAAGGATAGTGTAGAAACGGCTCTAGAAAATTTTAGTTTTGCTGTCAGAAAAATAGAAGCGTTAAAACGTATTGCAAAAATTGCAGAGCAAGGCGCTCCTTTTCTTAAAGATTTTTATCTTGACAGACGTTTCCGCAATCTCAGCACAGCCTTGCAAGGTATCCATAAATGCTTGGAAAAAATAATAAAAGAAATTGGATAAAGGCTAATAATATCTAAAATTATTATAAGGATTAAATATTGGAACAGCCACTTTCTGTTACTTTAATTCCTCTTATTGTGAGTATATTTTATTTTATCGCTATGCCATTTATAGTATTTTATTGTTGGAAAGAACAAAAAAAAATTAACGAAGTTAAGCGGAATTATTAAATTTATTTACCCTTTGCAGAACCTAAGAACCTGCGGTTCTACGGTACTGCGATCTATTTTTATTATAAGAATTATTTCCTATTTGGTTTTATTCTGTTGTTTTTTCCATTTTATTTAATTTTTATAAATATTTCATTGTAATTGCGTAAGACCTAACAATCCTACGGATAGTTAGGTAATTTATTAAAATAATTTTATTTCAATATTCCCTGTAAAAGCCCTGCTTAATACGCAAGCGTACCGCTTGCTTTTTTTAGTGTTTAATTTATTGGTTTTTTCATAATTTATTTTAATATGTTAAATTTTCAGTTTTGGCAGGACATTTACAGGGAAGCTTTTTTTATAAAGTTAATTCAAAATAAATTATTTATTTGTTTAAAAATTATCCCTCGCCCTTGTACATCCATGTACAAGGGCGGTTTGTCTTGGGGCAAAAAGAATTTTAATTATTGACAGTATTGATATATTTTTACAATTATAATACAAATATAATGTAAACAGTTTTGTTTTGTTGTTTACAATATGGCGGAAAACGATCGCATAACAAACAATAACTGCTACGCCGCCGACAAGCGGCGGCTCGGGGTTCAGAAAACCACAGTCGGGCGTGCGCTAGGCGCTGGAACGCCCTTTGTGTGGTTTCCTTCACCCACATTTTTTTGTGCCCGTAAAAATGCTTCGCATTTTTCTCTCATCGGGCACAAAAAAACGTCAGTTATTTTGAACGTTAGGCGCAAGTTTTGAAAAATTAATTGAATATAACCTGTTAAATATTGACTAAAATAAATATCTTGTATATTATTATTTTATAGGAGTAAAATATATGTTAAAAAAAATATGGATTAAAATTATTTTATTAATAATCTCATTTTGTTTTGTATTTTCATTAGGTGTATTATTTAGTTATTTTTATTTTGGATCTGATATGGGTTATCGACAAGGACAAAAAATGATGGCTGATTATTTTTATTATGAAATATTAAATAATTTTGGCTCTTGGTCAAAACATGACGAAGATGAAAAAAATTATAAAGTATTTGGGGGTATTGATTTAAAAGGTCCTGCAAGGATAGATTTTATTTTAGTTAATGATATAAAATCAATAATAATATATGAATATAAATAATTATTAAGGAGAATTTAATATAACAATTTATTTGTATATTTTATTTGATAATTAGTGGTCAACCTATTAAGATAAATTGAATTAATCTAAGAGATAATAAATAATTATTTATAGGAAATTAAGACTCTTAATATTTTTAATAAAAAAATAAAATTGGTTAAATCAAAACCAGCGCCTAACAAACGGTAACTGCTGCGGGCGCTTTTCGCGCCCTCGGGGTTCGGTCGGCTAGGTCAGTCGCCTACGGCTCGTTCCCACGCCTCCCTCACCCACATTTTGCCAGCCCTAGTCTTGCTTCGCAAGCCCTTATTCAGGCTGGCAAAATGTCAGTTACCTAGAACGTTAAATGCAATGCTAAATATTAAAATATATATTGCTCAATTAAAGAAAATGTAATATACTCATATAAAATATCAAAAGGAGTGTAAGAAATGAAAAAGATTTATTTTTTCGTTATTATGTATTTTTCAGTATTATTTATTTATGCACAAACAGAAAATGATTTCGAAGTTACTCTAACGACGGATAATACTGGGGCAGTTATTACAAGATATAAGGGAGGAGCAATCGCTCAACTTCGAATTCCAGACCATATACAAGGATTCCCAGTAAAAGAAATTGGCAGTTTTGTATTTCAAAACAATTATAATATAAACTCTGTTATATTACCATATGCAATTAAAAAAATAGGTGATGAAGCTTTTTATGGTTGTAGAAATTTAACTACTGTAATAATTCCAAGTAATGTTGAAAGTATTGAATTCGTAACAAGGTCAGCACGATCACCTTCTGGTGGTTATTATAATACAGCTAATTTTGGTGGTTGTAATTTAAATTTATCTAGTATGGCAGCTCTAAAACAAAGAAGTTATCATGAAAATTTTACTTCAAAATCAATAGGTGATTATTCAGTAACTTTAACAAATGATTATACAGGTTTAATTATTACAAGTTTCAGACACACTAGAAATTCTTTTGATGTAAGTATACCAGGAAATTTAGAAGGAATGCCAGTGAAAGAAATAGGCAGAGGTTCATTCGTAAGACAATTAATGTGGGGAGATGAATCAAATGGTAGATTACTAATACCTGAAGGTGTAGAAATAATTAGACAAAATGCTTTTGGTGGTGGCGATAAAAATTTTGGAAGTAATTTCACATCCATTATTATGCCCAATACATTGAGAATAATAGAAAAAGAAGCTTTTAGTTTATGTAGGAGGTTAACTAATGTAATTATACCTGAAGGTGTTACAACAATAGGTGATAATGCTTTTAATCAATGTGAGAATTTAACTAATATAACAATACCTTCAACTGTAACAATAATAGGTAATAATGCTTTTTCTCGTTTACGTAATTTAACTCAAGTTAATATTAATTCAAGTACAAATTCAAATGATAGAATAATTGGTAATGGTGTATTTTCATTTTGTGATAGATTAGTTACTATAATAATTCCTGAAGGAATAATTGAGATTGGAGAAGGTGCTTTTTCAAATTGTTCTTCATTATCATCAGTTGTTTTGCCTTCTTCTCTGATGAGAATTGGTAATAATGCATTTATTAACACTAGATTACCATTATCAACTCAAGCAGAATTACGACGTAAAGGTTATACAGGTAATTTTTAACATAAAAATAAAATAATTACTATCGGCACTGCATTTAACAAACAATAACTGCTACGCCGCCTGTTCGGCGGCTCGGGGTTCGAAAAATCGCAGTCGCTTCGCTTGGTGCGGTTTTCTCTCACCCACATTCCAGCCCACCAAAAAACCTTCGGTTTTTTCTTATAAGGTGGGCTGGAACGTCAGTTATTTAGAACGTTATGTGCAATATTGCCTAAATCCCATTTTAAATTTGAAAATATATTCCAAGTGTATACAAAAGTATACACTTGGAATATATGAAACGAAATTATAGTATTTACTAAAAGTTTGACTTATGTTATTATATCCAGTTATGGGAGAACAACTACTTTTACTAGATATTGAAACAGAAAAAGCAATATACGAAAAAGATGAATATCTTACTCAGCAGCTTATAACATACATTGGGAACAAACGCTCTTTATTGGGTTTTATTGATAATGGGATAAAGATTGTTCAAAAAAAGCTGCAAAAAAACAAGTTAAAAATGTTCGATGTATTCAGTGGTTCAGGCATTGTGGCAAGGTATTTTAAGCAATTTTCCGATTTATTAATTGTAAATGATTTGGAAAATTATTCATATTTGATTAATCAGTGTTATTTATCAAATGAAAATGAAATTGATTTTTCTTCTCTGCGTGAATATTATCAGGAATTAATTTCAAAATCCAATAATGATTTAATAAAGGGGATTATTTCAGAATTATACGCTCCAAAAAATGATAAAAAAATAAAACATGATGAACGGGTATTTTATACAAGCAGAAACGCGATGTTTATTGACACAGTAAGACAATTAATAGATAAAATACCATTAAGTTATCAAAAATATTTTCTGGCGCCATTATTGTCAGAAGCGTCAATACATGCAAACACTTCAGGTGTATTTAAAGGTTTCTATAAAAATAAGGAAACAGGTATCGGACAATTTGGAGGAAAAAATCAAGACGCTTTATTCAGAATTACAGGTGATATAAAATTACCATTTCCCATATTTAGTAATTTTAATTGTGATACAATTATTTGCAATGATGATTCTAATAAAATTATTTCAACATTACCTGAGGTTGATTTAGCATATTTAGATCCTCCTTATAATCAACATCCTTATGGTTCAAATTATTTTATGTTGAATTTAATATTGGATTATAAATATCCTGATAAAACAAGCAAAATATCAGGTATACCTGAAGATTGGAATCGTTCTTCATATAATAAAGGAAATCATGCCTTAAATGCTTTGACATATCTTGTAGAAAATATTAATGCGAAATATGTATTGATTTCTTTTAATTCAGAAGGTTTTATTCATGTTGAAGAAATGAAAAAAATGTTAAAAAAAATAGGAAAACTAAAAGTATTAGAAACAAAATATAATACTTTTAGAGGCAGTAGAAATTTAAATAATCGTGAAATTCATGTAAAAGAATATTTGTATTTGTTGGAGAAGTAAAATGGCTAATAAGGCTAATTTAAGGAAACAGCGTACTGGAACAATCATTAATAATACTTCTGAAAAAAGGGAAGGCAAAGCTGCAGTTGCATTAGGTAAAGTAATTCTTCATATTATTAAAAAGTTTGGTGTGAAACTTGAACACGAATCAAATATGTATTTAAAAGATATTATTACTAAATTAAAAGAGATATATCCTGAAGTTGATTTTGATTATAATTTTGATAGTTCGTCAATGCGTCCTGATGGTGGTATATTATATATTGTAGCAAAAAATGAACAAAAATATCCAATATTGATAACTGAAATGAAAAATCAAGGAACAAATGATTTGAGAATAAAAGAAGGAAAGAAAAAACAAGCAAAAGGAAATGCAATTGAAAGATTAGGTAAAAATGTAATTGGTTTTAGAACAGCATTATTAAATGAATCTATATTCCCATTTATATGTTTTGGTGATGGTTGTGATTTTGCAAAAGATTCATCAATACTTGATAGAGTAATTACTATTTCAATGTTTGGTAAATTAAATATAATTAGGGTTCATAATGAAGGTCCAAATGGTATATTTAATAGAGGAAGTTTTTATTTTAGAGAAAAACTTTGGTCACCAACTGAAATGGCAGATAAAATGAAAGATATAGCAGAAAAAAGTGTATATTATTATTTCTCAAAATATGGTGAAAATCAATTTAAATAATTTATCGTATCAATCAAGAATGAATTATTTTTATGTATACTTTAGTATACATTTATGTCTTTTATTAATATTTTTATTAAAATTATTGACAAATGAAATTATTAATAATATAATAATATTTCAGGAGGATATTTATGGAAAATGAATTATCTTTAAATGGAGCTATGATTGATACTATAAAAATTCTTAATGAAATTGGAAATATTACTAATAGGATTATTAATAAACCAACAACATTAGGACGTGTATTTCCATGTTCATATTATCTAGATAAAAATAGAATTAGAACTCTTTATTCAATTGTTGAATCGAAAATAAATACACTCACAAATTCATTAGTTGAATTTGAAATAAGTATATTTTATGATGATAAAACAAATATTCCTTATAAATCAATTGATTCATTCATAAATGATATTGAGACAAAACAAATATTACCGCAATCATTAAAACTAAAATGGACTACAAATATATTTTTTCCTAATCAAGAAAATATATTAATGCAAGCTATTGGAGAAAGACATGATATTGAAATTACATTCGTATTAGCACCATTAACAGATGAAGGTGAAGCATATTATTTCTTTAATGATTATCCAATAAAGGGATTAGGAGTTATAGATGTTTCAATTGCTCATAGTAATAAAATTTGGGCAATTGAAATAATGAACCATATTGCTGATTTTATTGGTACAATAAAAATTAAGCATAATAACTTCTTATCTTTTCTTTTTGATAAAAAAAGGAGAATAGGACAAATTTCTGAAAAATTAATTAATTTATCTACATTAATTCCTATTATTTTATTGTTAATTAATTATAAAACATTAAATGATAATAGTATATTATTTTTATCAGTATTTTCTGCTTTTTTATTTATTATTTGTAATATAATTTCTTATCCAATTGGTAAGTGGATTTATAATTTATTAAGTAAATTAAAACAAAAATCATATATAGATATAAGTGATTATTCTCATAATTTATATGAAAATGATAAAACAAAAAAGAGTATAATATTTATTATATTTTCAGCTATTTTATTACCTATAGTTGTTAATATAATATCTTTATTAATATGTAAAAAAATTGGATTTTAAATTATAAAGTACGGCAACACTGCACATAACAAACGGTAACTGCTGCGGGCGCTGTCCGCGCCCTCGGGGTTCGGTCGGCTAGGTCAGTCGCTGCGCTCGTTCCCACGCCTCCCTCACCCAC
>Ga0209755_10006380_pt1 | contig 13087 bp, 11 predicted proteins | sample TergutCo191P1_FD_187301 | JGI IMG/M metagenome (GOLD analysis project Ga0209755, IMG submission 187301) | Cornitermes sp. P1 segment gut microbial communities from Petit-Saut dam, French Guiana - Co191P1 (SPAdes) (version 2) | ecosystem: Host-associated > Arthropoda: Insects > Digestive system... | reverse complement strand
AATATCGTATCAACACGGGGCGTACGCCTTAGTGAAACAAAAAGTAAGAGAGGTTTTGAGATGAAGAAAGTTGGATTTATTCTGGTGGCGGTTCTGGGGTTTGCGCTTGTGTCATGCGCCGGCGGCGACCCCGAAAGGCATTTTAGGGCGGAACCAGTGGAAGGCACTTCGGTACGAATCACTGGGCATTCCGGTTCGGTCTGGGCGGTAAGGATTCCCTCCCGCATTCGTAGCCTACCCGTTACCGAAATTGGCCAAGGGGCATTCAGCGAAAGAAACTTGGTCAGCGTCAGGCTTCCGCGAGGAGTCACCTTTATCGAGGATGAGGCGTTCGCAGGCAACCAGATCACCCGTGTCAGCATCCCTAGGAACGTTACCGCCATCGGGGGAGGCGCATTTGCAGGCAACCTGCTGGACAGGGTTACCATTCCCAATCGCGTTACCGCCATCGGAGACGGCGCATTCGCATACAATCGAATCGACAGGGTAAACATTGGCAACCGTGTTGAGTGGATCGGGAGTGATGCGTTCGCAGATAACCAAATTAGCAGGCTAAGCATTGGCAACCGTGTTGAGTGGATCGGGAGCGATGCGTTCGCATACAACCAAATCAGCAGGTTAAGCATTGGCAACCGCGTCGAAGGGATCGGGAGTCATGCGTTTGCGGGCAACATGCTCACGAGCGTGACAATTCCCGACAGCGTTGTAGAGATCGGAAACAACGCATTTGCTAACAATCTTCTGACCAGTGTAAGGCTTCCCGTTGATATTACCAGCATAGCTACGGGAACCTTCGCCGGCAACGAGTTGACCGGCGTGACCATCCCCGATGGGGTTACTGGCATCGGGCCGTCTGCGTTCGCCGGCAATCAGCTCGCCGAAATCACGATACCAAGCGATGTCACCGTGATCGGGGACAGCGCGTTCGCCAACAATCAGCTTACCGCAGTCGTCATTCCCAATGCCGTTACCCAGATTGGGCCGAACGCATTTGCGAACAACCCATTGACCAGCGTGACCATTGGTAGCGGCATCACCGCGATCGGTGCAAATCTGTTCGCTGGCAACCAGGCGCTTCAAACCGTGACCTTCGCCCCGGGCAGTGCGCTAGAGACGATCGGTGGGCGAACGTGGGTCGCCGCAACCTGGAATGTCGCGGCACATTGGAGCGGTCGCGGAGCGTTCGAGGGAAAGGCGAATCTTAGAAGCATAACGCTTCCCACTGGCCTTGTTTCCATAGGTGCATATGCGTTCGCCGAATGCACGGGCGTTTCTAGTCTGACGATCCCACCAAGCGTTACCACGGTCGGTGCGAGTGCGTTCACAGGATGGATCGGGTCGCAGACGATACACATCCCCTTTGCGACAATGGCGGAGGCCAACGCTGGTGCCGCTCAGGGAGGATGGGGCACGGGATGGAGGATCGACAACGATGCTCGCATCGTGAACAATGCCGGGGAGCAGATATTTCCCACTTTATAAGGTTTGACCCGGCACCTTAATACGGTGTCGGGTGGCTTTTGCCGAAGAGGAGTAAAGATGGTATCCAAATTTACAAAAATAAAGCTCAACCACAGGCTTTGCTTCATGGTTCTGTGCGTAATTGCATTGGTCGGTTACACGCAACCGGTTATCAATGCGCACCTATCGATTCATGAGTTGGGCATCGCGCATTCATCCGGTTTCGGCCTGACGACTGTCTTTGACAGGCCCGAGGCCCCCGTTGCCCAATTCGCCATGTTTGACGAACTTGGTATTGGTCAGGATGATTTGGCGGAACTGATTGGCGATTTCAATTTCATTGACATGATGATCGACATAATGTATGATGCGATCCGAATGGCAAGGCTGTTTGCGGTTTTGTATCTGGCCCCCTTGTTGTTGCTGTTGACGATTCTTACCCTTGCCGTCATCGACAAATTCACCTTGGCAAGACAGGTTCTGCTCGTCTTGGCCTTTGCCCTGTACGCGATAGCTGGCCCCGTCATTCTGGCCGTGCCGGAAATAGCGATTGACATTCTGACAGTTAATCTGGAAGGGCTTTTTGGCTCGGGCGAGATCCTTGGCTCATTGGTCGCAATGCTTGGCATTACGGACATGATTCACGCGATCTTAAACGAGGCTCTCTACGTCGAGCTTGGCCCTGGCTATTGGATCACGGTGATCCTGCTTGGATGCATGTTGCTGGCAGAAGCGACCACGTTTCTGAAAAATAGAGCGCACATTCCATTCTTCCGCCCGTTGGTAACATCCACCCAAGAGCAACGGTGAAATAACAACCCACCCACCGCCCTCAATTTCTGGGGCGGTGGGACCGGTGGTGCGGACGGCGGAAACGGTTTGGCTCACCCAGGTGGCGGCGCGATGGGCGATGGTGTCAGGCATGAAAACGTTCCGGTGTAGATGACCATCCGACTACGCTATATGTAGCGTACCTATGGCATCCCCCCCGCCGCCAGTCTATTTGTATATCTCGTCAGCCAGCTCTCGCACCAGTTCGGGATCAAGCCCAGTGCCCGAAGCAACGGTATCAATGGGAATACCCTGCTCGATAAAAAACCGCGCCATATTAAGCGTTTTGGCTTCCCATTCGGCTTGGGTTTCGATTCTGGTTTCGATTCTGGCTTCGGCCTTCCACTTGGCGATAAGGCCTGTGTTTCTAAGAACGGTTTCAAGGTCCACTGCCGCTGTGCCACCCATGTCTATTACCTCCTGTACTGCGAGTGCGTTGTGCCGGGCTATCACGGTCAGGTACGCCCTCAGTCTTTTGCCAACCTTGTGCTTCTGCGACGCCATCACGAAGCCCTCTACGTCGAGCTTGGCCCTGGCTAGTAGAGCCATGTTTATATACTCTTGTGAAATGCTCTAGTCTTTGGGCGGTTTCTTTTTCTTCAGCACCAAATCCTTCAACTGGAAGGCGGTCAACACCAAAAAGTAGGCCACAATTATAAGGGTTACCCACCACAAATTACCTGGTCTTGGTGCCTGGGCTATAAGCAGAAGCAACGGAATCCCCAGGACAATCGCCGCAGACGAGCCCAAAACTAGGTCGTCGCCGGCAGGGGTTTTAAAATCACTGTCAATTTCACGGAGCAGTATCATGCCGTTGACTATGGTGCCGGTAAGCATTCCGTACATTGCCAGGAACCCTTCGTCCTTGTAATCCTTGTAAACATAATTGCACAGATGACGCAGGTAAAGCATACAGGCCAAGCCGCCAATCGTGGTCATAACCAGCACCGGAATCCAAAGGGTACCCAAGGCACCGATGGAAATTGCGCAAAGAGCAGCAACAATCGCAATGTCGAAGGAGGCACCGCTTATGCGGTTCATCATGTAGCTGTTGGGATATTTGCGGTGCATGATCCCGGACTTAACAAGGCGGCGTAAAATCAGCCTGACGCAAAGCGCGACAAGTGCCGCAAGCATAAACGCAAAACCCCAAATCGTGGGAATAAGATCGATAAGGAAAGGAACCCCAGAGGCACGGAACCCTATTTCAATCCCGATAATAAGCCCTATGGTAAGAAGGTAGACACCGCCGACCATGCACACCTGCAACGAAAACTTGTCGATGGATTCCGAAAGCGGAACTTCGTCCGGGCCTTCGATTTTGTAGCTGGAAAGCTCGCCGCTTTTCTGGAACTCGTTCCTTCTAATCTTTATGCCCCTTTTCTTCGCAATGGCGTTGATAAGAATAATCCCCGGAATCGATGCCCAAAGGAACCCAAGCCCGGCAATGGTCAGCCCGAAATTCCTGGCACTGCCAGGCCCCCAGTAGTCCATATGCCCTGCCGCATCCCAAATAAAGCCCGTCGCATTTGCCTGCTGTGGCCCCTGCCCGAAACCAAGCGCCAGCATTATACCGGTGGCCTCATTAAGTTCGGGCATGAACGTAAGGGCAAAAAAGACCGTCACGACAATGCCTATCATTCCCTGCAAAAGATAAGTGCTTATAATCACGGCTCCGGATCTTGCCGCCGTTACGTGTTCCTGGGTCTCCTTGCCCTTGTCGAATTCCGTGGTGTAGTTGTCACGGTCACGAAGGCAGAGTGCGATAAAAGCCACCGGCAACAAGTGATAGATAAGGCCGCCCAAGGCTGGGTAGCTGAAAATGGAGACACCGGTAATCGCAATAACAACTTCCTTGGCGACCAGGCCAAGCAAGCCGGCGATAACAGCGGTGGGCATAAGCGAACGCCTAAATATCGGTATTTTTCGACGCATGACGTTGGCTATCAACATAAGCGCACAAACCGTGCAAACCGTAATGATATTGAAAGACAGATTTTCGTTGTCAAGGTTAATGAAATTCCATATCCCGTTAGTACCCATAATATTCCTCCTGTAGGCCCAGTGCCTTGTTCCGCAAATGGTAACCGCATATCATATATTTCATAAGATTTGCCCTGTAGGGGACCAGGATTGCATACACTTCATCTTTTCTGTAAACCGTCATTTTGCGAACACCCTGGATCGCCATAGTTATTTCGGCAAGGGGGAAATCATGCCCACAGACGCTAAGCCTGTCGGCGTAAAGCGCAATCTGGCCTTTCCCCAAAAAATATTCCTTCTTGGCACGTTCGGCCCTGGAAAAAACAGCGTTATTGTCGAAGAACACGGGCCTGTCGGTAAAGCCGGAAAAATCAAAGCCTTTTATGTAATCGAGCTGCATACTACCCCATTCAAGAATCGTTTCTGGAACGTTTTCCGCACCGTGAATCTTTTCGAAAAACCCCGTCCCGTTTATCCTTACCCTTGCACCGCAGTCCAGGCAGAAAAATTCGTTGCCCTGTGAACGCAGTCCCCCCTCCCCCTTTTCGTTCATGCTCTTGCAGTCGGGGCAGAAAAACAAAACGCTTTCAAGGTACTCCGCCTTACGCCGACCACGGAACGTGATTTGTGCGGTTTTGTTCCATGCGAATTCGTCAAAGCGAAGTTCCTGCTGTATAATTTCATCGACCTCGGTGCTGGTCATTGCCGCCAGCTCTTCGGGCTGGACAAGCCTTGAAACAACCGCCGTTACTTTCCCCCTGTTGGGCTTTGTCTTCCAGCGTGCCAGAGTGTTGAATCCGCCACGTATCTGCACAAGCACAAGCGGCACGTTGAATTTTTTCGCAAGCTTGCCTATCCCCGGAACTATTTTGCATTCGTCGCCGTAAAAGCTTCGATTGCCAGAGGGAAACATTCCCACGCAACCGCCACTCTTTATCACAGCCATCATGCTTTTTAGGGCGATTAAGTCCGAGCTTCCCTTGGAAAAAGGTATCGGTCTGGCCAGGGCAACCATGGCTTTGCTTAACAGGCCATGTCGAAATATCGTGTCCGTGGCGACATAGTTTATCCCGAACTTAAAACCCATACTAAGAGCGAACTGATCAAAGCCTGTCTGGTGGTTGGCGAGGATAAGGCAAGGACGCTTGATACCTTTCGATGTTTTTCTGTCGAACCGGAAGCGATACAGCAGGTAAAGGGCAGGTATGAAGACTCCCCTAAGGAAAAAGAACACAAACGAGCTTGCTTTTTTGGTCTGCGGCAGTATTTTACGACCTGCTGAAACGGGCTTGTCGTTTTCATAACTGGTTTCCATGACTAATTGTGGTATTATACATTATCTCTGGAAACAGTCAACATGGGGCTATCCGAGAAATGCGGATAGCCCCATGAATCTTGACTGGCAGTTAGGTTTTCGTAATTAGTCGGAACCGGATAACGCCGTTAATCTGTTTAAGCTGTTCCAAAACATCCCCGGGGATTGCCTGTTCGGTGTCAATGATGTTATACGCAAAGTCGCCCCCATGGTGGTTGATAAGGTCGGCAATGTTGATGTTTGCGGCAGCAAGAATCGTGGTTATCTGCCCGACCATGTTGGGAATGTTGCGGTTCGACACCAGCAGACGGAACGGCGCACGCTGCTCCAGCCTGCAACGGGGATAATTCACCGAGTTGAGAACCCCACCGTTTTCCAGGAAGTCCATAAGCTGCCTTACCGCCATTGCCGCACAGTTGTCCTCCGCCTCTGGCGTGGATGCGCCCAGATGGGGAACGCAAATCGTGCTTTTGCAGGCAAGCAGTTCCGCCGTGGGGAAATCCGTTACATAGGCGGAAAGTTTTCCCGAGTTCAGGGCCTGGATAATATCCGCATCGTTGACCAGCCCACCTCGTGAAAGGTTGACGATGCGTGCGCCTTGCTTCATAAGACTAAACTTTTCGGCATTAAGAAGCCCTTTGGTGTTGTCGGAAAGGGGCGCGTGAAGGGTTAGATAGTCGGCCTTAGCCAGCAGGCTATCAAGAGATTCGGCACGGACAACCGTCCTGGAAAGACTCCATGCGGCATCGACCGAGATGAAGGGATCGTAGCCGACAACGTTCATGCCCAGTGCAACGGCATCGTTTGCCACCATAACGCCGATGGCACCAAGCCCCACCACACCGAGGGTCTTGCCCCGAAGTTCCGGCCCGTCGAACTTCGCCTTTTCCTTTTCCACCAAGTCGGGAACCTTGTCCGCCTCGCCGGCAATCGACGCGGCCCAGTTGATCCCACCAACGATGTTGCGAGACGCAAGCAGGAAGGAGGCAAGGGCCAGTTCCTTTACGGCGTTGGCATTCCCCCCTGGGGTATTGAACACGGCAATCCCCCTGTCGCTGCACTTGGCAATCGGGATATTGTTGACCCCTGCCCCCGCACGGCCAATTGCCAGCACGGAATCCGGAATCTCGATGTTGTGAAGGTCCGCACTGCGCACCAGGATTGCGTCCGGGTTGGGGATCTCGCTGGCGACCTCGTACTTGTCCCTGGGGAAAAGCTCCAGTCCCAACGGGGAAATCTTGTTCATGGTTCTGATACGAAACATTTACACTCCTCCTTCGAATTTTTTCATGAAATTGATTAGCGCCTGCACACCATCGATGGGCATGGCGTTGTAGATACTGGCCCTCATGCCGCCGACCAGCCTGTGACCGGCAAGGTTTATAAGGCCCTCGGCGGCGGCTTCCTTTACGAAACGGCTTTCCAGTTCCGCACGTTTTTCCGCATCCTCGACCTTGGCGATAAAGGGAATGTTCATAAGACTGCGGAATGGCTTTTCGACGGGCGAGGCAAACAGCTTCGAGCCATCGAGGTATTCATAAAGCATTCCGGCTTTTTCAACGTTCAGTTTGGCAATAGCCGGGACACCGCCAAGGTTTTTAAGCCATTCAAGCACAAGGCCGACCATGTAAATTGCGAAGCATGGCGGCGTGTTGTACATGGAGCCTTCTGCGGCAAGAGTATCGTAGCGGAGCATCGAAGGGGTGCCAGGACGAGCCTTACCTATCAGATCCTCGCGGATAATGACGATGGTGACCCCGGCAGGCCCCAGGTTTTTCTGCGCGCCGGCATAGAGCAGGCCGAACTTGGAAACGTCCAGCGGCTCGGAAAGTATGCCGCTTGAAACATCCGCAATCAAGGGCACGTCCCCCGTGTCGGGGATGTCCGCCCACTTGGTTCCCACGATGGTGTTGTTCAACGTTACGTGGTAGTAGGAATCGTTGGGCGTGGCAGGTGGCGCATCGGGAATGTAGGAATACGAGCGATCCTTGGAACTTGCACGCACGTCCACCTCAAAGGCGGTGAACTTCTGCGCCTCCTTGATTGCCTTGTCCGACCAGATTCCCGTGTCGATGTAAACGGCTTTCTTCCCCTCATCACCTGGAACCATGGCAAGGTTTAGGGGAACCATAACAAACTGTAGCGAGGCCCCACCTTGCAGGAACAGCACCTTGTAGTTGGAAGGAATTCCCATCAGTTCCCTCAACAGGGCTTCCGTTTTTTCGATGATGGGCTTGTAGTCCTTGGACCTGTGGCTCATCTCCATTACCGACTGCCCGGAACCGTTTGCATCGCACATTTCCGCAGCCGCCCTTTCCAGAACCGCAACCGGCAAGGTCGAAGGCCCCGGAGAGAAATTGTAAACACGTTTCATGTTACTTCTCCTGTTTTTGGGGCAAATTCCCCATATTCACCGACAAATTTCGCAGTTCGTCAACGACGAACACATTACGCACAGTTACTTCCGGAGGCAGGCGCAAAACCACCGGGGCGAAGTTTAGTATGCCCCTTACGCCTGCCGCAACGCATTTTTCCGCAATGTCCTGAGCGGCCCCGGCAGGAATGCAGAGCAGGGCGATCTCGATTTCAAAACGACCGATCACCTCAGCCATCTTATACGCCGGGTATAGCGGCACCGAGGAAGCGAGTATTTCCACCCTATTCACGTTGATATCAAAGCCGGCGGCAAGTTCAAATTCGGCAAGCTCGGGCGGCGTAAAGCTAAGGTATGCGGAACCGAGCCGGCCCAGCCCGACTATGCAGAACTTGCGGCGGCGATCCAGATCTAGGGCCTTTCTTATAAGTGGCACAAGCGTTTCAGGCTCGTAGCCTGCATTGCCGCCGACCGCACCGCCTTCGTTACCGCCCACGGCCTTGCCCAAGAAGGAAATGTCCTTGCGGATAGTGTCACGGGACCAGCCAGTCAGATGTTCCACCTGTGCGGAGGTTATCATTCCACCGCTCTCTGCCTGGATGTGTTTTTCGAAGATACGCATAAGCTGCAAAAGCCGTTCCCGTGCCGGCCTGGAAATGTCCACCATACCACCCCTGTGAAATACTTCACAACCAGAATAGAAGGTATTGGGGGAATTGTCAACCGGGCCCTTCGATTAGATTTTATTTTGAGGCATCACGGGGGCGCTTTTGGGTTAGATTAATTTTGAGGCAATGCGCGTACCGTACCGTGCTTGACTGGTAAGTAACCATGCGCTATGTTATAGGTAGCCGCCCAGGGTCGTTTTGGACGTAAGCTCAAGGGGGCCAGAGATGGTCAGCACGAGGCACCTGGGATGCGCGTTTTCCAGAAAGTCCGTACCTCCACTTTCGTTGTTCCGCGCTCGACTATTGCAACGTAGGTCATTCCTTCGCAGTTTTTTTGGAAAAGCAATTTTTTGTTCCCCTTTTTGTCGGTTTGGTAATACTCCGCCTTGTCAAACTCATTCAGAACAAAGGGAATGAGCGCAAAATCGCCGGGTATTATATCTATCTGCCCCCTTGCCGCTTCATTGTTGCCGTGTTTTTTCTTGATATGCCTTATGTCGCTGTCCGTTAGAAATACTGTCTGGATGTCCTTGTCCAGCAGCCGCTTTAATTCGGTATGTAACCTGCCTGTTACCGCCATTTCAACTTTTGCGGAAGAGCCGCTTCCATTCCATACGCTTGCGGCTACTCCAGCAAAAGCAGTGGCTTCTGGATATTTTTCCGCTATTTCGTGGAGGCTTAAACTTTTCTGTTGTTTCACGAGCTTGCCTTGCGATATAAAATTATGCCCCTTGACTATACCTGCGAAAACTAAAAATGGCAAGGAGTATGTATTTGAGGGGGTTTTGCGCCAGGGGTTCCTGGAGCAGCAAAGGGAAACTCGCCACGGGTAAGGAAAGCCTCCCTGGTCCGGGATGCGAAGCGCGCACCGGGCATGAAATAAATGCCCGGTGCGCGCGCTTCGCATCCCGGAGAGAGGGCGTTCCTGGGTGTGCCTTCGGAGATTCGCCCAGGGCTTTCCCGGAAACTTGAATGCTGTTGTCCCGTAAAACCAATGACAGGCACCGTCGTGACGGTAAGTCAAAACTGGTGCCTGTCACTCATGCGCCTACACCAGGGGAAGCCCCCTTTAATTTCGTTTCGTTACCTTCTGATGGTATAGTTGGTGGTACCCAAATTGCCCAGATGAGTAAACCTGTCCGCATAATCAAACGTGCCGTACTGGGCCGTGCCCGTACTGTCGTTGTGCAGCGCAGCACTGCCGCCGACACCAGCTGCGTTCCTGTGCCACGTAGTTATGTCATTGCCATAAACAGTACCGCCGCTCATGCGGAAGGTTCCGCCGGACATAATATGTACGCCGCCGCCCCGAGAGGCGGCTACGTTGCCAGCAATCGTACCATTACGCATGTCAAACCTGCCACCATTGTTCACACGCACGCCACCGCCATGTCCTGGCACATTGATACTAATACTAGAGTGGGTAGTGGAGTTCTCCAATATCACCCCGCCATCCAGGATAAGCAGACCTCCGCTGTTCACACTCACACCGCCACCACCGCCACCACCATGGAGAGGAAGTGTAGTAGTACTGACATTGGTGTTGCCCATAATCCTTGCCCTCGTGTTCACTACCAGGGTGCCACCCGAATCTATCACTACAAGAGCATTGTTGTTGCCTGGGCTGGTAGGTGTAGCATTGGGCCCACGCCCCATCAGCGTCACGTTTTCGTCAAGTACAAGGGTCATTCCGAACCCACCTACGGTAAAAAGAGACCCGTTGCTGGCAAGGTTTATCGTGCGCATTAACCCGATCCCACGAAGAACGATGGTAACATTGTTTACCGTGGGCAATGCCGTCTGTGCCGGGGTAAGAATTTCATTCGTGCGTATTTCGACAATGTATTCGCCGTTGCTCCGCGCATAACTGCGCAACCAGGCAAGCTGTTCGGCAAGACTGTCTCCGTCCGGCCTTATCGGACGGGGTCTTATTGCCGCAGTCGGGACGGCGGGCCTAACGCTACCCGAAAAATCGGGATGGGTTACGATTACCGAAAATCGGAAACCCAGATCGGCGGCTACAACTTCGTGTGTTTCGCCAAACTGACCCAACAATTCATTTTGGCCTATCCGCACCCATTGGAAGGTAAAAGACTCCGTGTCCGTGGCGTTGCTGCCGGTTATGCTTGCCCTCAGCGTACTTTCCACCCAGGTTCCGCCGTCTATTCTTACAGTTCCCGTAAGCGGCGGCAAAATGGGAATCTCCCTGCCAAAATTTATTACGACATTGTAGTAAACGTCGCCGCCTTCATTGCTTATGCGCACGGTCAGGGATCGGCGATTGATTGCCCATCTGTTGTCGATGCAAATGATACTGCCATTGGGAAGATCAGGTATCGCCTCGATAGCCCTATGAACGGCATTCCGATACGACAGATTAGGGCTGGCGAGCCAATTCTCGTCCATGACCGTGCCGATTTGCGCGGCATCGATCAGTACCCTTAGCCTTTCCGTTGTCCCGGGAAAATTGGTGCCGGCGATGGTTCTAAACTGTGCCACGATGTCGGAAAAATTGTCCCCGACCCCCACGACTTCCAGAACCTCGGTAAAATGCAGGTACCCTATGTTCATGCCGACCCACGTTGTGCCGTTCCAGGCATCCACCATCGCGTCCAGTAGCGAGCGCGGAAAATGGATGTTCGTAAACGTCTCTTGGAAGTGGCTAGTCAGGTTGGAATAGACGTGCAGGATTTCGCTTATCGCAACGGATCCCAACTCGCCACCACCCATTCTAAGGATCACCATGTACCGGCCCGTGGGCAAACGAAGGTTATCGGCCCACCTTGCGCCAATGGTGCCCGGCGTTCGCGAAATCGGGGGATCGAGAGGTGCCCCAGCAACCGTCCTTACTTCGATTGCGACGGTATCGAGGCCTTCGGGAAAGCCTATGTCCCAACTGAAGGTTCCTTGCAGATTGCCCCCGGCAATGGGGGAAAGCGTAACCTCGGCCTGGTTCGGTCCCAAGGCTATCGGGAGATTCCTGTGAATACCCCTAGCCGCCGGAAGCCCCTCTTCCACGCCTGGTGGCAGGAACGCGGTTACAACCAAATGCCATGTTCCCGGGTACAGGTTTGTGACGGTGCCGGAACCGCCCCACGTTTGGGAAAAGGCCGGCTCGTCGGTATAGATGTTATTACCTGTGTCAAAGAAATCAAGCCTGAATTCGGCGAAATCTTCCGCCCAGGCCGTTCCAAGTGGCGGCATTATCGTCCGTGCCAGCGAACCGCCAATCGTAAGCGAAAGGGTACCCGTCTCGTTCTGTGTCGCAAGCGGACCTTGGCATCCCGGAAAAAACAGGATGCAGGTGGCAATCAACATGGCAAAAACACCTGCACTTTTTACACGCACCCCGTGCATTGGGTTAATGGTTTTCATTTTCAGTTCCTCCTTTACATGTTACGGTCTTACGTCAATGGCAATGCGATTGCTGTATTCCCTACCGCCTACTTCCGCTATAAGCGTCAGGAAATGTGTCCCTATCTCGTTGCCGTGGAAGTTGTCGTGGTTAAGGGTAATGCTCGCTCCCCTGCCAATTTCATTATCGCCAACCAGCCATCTTATAGTGGCGGCTCCTGCATCCGTTACGGTGATTGGTAGCTGGTAAAGTATGCTCATCCAGGTCGTAATGTCTTGATCAGGTGCCATGTTCTGAAGAGTTGCAAAGCTGATTTCAAAGTTCCCGGTACTAACACTAAGGGGAGGAATAGGCCGGGTTTCGATGTGTCCGCACCAAGCACAAGTCCTTGTTTCCTCGCCAGCGGTTGTGTATGTGGGAGCGGTTGTTTCTATCCAATCGCTCCAGTTATGACCGGCACTATCGCAGTCGTGACCAAGGGGGGGAATGGGCCGGGTTTCCACTGTCCCGCAATGTTGGCAGCTTCTTGTTTCCTCGCCCGGGGTTGTCGCTGTGGGAGCCAGGGTTTGCACCCAGTTGCTCCAGCTGTGTCCAACGTGGCTGCAATCGTGACCAAGGGGGGGAATGGGCCGGGTTTCCACTGTCCCACAACGTTGACAGCTTCTTGCCTCCTCGCCCGGGGTTGTCGCTGTGGGAGCCAGGGTTTGCACCCAGTTGCCCCAGTTGTGTCCAACGTGGCTGCAATCGTGCTCCCAGGTGGGGCCATCGCTACCACTAGGACAGGATACTACGACAAATCCGATTGCCACAATAAATGCGGCAATCCCGAAAGACTTAAACCTCTTCATAACAAGTCGCTCCTTTTTGTGACTGCCTGCCCTGTCCAGGGTGGGAAATCACACGGGCCTTTAGCCCTAGATTTTACCCACCCAACGGGCAGGGGTATGCAAAAACGGAAAAGCCGGAGATAAAAAGCGTAAATTTAAGCATGTACTTGTCGTGGTTCTGCCAAGAGCAACGAACCCGGAATAGGTTATGGTGGGACCTATGTACTTTCGAATGAAAACGGTTAGCTTACGTTCGTGGGGGGGGGGGGGGGG
>Ga0209755_10006379_pt1 | contig 13089 bp, 14 predicted proteins | sample TergutCo191P1_FD_187301 | JGI IMG/M metagenome (GOLD analysis project Ga0209755, IMG submission 187301) | Cornitermes sp. P1 segment gut microbial communities from Petit-Saut dam, French Guiana - Co191P1 (SPAdes) (version 2) | ecosystem: Host-associated > Arthropoda: Insects > Digestive system... | reverse complement strand
TCGGCGTCGATTTTGTCAACCTTTAGCAGGGCGCCAGCCTCCGCCCTGTACTGTTTTCCCTTAAACTCAATCAAAGCGTACATCACGAGATCTCCGTTTCCGCGCCCGCAAAAAGCGCAAGTATACCATATTTATACCCTAAAGCAGGGAAAAATGTCAACCCTCCTGCCGCACTCAGATCTATGGGACACCCTCCCTTTGGGGAATGGGTACGCCGAGGGCTGCCGAATATCCTGCTGGGTCAAGAACCCAACAGACTCGTGCGGGCGGATTTGAAGGCGATATATTCGGCCGCCACGGAGGAGGCCAGCCGCGCGGCGCTTGCGGGGTTCGGCGAAAAACGGGATTCCAAGTGCCCGGCCATTTTCCGGCGCTGGGAGCGCCATTGGGACGACCTCCGCGAGTTCTTCAAGCGCCCTCCCGAAATTCGCCAGGCGATATACGCGACGAACGCTGCGGAGTCGCTTAATTGCCAGCTGAGAAAAGCGGCAAAAAACCGCTCGGCATTTTGCGCCGACGACGCTATGCTCAAGATACTGTGCCTGGCGATTCGAAACGCGTCAAAAAAATGGACGATGCCGATTGGGGAATGGGGGCAGGCCCTAAACCAGTTCGCCGTTGAGTTTGGAAAGGAGCGGGTTCCGTTCTGATGACACTCGGCTATTTACACAAAGATTCAGATAGGCTCTTGGCGGGTTTGGCGCGCATCGGTTTTACACGGGCAGGGTTAAGTCCGGAATTCTGATGCTCGCGTTTTCCCCCCTTGCCAGCGTCGTGCTTAACGCTGTGTTTACTGGATTGACGACTGCCATGCCAGCCCTCTCGCTTCCCGGGCGAGCGCGTTATATCGCGGGAGCAATGGCTCTTCTCATCATGCTGGCCTATTTTTTTCATCAAGTGTTCGTGCCGTTTGCCTTCGCCCTCCCCATTCTTTGGCATATCTGGTGGATTGCTGATATCGTTCGCATATGCGCGGGCAAGTTTACCGACAAGCGCGGCCTCCCGCTTAAAAAGAGCTAAGCGATCAAAGCCGAAAGCGCCTGGGAAAGCCCCGCGCCCGTCGAACCCATTGACATGCTTGGGCTTTGGGGTTAGCTTTTACAAAGAGGGATACCTATCTTACTGTTGGAGGTACCAACATGCAAGTCGTGGAATTTGATTCGTGTGTAGAAAACGGGGTTATACCCATTCCTTCGCAGTATAAAGATTCGCTTCCTGGTTCTGTTAGGGTTCTTGTTTTCCCAAAGACTGCGGCAAGCAAAACCACGCCTAAAAAACAGATATACTCGCTTTCGGTGGATATGGCTGGCTTTACGTTCGATAGAAGCGAGATAAATGAGCGTTAGGGCTTTCATTGACACGAATATTTTCATCTACGCCCAAAGAGCCGATTGCTTGGCGAAGAGGCAAATTGCGGAAAAACGATCGACTACTTTGATTGCGTCGCATCCACGCAGGTTCTAAACGAAGTTGCCAACGCGTTTACCAAAAAATACCCCGTGCCTGTTGAAAAGGTCGTGCGCCTCATCAAAAGCATTTGCGAAGTCTCCGAACTAGTCGTGGTCGATGAATCCTTGGTTGAGTATGCTCTTGATTTGCACAACCGTTATAAATTGTCCTCTTATGATTGCCTGATGATAGCCTCCGCAATTTATTCCGGTTGTCGGTATCTCATTACCGAGGATATGCATGATGGACAGCTCATTGAGGGCAACCTAACACTTTTAAATATCTTTAGCTGCGCGGATATGTTTCTGCCGTGAAATTTCCAAACCAAGGAATTTTCATGCTTTGATGCCACCCCACTGAAAACCGCCGCTATGCGCATAAAGCCAGGGCACTGGTTCCCTTGGCGCCAGCAAGGAACGGAAAACCCTCGTTAAAAACCCCGGTGGCCTTGCTGAGACCTTGAAACACCCGCGCAGAACCCCTTGACGAATCCCGCAATTCGTGGTACAAACAATCATGCTGTGTTTGACCGCGTTGCGGCGAAAAAGTGATGAAACTACCCTCTTGACACTTTCCGCCGTTTCCGCTAACACACACGAATAGTATTCGCATCTTAGCTTTTTCCTCTGGGTTTATCCCTCCTGTCGCTGACCGCGTATTTTATTCTGTCAGGCGGCAAAGTGCAATCCGCGACTGCTTGCGGAGCCTCAAAACATGGAGCAATGTCTCGCGCAGCCCGCTGGCGAAAAAACCCGCAACGGAGGGCATCTCTTGCGAATTCGAGCCGTGCCTTCCTGCTGGCAGGCGAAGGAGCCGGAAAGCCGGCAGGCGCAAATTGGCGAATGGCGGGGCTTCCCCCGCTTTTTATACCTCCGCCCCCGCGGGCGGACAATAGCCGCGATTGCCCGCGCTCCGGAAGCATGGGGAGGGGCAATCGCAAAAGGAGTTCTACATGAAGAACGTACAGACATTGCGACGAGCGCTCGGCCTGACCGCCGTCGTCGCGCTAATCGGGCTTGCCGCAGCGTCCTGCGACAGTGCCGCCGCCGCCACGACTAACATCAGCGTTCCAGTCGGTTGCGGCTACGACGGCTGCGAGTGCGGGGATTGTGAAGGCGCAGGCTGCGAATGCGAGGACTCCGCCGGTGCGATCTACCACACGGTAAGCTTCCACACCGACGGCAGCGGAGTCCCGTCCGCGCAGGTGCGGCACGGGCGTCTGGTGACAGAGCCGGGGCAAAACCCGACAAGAGGCAGCTATGTCTTTGCCGGCTGGCATACGGCGGCCTCCGGCGGGACGGCGTTTGACTTCGGCGCGCCAATCACTGGGAACACGACCGTATACGCAAGATGGAACGCGCCGGATCCGACCCTGGAAGCGACGATTTCCGCCGGCATAACGCTGGAAATGAGATGGATACCCGCTGGTGCTTTCACGATGGGGCAGGCAGCCGTTGCTCCTAACATCGGGGGAGACGGAGCGCGAGGTCACGCTGACCTGCGGCTTTTACATGGGCATACACCTGGTGACGCAGGAGCAGTTTTACGCGGTGATGGGCTACAACCCCAGCCATTTCTCCAGCAATCCCGCCGATGGCGAGGCGCAGGGAAGGCGGCCTGTGGAAATGGTGAACTGGTTCCATGCGATAGCGTTCGCCAACAGGCTGAGCATCATGCAGGGGCTTGAGCCCGCGTACCACGTAGCCGGCGTGAATTGGGAAACATTGACGTTTGCGAACGTGCCGACAACGGGCAACGCGACTTGGAATGCGGCAACGGTAAACTGGAACGCTAGCGGCTTCCGCCTGGCGACGGAGGCGGAGTGGGAGTTCGCGGCGCGCGGCGGCGTGGTGTGTCGCGGAAATTTCGAGTTTTCTGGAAGCAACGTAGTCAGCGAAGTGGCGTGGTACAGCGGAAACAGCAGCGGCAGCACGCAGCCAGTGGGGATGCTGCGCCCGAACGCGCTTGGCATATACGATATGAGCGGAAACGTGTGGGAGTGGGTCTGGGACTGGTATGGGGTGCTTCCGAGTAGCGGGCAAGCGACGAACCCTGCGGGGGCGGCTGCCGGCGGCAATCGCGTGTTTCGCGGCGGGGGCTGGATCAATGCGCCCGTGCTCGCTCGGTCGGCGTTTCGCATCAACGTCGTTCCCGTCAATCGGTACATCAATCTTGGCTTCCGTGTTGTGCGCCCCTGAGTTCCAGGGCTCAGTTTCGAAGGGCAGGCACTCCGCCGCGCGGTTTTGTTGGCGGGGGTTTTCCCGCTCGCCTGCGGCGCGCGGGAAATTTTTTACCCCTAAATGGGGTTTGATTTTGCGGATGGCGGCGCGCGGGAACCCTTCCGGAAAAGCGCGAGCGCCTTAAGGCGGGACTAATCCTTGTAATGGCTCTTGCAAGCCGCGATTTCAATCTGCCCGTTTGCGATGCGGCACGCCAAGCGATCCGCGTCGTTTATGCGCCGGCTCCAATAGCCATGCAGATCATGCTTTAGCGGCTCCAGCTTGCCCTTGCCATTAAACGGATCCCGTTCAATATCCCTGATAAGCTCGTTTATGCGTTTTAGCGTTTTTCTGTCCTGCGCTTGCCAGCGCAGATAATCCTGCCAGCCGTTGTCCGACCAGACCTTTTTCACTCGCCGGCCTCGATCAGCTCGCGCTCGACGCCCAGGCCCGCCTCAAGCTGATCCATGGCCTGCCTAAGCCTAGCCTGGTTTTTTTCGCCGTAAAACGGGTCAGTGTTGCCGGCGATGTCAAACGGTATGCGCTTTTCGCGAACAACCGCATGGACAAACAGGCTCGCGGCAATCGAGGCGCTCATGCCGGCATCGGCGCAGAAAGCGTCGAACCTGCGCTTGATGCCCTCGTCTATCCTTACATTATTTCAAGCCGGCTCGCGGTATCCGGAACGTGGCAAAAAAACCGAATCGGGCTTAAACCCAGTTTTCCAGCGGCAAGCCTTCGACGCGCTCAAATTCGCAAATGGTCATTAATGTTCTGGACGATGCCCGTCGATTTTTCCTTGATGTAGTATATGCAAGTGTCGGTGTCCAGCATATACCTCACAGGTTTTCCCTCTCCTGTAGCGTGCCCTGCTCCCGTCCGTCGGTCATAAAGTCATCCGTGAAACTGTTAAGGCCCTCAAGGTGGGTTTCCCACGCGCGATCCTTGGGAAAAAGCATCACGGCCTGGCCCACTTTTTTTATGCCGACCTCCTCCCCCGAAAAGCGGAATTCCTTGGGCAGCCGAACCGCCTGGCTCTGCCCGATCTGAAAAAGCTTCGCCGTCTCCATGCCGAAAGCATAGCGAAACCAAGGCAGCGCCGCAAGCCCTTTGTTGCGCGACAAACGCGCGAACATGCCGCAGCATGACAGACAGCGTCGCCGTTTTTTGCGAAGGCAAATGTTGGCATTATTCGCGCGATGTTCGACGGGTTCAAGCGCGGCCCTACCCGCTCCGCGCGCTGATCTGCAGACCTTACCGCCAAGCCTTTACCGAGTGCAGGTACTCGATTACTCGCAGCCCGTCGGCGGCGCTCGACGCTGGCAGCCTGCCGGCGTCCCTTGCGCAGGCGACAGCGTCTTTAACCATGTTGGCAAAATAGCCGGTGGGGCCGGAAAAAGTCTCGCAGGCGCGTTTAAGGGAGCGGAAATGCTCGGCGTATGGGCTTGGCGCGCTTTCCCAAACCTCGAAAACCCCGTTGCCGATTTTTAGCCTGCCGTTTTCGCAGGAAAATTCCATCTCGAAAACCAGGTGATCCCGCCCCGCCCCTATTTCCATGACGACCGGAACCGCGCCAGTCTCGCCTTGCAGTTCCCCTTCAAGCCATGCGGTTCCGGCGTCGGCGACAAGTTTCGCGCCCCAGCGCCGGCGGTGCCTTAGCGCCGAGCCTGCAAGGAACATGAGCGAGTCAGCAAGGTGAGTGCCGTCGTGCCAGAAAACGTCCAGAAGCCGTTTCTTCCTGCCCATGTACAGAACCGCCCGCGCGCTCAAGAGCCGCCCCAATCCCCCGCCGGCGAGAATCGCCCTTGCGCGGATGTAATCTTCCGAATAGCGCCGCTCGTGGTTGGTCATAATTACCGTTCCTTTGCCCCCGGAAAGAGCGTCCCTCGAAAGCCTGGCAATCTTGCGAGCTTCGCCTATGCTGCCGGCGAGCGGCTTCTCGCAGATCACGGCGGGAACGCCCGCGCCCGCGGCAAGGCTGCAGTAACGGTAATGGCTGTCGGGGTGGGTGGCGATCGCGAGAATTCGCGGCGCGTGGGCGTCGATCATTTCCGAGGCGTCGGCGTAAACCGGCACGCGCCATTTTTCCGAAAACAGGCGGCGGCGCTCCTCGTCAATGTCGCAGCCCGCGACAAGCTCGCAGTCAGGGTTGGCGGCGATTGCGCCGGCGTGCGTGCAGGGCTTCTCCCGCAGCGCGTCATCTTCCAGCAGGCTCGCGATGCGACCAAGGCCGACGATGGCGGCTTTCAGTTTATTCATGCTCGTTTGTTCCAGCCTAAGTATACCACATTAGAGCTTTTGCGAAATTTCAATTTTGCAAGAGCTTCCGCTGAAAACGCCGTTTTGCAAGCCTCTGGCTGGCAAAACGGCAGACCTCTTGTGAAACTTATGGAGTTTCGCAAGAGGTCTCTTTGCAAATGAGGCTAATAGGCAGCAAGCCCGCAGTCCGTTATGCTTTTTCCCGCAAGCGTTTATATCAACTGTCTGGCAGCATATCATCTGCATTTTTTTTCTGGGAAATCAGCCTGTCTAAATGTTTTTTGCGCAGACCGTCCGGGGCGTAAAAACAGGCGCCCGCAGCCGTTTTGGGGCGTTCTGGCTTCGGGCACGGAGTTTGACGAGTGGTTCCGGGAGCCTTGCAATTACGCGACCGAGAATGCCGGAGAGCGAAGCCCGCAGTGAATTGCGCAAATCCTGAATTGTCGATACAGTCGGTACAACAGATTTGATATGGAGGATATGCCTAATGAACAAAATGGATACCAGCCACTTTCAGGAGCAGGCCAGGCAGGACAGGAGCAAGCTGACCGCCGGCATTGTGGTTCTGGCGATTTTGAGCCTCGCGCTTCTTGTCGTCGGCGTTGGGGCGGGGAGCATGGCGATTGCGCTGGGCGTCCTCGCGCCTCTCACCGTCGCCGCGTTCGCGTTCGCGGGTTTTTTCGGCCTGCGCCTTGCTAAAAAGATGGAGCGCGACAGCTACGAGGAGGGGATGTACCTCGTCATGGAGGGCGTTCCCATGAGCTGCACGATCACCGACGAAAAGGGGACTGTCCTGCACTGCAACGACCGCGCCGCGAGCCTGTTCAAGACGAGCAAGCGCGAGTACGCCCAAAAGCTGTTCGGCGACTTTGTGCCGGAATTCCAGCCCGGCGGCGCGCGGTCGATGGAGATGGCCGGAGAGCACATGCAGGCGGCGTTCAGGAACGGGACGGACAGCTTCGAGTGGTGGCACCAGATGGGGCCGGGCGGCGAGCAGATTCCCTGCGCCGTTGATCTCGCGGCTGCGTCCGTCTACGGCATGTCGCGCATACTCGTGTTCAACAACGACCTGCGCAAGACCCACGCGCTGAGGAAGCAAGAAGACGCGCTCAAGGAAAAGATGCAGGCCGTGCTGGACGCCTCGCCCATGCTTTGCGCCGTTTACGACGAGGACGGCAACGCCCTGGAGGTGAACAAGGAGGCCGAGCGCCTATTCGGCATCCCCAGCAAGCAAATGTTCGTCACGAATTTCGAGAGCTTCCTGCCGCGCCGCCAGCCGGACGGCAGCGACTCGATGCAGAAAAACCTCGAGTGTTTCAGGAAGGTCATCAGGGAGGGCCGCTGCGAGTATAAGTGGCTGTACGAGCACAAGGGGCTGCAAATCCCCACGGAGGAGATCCTTAGTCGCATAGACATTGGCGGCAAGAACATGGTCATCGCTTACAGCCGCGACCTGCGCGAGGAACATGCGAGAAAGGAGGCGGAAGCGGCGGCGCAGAAAAGGCTGAACTCCATGATGGACAAGCTGAACGGGCAGCTCGAATCGCAGTCCGCGGCAATCGCCGAGTCCTCCGCGGCGATCGAGGAGATGATCGCGAACACGCAGTCCGTTAGCAACACCCTTTCCAAAAACGCGCAGAACGTGGAGGACTTGCAGGAATCCGCCGAAATCGGGCGCTCCGGCCTCAACGGGGTCGCCACGGACATCAGGGAAATCGCGCGCGAGTCCGAGTCCCTGCTGGAGATCAACGCGGTGATGCAGAACATCGCCAGCCAGACAAACCTGCTGTCGATGAACGCCGCGATTGAGGCCGCGCACGCCGGCGAGTCCGGGCGCGGCTTCGCGGTCGTCGCGGACGAGATCCGCAAGCTCGCGGAATCTTCCAGCAAGCAGTCCAAAACCATCGGCGGCGTGCTGAAGAAAATTAAGGGTTCCATTGACAAGATCACCAAGTCCACCGACAGCGTAATGACCAAGTTCGAGGCGATAGGCGGCGGCGTGAAAACCGTCGCGGAGCAGGAGACCGGCATCGCGAACGCCATGTCGGAGCAAAGCTCCGGCAGCGCGCAGATAATGCAGGCGATCGCGCAGGTGAACGACATTACCGGTCAAGTGAAGGAAGACGCGCGGCAGATTGTCGAAGCCGCGGCGAAGCTGGGGGTTTAAGGCGCGGGACAAGCAGGTTACAACATGTTACAGAATGAATATGCGTTCGCGCGTTTGTCGCCTTTCGATTCTATGGCGAAAAAGCTGGCTTCGTGCGTTTTTTTCGCATGTCGGAATTTCCACCGCCGCCGGCAATTGCGCTTGGTAGTTTTTTGCTGGCGGTTGTGCCTGCGCCTGCGAAATTTGAGGTCGGCAGTAACCGCAAATAAACGGCACGCTGGATATTTTCAGGAAATCTGAAAACGTTAGTTGACCTTTTTTAGCCGAAGTGGTACAATCGCTGCTAGCAAGATGGCGAGAGCAAGCGCCCTTGCATGGCGACATGCGAGGGCGCTCCCGCCATCAAAACAAAATGCTCTTGTTCAGGAGGAAAGTATGAAAAAAAGAACTTTCGTGTTGGGAGCTTGCCTAATCGCCGGCACGCTCGTCTTTACAGGATGCCCGGGGGACGGCAACGGTATCCCTGCAAATGAAAGGCTCATCGTTGGGACTATTGGCAATCCCGTATCGCTTGATCCAGTCATGGCTAACGACTCTGCTTCTGCGCAGATTTTCCAGCAGATTTACAACAGGTTGTTCGAGCTTGACTTTAACACGCTGGCAGCCGTGCCATCCCTCGCGGAAAGGCACCAGTTTGAGGCCGGCCCTGACGGGCAGCTTACGAGGCTGCGGGTTTGGATTAGGCAGGGCGTTAGGTTCCACAACGGCGACGAGATGCGGGCGTCCGACGTCGCGTTCAGCATTAGCAGGGCGATGGTGTCGCCCCAGGTAAGCTTTATCTACACCCCGATCACGAGCGTTGAGGCGGTCGGCAACTTTGAGGTTCTGTTCGTATTCTCCGAGCCTTGGATTCCGGCCCTCAACCACTTGGCGCACGCCTCTTCTTCCATTATAAGCGAGAGGGCTTACAGGGAAATGGGCGGGGACGCTTTCGCCCAGAACCCCGTTGGGTCTGGCCCGATGAAGTTCGTGAACTGGGTCGTCGGCGACCACTTGGAGCTCGCGCGCAACGATGATTTCTGGGGAACGAACTCCAGGCTCCAGCAGATTATCTTCCGCACCATCCCCGACGCGGCGACCAGGCTTATGTCGCTTGAAACCGGCGAGATTGACGTAATGTACATGGTGCTGCCGGCTGATATTCCTCGCCTTAACGCCAACCCCGAGGTTAACGTGATAAGGGTCGCGGCGACCAATATCAACTACATCGGCTTTAACACCGCCCACCCGCCTTTGAACGACATAAGGGTGCGCGAGGCCATCATCTACGCTACCGACCTCAACGCTATGGTGGAGCACATTTTCATGGGCGTTGGAGCCCCGGGTAGGGCGCCGATCACCTCCACTGTTTGGGCGTCCGCGGCGGACTATCTGCCGCAGCGCCCGTTCAACCCGGCGAGAGCCAGGGAGCTTCTTGCCGAGGCGGGTCATGCTCCGGGCACCTTGAATCTTAGTATCCACGTGAACGAGGGCAACGCCACGCGCCTCGACATGGCTACCGCGATGCAGGGATGGCTTGCCGAGGTGGGCATTAACCTGTCCATCCACGTAATCGAGTGGGCCGCTTACCTCGACATGACGGGCAGGATTGACGGCGGGCACCAGTTGTTCATCCTGGGCTGGGTTGCCGTAACCGGCGATCCGGACTACGCCCTTGACATCTTCCACACTCGCAGCTTCGGCGCCGCCGGCAACCGCTTCTTCTGGTCGAACCCCGAGATGGACGCCCTTCTCGACGCGGCTAGGGGCGAGTCGAACCCGCAGATCCGCTACAACCTGTACATTGAGGCGCAGAGGCTCATCCATGCCGGCGCGCCCTTGATTGTGGCGCAGGAAGGTGAGACCGTTATCGCCGCCCGCGCCAACGTCCGCAACCTGATACCGAACCCGGCGGGCGAGGAAAATCTTTGGGCCGCTTGGATTGACTAGGATATAACCGCAAGCCTTGCCCTGGGCGCGGCTTCCTTTCGAGGGAGCCGCGCCGCTTGGGGCAAATACATCTTGGCTTGCGGGTGTAGTGAGGTATTTAATGCATAAGTACATTCTGCGCAGATTGTTGATGATGGTGCCCGTTCTTTTCGGCGTGATGTTCGTGATTTTCACGCTGGTGTACATAACGCCGGGCGACGCCGCGCAGATAATTCTGGGCGAGAGGGCGACCCCCGAGGCGCTTGCGACCCTGCGCGCCGAGATGGGTCTGGACAGGCCGTTTTTGCCCCAGTTCGTGGGCTATGTGGGCAGGGTATTGCAGCTTGACCTGGGCCAGTCGTTCATAACTAGGCGACCAGTGTTTACCGAGCTTACGTTTCGCTTCCCGTCAACCGCGCAGCTTGCGCTCATGGCTCTTTCAGTCGCAATAATTGTAGGCATACCTTTAGGAATTTTGTGCTCCATACGGCACAACTCGGCCCTGGACAGCATCGTGTCGATTTTGGGGCTTGTCGCGCTTTCCGTGCCGAACTTCTGGCTGGGTGTTATGCTGGTGCTTCTTTTCTCTGTGACCCTGGGCCTGCTGCCCGTTGCGGGGTTCGGAACCCCGATGCACTGGATCTTGCCCACGCTTACGATCGGGCTTTCCCTTTCCGGCGAGTTTATGAGGTTCACGCGCTCGTCGATGCTCGAGGTGATCCGGCAGGACTACATAAGGACGGCCTGGGCCAAAGGGCAGAAGGAATCCGCGATAATAATCAAGCACGCGCTGAAGAACGCGCTGATTCCGCTCGTGACGGTCATCGGCCTGTCTTTCGCGGCGCTTATGTCCGGCGCCGTTCTGACGGAGACGATTTTCGCCATACCCGGGGTCGGCAGCTTCCTTGTTCAGTCCATAAGCTCGCGAGACTTCCCGGTCATTCAGGGAGGCGTGTTAATGATCGCTGTCATATTCAGCTTCGTCAACCTCATAGTGGACATTCTATACGGCTTCATCGACCCGAGGATAAGGTCGCAGTACAAGTAAGTTCGAAATGGGGACGGCCTTTATGCGGCTGTTCCCTAGGCAACTTGCCTGCGCGTCGCGGAATCGAAGCGCCTTGCCGGTTGGTGTTTGCCTAGAAAGCAAAGAATGGATGGATGATGCTATGGAAGCAACGCAAAAGTTAAAGCCGAAAAAGAAGGAAAGCCAGTGGAAGGACGTGTGGCGGCGCTATCGCAAGAACGCCGCCGCGATGATCGGCCTTGGCGTTCTGGTCGTGCTGGTGCTTACGGCGATTTTCGCCAACGTAATCGCTCCTTCGAATCCGATTACGATAGATCTGCCGAATTCGTTCCAGCCCCCCGGCGGGGAGCACCTTATGGGCACGGACAATTTCGGAAGGTGCATTTTTTCCAGGATAATTTTCGGGACGAGGACGTCTCTTAGGATAGGGTTTACGGCGGTGGGCTTCGGGCTGGTCCTGGGGCTTATCATCGGCTCGCTTTCCGGGTTTTACGGGGGGCTGCTGGACAACATCGTCATGCGCTTCGTTGATATCCTCATGGCGATACCTGGCATTCTGCTGGCTATCGCGATCGTGGCGGCGCTCGGGCCGGGGATGACGAACGTTATGATTGCGATCGGCCTTGCCTCGATACCCGGCTATTCGAGGATCACCCGCGCCGCCGTGCTGACCATCCGCGACCGCGAGTTCGTGGAGGCGGCGCGCGCCATTGGCGGCAGCGACTTCAGGATTCTGACCCGGCACATACTGCCGAACGCGCTTGCGCCGATCATCGTGCAGACGACGCTGGGCCTTTCCGGCGCCATCCTTTCAGCGGCCGGCCTTAGCTTCATCGGGCTTGGCGTGCAGCCGCCCATTCCCGAGTGGGGTTTCATGCTGGCTGACGGGCGCAGGTTCATATTCGAGCATGGGCACATGGTAATTTTCCCGGGGCTTGCCATAGTAATTGTGGTTCTGGCTATCAACCTGATGGGCGACGGCCTGCGCGACGCCCTCGACCCAAAACTGAAGAAGTAAGGATTCGTTTTTATGGCAAACATGGAGCTGCTTGATATCAGGGACCTGACGATACACTACCTGACGGAAGAGGGCGTCGTTCGAGCCGTGAACGGCCTGAACCTGAAGCTGGCTAGGGGAGAAACTCTGGGGCTTGTGGGCGAGACGGGCGCGGGCAAGACGACGACGGCGCTCGGGATTCTGCGCTTGGTTCCCAACCCTCCGGGAAAAATAATGGGCGGGGAGATTTGGCTGGACGGCCAAAACCTCGCGTCCGCCACCGAAAAGGAAATGCGCGGTATACGCGGGCAAAAGGTCTCGATGATCTTCCAGGATCCCATGACCAGCCTTAACCCCGTGATACCGGTGCGCGACCAGATAGCCGAGGTTATCCTGCTGCACGAGAAGGTAACCGCGGCGGAGGCGCTGTCGAAAGCCGAGGAGGTGCTTGGCAAGGTCGGCATCGGCGTCGAGCGCGCCAGGGAATACCCGCACCAGTTTTCCGGCGGGATGCGCCAGCGCGTCGTCATCGCGATCGCGCTGGCCTGCAACCCGAGCCTGCTGATCGCGGACGAGCCGACGACCGCGCTCGACGTGACGATCCAGGCGCAGGTCTTGCAGCTAATGAAAAGCCTGAAAACCGATTACAACACAGCCATGGTCATGATAACCCATGACCTCGGCATCGTCGCGGACGTTTGCGACAAGGTCGCCATCATGTACGCGGGCAGCATCGTGGAGTACGCGGACAAGCGCGAGCTTTACAAAAACCCCAAGCATCCGTACACCATCGGCCTTTTCAACTCTTTGCCGGACATCAAGAAGGACGAGGCGAGCCTGAAGCCGATCAAGGGGCTTATGCCCGATCCCCGGGACCTGCCGACGGGCTGCCCCTTCCATCCGCGCTGCGACATGGCGAAGCCCGAATGCTCCCAGACGCAGCCGCCTAACGTGGCGTTAAGCGAAACCCATGTCGTAAGGTGCCTGCTGTTTGCCGGCAAGAAGGAGTCGTGATGTCTGACATACTTATCGAGGCGAGAAACCTCAAGAAATACTTCAAGAC
>Ga0209755_10006378_pt1 | contig 13098 bp, 10 predicted proteins | sample TergutCo191P1_FD_187301 | JGI IMG/M metagenome (GOLD analysis project Ga0209755, IMG submission 187301) | Cornitermes sp. P1 segment gut microbial communities from Petit-Saut dam, French Guiana - Co191P1 (SPAdes) (version 2) | ecosystem: Host-associated > Arthropoda: Insects > Digestive system... | reverse complement strand
CTGAAGTTAGGAAAGAAGAAGTAACAAAATGACACAGAAAAGTATGTGGTGTCTAATGATGCGCTTCGCCATTCGTTGTCTTACCGGATATTATCAGGGTGACAAAATTATCGAGTGTGAGAAGGGTAGGACATGCATCAAGCACACGAAAGTGATGTATTTTTAAAGTCATGGTCTGCATTAATGTGGCCTAGCGTAGGATCTAGTAGGACGTAATTTTGAAAAGTTCATAAAAGTCAGGACTCCACAAAAAGCAGGAAATTTGCTGAACTTTTGAGCAGCTACCACGTAAACAAAGGACGCCCTCTGTAAGACGTAAAGGTTACTTTCTTCTAGGAGTGACGTCGTCCAGTCTGGCATAACAGCACCTGCCTACCAAACTATAAGACATCACATTGCAGACAACAGTAATTTCCATCATACCCAAACATCGTGACTTCCAGGCATTTTAGTTCTTTCTTTAACAACTTCCGAATGCTATAGATACAAGAAAGCTTCGAATAATTTTGTACGAATAGGTTCGTTTAGAACCAAGAGTCAAACAGGCCTGGAAACTACATAAACAGTCACACAGTAAGATTTGCAAATGTAAGCCTACCTAGCATATATTAATTTCTCAAAACTTGTAAGAACCCAGAAATTAAAAATAAAGGTTACTGTACGCCCTAAGATGTCGTTAAAGTGAACCGAACTAAATCAAGAACAAACTCACTAGATAGAGCTTACTGTGTTTTTGACAAAACCCAGTACAAAAGCGTGCAACTTATCGATGCCGTCAGTTGCTGATATTATATACGTAGTTCCGGTTACACACGAGTGAAAGATTAGGGAGCATTTGGGGACGAAAACCCTGTCGCAATGTCATTGCGTCTGCCACAAATTTCACGTAAACTGGCTCGGCATTAAACCTGGGGCTACCAGATGAGAAGCTGTGACATAATGCTTTTAACCGTAGTTGGGTACGTAACGTCATGTTGTTACCGTTAGACAGACGGTAGAATATACCTCACTTGTTGTATATTTGCTGTCACAACAGTAATACTCACGCCTAACCTTTATAAGAGAGCGTCGAAACAAAGTTTCGGAACCCGTATGAAGACGTGTAATTGGAACCTTGCGTTCTGTAACCAAAAGACAAAACGCAATAAAATGGTAGAACAAAGACTCACAAGCTGAGGAGAAAAGGCGATTAATAAATGAACCGAAAGCAGTTTAGTAAATGAGTTCAGTTCTCCTGAAGGCCAACAAGAAAATATACGATGTGCTGGAGGCAATACACGATAGAATATTCAATCGATTGGTAGCACAGATTTTTGTTACGCGGTAAGATAATACTATTACGTCTATGTCTCGCTGCGTGCAGTACTCTCCTTCGATGTCTTCAACGGCATTAGTCACTGTCTGTACGGATATTGTGCCCTTAGGTTCTCTTCACTGGTGCCTGACAGCCTGGGTGTATGCCTTTCATCACAACTGGTATCAACCCCTTCACAAGTTTTTCTCCTTAATCGAGCTTTCAGAACTAAGTACTGACGCTCAGACATCAAACCGGCATATGTTATAGCAATTTTATCTAGACTGTACTAATCGCAGCAGCACTGTGTGGTGCAGACGGCCATGCAGTTTGAAAAAATGGAAAAATGCAGTCCTGATTTGTCAAGCACATCTGTTACAACTAGTTCAGAATCCGCCATGTTCCCTCGCCAAACAGTACCTAAAACTAGGAACAGAAAAAATACACAACTGTAACATTACCACATGTTGTAAACTTACATGAATATAAAAATTTGCCTTTCAACTTAGGGGAAGATTGAGGGCACTTGGGAACAAGAAGCTGAAAAGAATATCTAAATCAATAAAAATTGAAAGCTTTTTTTTTGAACATGACAATAAATGATCGACAGTGCACAACAAAGAATTTCTTAGTCAACTCAGTAAATTTAAACTTCAGAGAAACGCTATGAAACATGGAGCCAGTTACCTTGTAGCGATTTTACAGACAAGTAACAAAAAAAAAAAAACCAGCAGATACAAAATCTCATTTTCTCAGCCGGCTCAAACGCTTTACACGCAGTATATTTGCTGTCACAACAGCAATAACCCCGCCTAAGCTTTAAACATATTACACGTTCCTTACCAAAGCAACAATGTTAAATATTTTCAGTTGATACCAAAAGGCCTTGCCATATCTGTCAGGTGTCATTCTTACCATCTCTCCAGGTTCTGAGGGACAGCCAAATGTCCTTACCCCATTTGCAAATCTTCATTTTTACCATCTGTCCGGGTTATGAGAGACAGCTAAATGTCCTTACCCAATGACCAAGGCCTCATTTTTACCATACCTGCGGGTTATGAGGGACAGTTAAGCGTGTTGACCCAATCTGCAAGGCGTCATTCCTAGCAGCTAATCATTTAATTCGCAGCTCTGACCGCTAGTTGACCAGTTTGCAGGGAGGGGCTGACCTCTAGGAGTGCTCCAGGGTCTGTTCTCGGACAACTGTCGCACGACCTTGAGTCAAAAAGGAATGTGTTCTTTTTTTGTTCACCATCGTCTTAGCATCATAATAAGGCACGCAGTATTCTCGTCACGGAACACAACGATCGCCCTCCGCCGAGATTGGGATTTCCAAGTGGCTACTGAATAAACTAGCAAGCACTTTTAAAATGCGTTATTTTTGCGAATCTGTATTTCACATCGGTCTTAATGTTTGTTGACAGTAGAAAAAAGCCATTTCTTCTTCTTTTCTCTCGTCTAATCCACCTTGTGACAACAGGGTGCAACTGTGTGACCTATATTTGATACAGCTTCAGTATTATGACCAGGAATGGGCTCTTGTAATCCCGTTAAAGAATTTTCGGATTTCATTTCAGGGTCAAAACTCCTTGACCACCCGACCATTATCAGCTTCTCTAGAACTATGCCTATGCTCCTTGGAGTTTGTTAAGGGCAATAGATACTATTATCATTTTATTTTCTCGCTTTTTTTTCTCTGCTTCTCTTTTCCCCTTTGCCTTCCATCTCTTTTCTTCCTTCTTTCCTTTCTTTCATTATAATTTCATTAACTGTTAACTTTTCATGACGACGTCTGCTCCATCCACTGCAGTATACTGCCATTACTTTCGGACCTAGTCGCTCATTTCGTCAACAAATTCTCCAGTGCCGCTGAAACACGAAATTGCACTTACAAGTTCCAGCACTGGACCCTATCAAGAACCAATTAAATCAGTTTCACAGTCTTACATCCTTCTATTTAAGGTCAGTTACCTGTGGGTCGCTTCCGTTCAGTTTTTCAACTAGAAACTCAATGGAATTGCTCATCTCCGATATGGGCGATTAACGTCTGGTCCATTTTAGGCTTTCTTAATAGGCCACACTCTGAACTTGAACAAGACACCAATTGTTGCCGTGGAAAAGGATTAAGTACAGTATTACATATTCTAAGTGTGTTTGTAGCCTTAGGTATCCAGCATGCAAAGTCTATGGACGGTGCTGTCATCTGTGGCCTGACTGGTCTACCATATCACATCGTGTCATAAACGGTACAATTTTCGGAATAAAATTTATTGAACACAAAATGCGTATTTGGTTTTCAACACAGCTGGAATGCAGCTAGATATCATAAATGTACGCAAATGTTCATCTAAAGTGCCCGTTGTTCTTGTCATATTGTAACCGAACTTGAATTTTCTAGACACATTTTCGAAAAATCCTAACATATCAAGTTTTATTAAAATCCGAGCCATGTTGTTCCATGAGGACAGACAAATGGACGGACAGATAGACATGACGATTCTAGTCGCAATTTTTCCAACGCGCCTAAAATATGATCCAGAAGTACATACGAGTTTAAAAGGCCTGTGAAAATTACATATATTAACAAACTAGATTTAGTATTAAATATGCCATACGTAAGTCTTCGGAACCCTATAATAGTCAAGAAAACTGCAAGGACTCTTAGTAGCTGACATATCGTGTGTTGTTTGTAATACTTGATTTGTAAAGCTACACAAAGCAGTTATTACTACTTTATAACGTTTACTATTTTCCATACGCGATGAAAACGAAACTGCCGATGGAACTGCTGTTATTTCCGGGTGGGTTGCGGACCTTTTTAACTTCGGGCGACTTAGCTTATCTTGAAGGAAAGGAACCTGAAGCACTTGCGTTCTTTATTACAACGTCTGCGGTCCTTTCTCACTCAAGATGCAGGCTGGTCAGTAGACCACTGTTGCCCGACTTCTCGCCTAAATGTGACAGGGATTGATTTGTAAGAGACGTGCATCCGTAGTGTTTTCTGCATAGCAGCGGACACCAGCTCTACATTACTCTGTTTTCCGCGTGGTTCAATTTATTTACTTAACAGTAGCCTTCATATTTTAATTTTCCTACCCTCATTCCTCCGTTTCTTTCAATCAGTTGTAAATTCTACCTTATTTTTCTCAACTTGTCTGCTACGTTGTAAAGGAACAGTTTCAAGCGAATGTAAGGAAAACTCCCATAGAAGACTTCAAAGGTTTTAGTTGTTCATTTAGTCATACTTTGTCATCAGTTTGGGCTTCTATATTGTTTGATCATGCATTAAATGGCCGGGGTAAATGATAAATAAAATTATCTTAAAACTTTTCTACTGCCAACAGGAATCATACTTACACTACCGTTATACGTCACTGTTGTCATTAAGTGGATAACGGAAGACGAATATAGATGTGAGAACAAAGTGTCGAGGAGAATATGTGGATGGAAAAGAAAGAAAAGAGCAGCAAGACGGAGGGAAAAGACACAATGAGAATAGTAGTTTCTGCAATTCACCAAATACTGATAAAGATTAATAATTTAGGGACGTATGCACACATCAGGAGACTTACAAATTCGCGTGCACACAGTTGTGGATGGGAAGCCTGGAAGGATAATCATGGTTTGTTTGTTTGTTTGCTTGTTTGTTATGTAGTGTATTTGACGATACTCTCATCAGTAATACCGAGTAAATATCGTGGAATGACAAAGAGAAATGCATAATAAAATGGGAAGGATGTGAATGCAAGATGTCGCGCACCAATTTTAGACATTACTCAAGAATTTCTCGGCAAAGAACGAGAACAACCACGAAAAACCTCAGTCAACATAGTCGGCGTCACGGTTGAGATTCAAACCGTGAACCTCCCTATAAAATTCTGGAAGGTTACCTCTTGGGCCACACTGCTGGAGGATAAACAGATGATAGGGAAACTATGTGTGAGAGTTTGGCTTGCCGTGGCTTAGATTACAGATATGATACAAGAGCTGGTTTGCCCTAAACACAGACACGTGTGTACACTTGCGGCTTAGGTAAGAGAGAGGCATCTGTATATGGGTAAGCGGTTATCAACTTCCCTTACTTGCGCCACTCTTCAGGTTTGTTGTTCCGGTTAGGTCGGTGGTAACAAACCGGCCCTCGCTGTGCAACAAACCGTAAGTGCGAGCATGTCGAATTTCCTGGATTTCCGTAATTCGAAGCGGTGTGTTGGAGAACTCAGTTCCCTGGGACTTGGTACTGTGTCGCTGCTCTTCGAAGGATCGTGTTTCCTTTGTCTTCAAGTAGCTCCTTGGATATCTAAATCCTTGAAGATAAAGGAACTGCGATCGTCAGTAACGTCTTACTCAACGACGCAGCGTTGTATCTTGGAATAATTTTTCATCGACTTTGTTCCACTGATTTCTTTAAATGGTTGTGTATTAGAACTCCAAGTGAACTGCGTTGTGCGAATTACTTACGCTCCTTGACAAAAGGGCCAGTTACGGAGTTCTTGATTAGCGGACAACAATTGATGGAATTGTGGATTCCGGTTAACAACCACCCAAAATATTTGTCTTTCACGTAATGGCGGACTTTCCCTCGGATTCGACCCGTCTTTACACATGACCAACTCACGATCAAGTCCGGTGCCTCCTCAAGTTATGTGCATGCCGCAGGCAAACTCATAGATTCTCTGGCAAAATAAAAATAAGAGGGAAAAAGAAAATGCGTCGTCTGTGAAACTCAAGTGACCTAGAGGGCGCTAACTCTCAAACACAATACAATGGATTCTTTCAACTATCAGTAAATTTCAAATACGCCTCGCGTTAAGTGGCTCAGAGTATAAATAATTACAGACTATTAAATTGCGCAATAATTATGCTGTTTATGCAATACAAGACTTCAGGCACAAATTCAAATCTCCAAATATGCTTACATATAACTGTTGTATTTCAACTCCTCACGCGTGTCTCCGATTTGCTTTAGGAGCATTTTTTGAAAAGGAATTCATTCCGTCCTGTACAAGGACTCTAAAATCTTTAACATTAAAGCGACAGGCGTGATACGTGTGCGCGCACAAAAAAATTGTGTCTGTAGTGTGCACAGCAATAATTTTTTTAAATTCAAAATTGAAAAATTGTGTGGCCTGCAAGACTTCTTTGCCCAGCGAAGAACTAATTCAATTGAACTGAATTTTTGTATATTAACCTGCTTACTCAACTGCTAAGTGGCCAGTAACAGATACAGCAAACATACAAACACAAATAACAGAGGACAAATACAATGCAATCTGTTATGCTATTACGCGAGTTTCTTTAACGCAGTTTGGCTATAAGGCCATTAATAAACAGGTGAACGTTCTTTGTATAACGCGAAATATGCACACTCGCATGCTACAATTACACAATTTCAGCGACCAGTGTGAAGATGGCGGGCCAAACATTTTCCTCATATGACCCTATATTCATTTCGCGATTTGCTACAACGCGAGGTCTCACAAGAATGTAACAATCATGTTATAACAGAACTAACTGCATAATGATTATGATGGTGATAATAATAAATCTACTCGCGTTGTACTGTGATTAATGCCAGTACACAAAAAGTGACAAATCCTGCACTATGCAATACTTACACATGTCTTCTCTCGCAACAAGTAGTCTTCTACAAATATTACCCTTATTGCAGGCATTTCAGACTCAGATGTTACAATTTGTACTTTTAAACAGCGCTATTAACGTATGTGAGCCAAGCAGGACGATTCAGAACGAATATGTAGCAAGCATTCGAAAATTAGAAATGCAGTTACAATTTTGCCAGTAATTCTGAATAGATTTAAAAAATTACTAGCCGCGTAGATGACGTGATATTATTAAACAGAACTTTTAAAAATGGCGTATAAATTTGTGATATGGCTTTGCTCACTGAACGTAAGGTCCAATGGCAAGATGACTGAACACGAAATTTATGTGGTTCCGGCGGCGAATTTTGTGACCAGCTCTTGTGACATATATTTGTTCAGGAGAAAGATTAAATGTTTACTACATTATTTTCCATATGAAGTAGCTGTTGAGATTACGCCCGTTTTGATAGGTGCTCAGTAGAATTCATGAGTTTCAGTATCCACTTATAGGCATCCCAGCAATCCGACACACTGCAGTGCAGGCTGTTGGAGTTGCGACTCTGGGTAAATCCCCTGAAACCATTCTGTTTTCCAGTGAACAGCATCGCATATGAAACCTGCAAGCAGTCCGTTCACCCATACAACTTTGTACATTTCCTGGGGGTGTGGCTCGCCCGGAGGGACCGGCGTTCCGGGGACTGAAGTGGCAGCAGGAACCTCGAGAAACGTATTCGCCCGCGGGCACTCGTATGCCGAGATAGCAAACCCAGGGTTAGTGTTCCGAAATTAGTTTATTTGGTTCCATGTTGCACAGAAAATCTGTTCTTCCCTTCTTTATCACCGTCATCACTCTTCATCCCTCTTCCTCCTCTTCTCTACCATGCATTTCTCCTTCTCCTTTACATTCCTATTTTTCTAGTCCCACTCATCCTTCGTATGTTTGTCCCTTTTATTATTTACTTGCTCTTTTTAACTTCTTTACTATTTTTATTCGGCCCGCCTCTTTTTCTTTCGTCCCTCCTTATCCTCCCCGTACTTTCTCGACACAATCATACCTTTCACTCTCTCATATTCTACCTGCCATCCCACTGCAAATCTGGCTATGGTCTGGACAACACTGGTTCAATTCCCTGCAGGAGCATGGACTTTGCACTAAGGCTATTTCCAGACACGCATGGGCGACCAGCCATCTACCTCACCAGTGGTTGTCGCGGCCTCACTCCCCACGAGTAGAGTGAGTGTGGTGAGAATTACAACTCATCTCCATTTTATTTCAAGATTAAGAATGCATGGAATACGATATCCACTTGCCTGTACGTTATCATGGTATGACGCTTGAACACACAAATAAGTAAGCATTCCTTCTCCTCCAAGAGTTACACAAGCAGACACTTATACTTTTTCATCACATATTTTGCAATGTCTTCTCAGCTGGAGAATTTATGAAATTTATGTAAGGGTAGTCGATTCTTAGATTATTTAGGTACAGTTTCCGGTGCATCGATTACGCCTATTGGTCAGATAGCTTCCAAATTTAAGTTGGTGCTGTTTATCGCTCTACCAGTGTTCATAAGCGCGTGTATTGTAACAAAGGCCTACGTGGTTGCCCGGCGTTCTTCACTGCACCGAACGGACAAAGCACTGTCGGTAAAGTGATTCATTGCAATTTTACTTACTGCTGCAACATTAACTAGGCCGAGCATGGCACCACAATGCGACAGCCGCCAAGACGGGTGGTCTCACAACTGTCCGTGCCCTTGGACTGCTAAACACCTGTTTTCTACGTACTTAGAAAGCGTTTATACAATTAATGACATATTAAATAAACACACATAAGCGTAGCACCTCGTAATTGTAGTGCAATTCAAACAGCAACGATAATATGTAACTCCGAATTTGAAATCAAAAGCCTGGCTGGAAGAGACCACGTCACATCTAAGAAGTAGACTGCAAGATAATACTAAAATAGTGTTAAGGGACGTGCTGTAGATGGATGGTCCGCATCTGCCTGATCCAGAACGCTGTTCAGTGGTCGGTTCTTATTTAGCATACCCGCGAACCGTCACGATCCACACGAACTGGAAACTTCCTAAATAACACCAGTACCAATTATTCACGAAGAAATTCCTTATTTACTTCAAATTATCCTTCAAAGGCAAAAAAGTTCTGAATCAAAGACATTATCGATTTATAATACAAGTTGTCAACAATCTCTCGCAGAAGAGAACTGTTTAGCCATGGAAGAAATATTGCTTATAGCAACTACTGCTCAAAAAATATCAACGACATCCATTCTTGTAAATACGTACTCTCAAGTCAAAGACTTCCTCCTCTCAGTACCAAAATACAACGTGTATCTCTCAAACCACAAAAACTACACATAACTGCATAGATCATTGTAATTATGCTCTATCAAATAAAATTTGGCCTCGCAGTACACCAAACATCCCTCAAACAATATAACTTCATCCATAATTTCAACTACATACTATCAATTAACAAATTCCGCCTCACAGTAACATCACACAACCAATCTATAATCGCGATACACCACGTTGCGCTGCTGCTGTTGTCACAAACAAGTCAAACAGTCGGCACTAGATGGCAGCATCTCACCCCCGACACCAATGCTACGGCATTCAAGAGAACTAACAAGATTACCGATGACTATCGCATTCAGACTTCTTCACTTCGTAAATCAGAAGGTTTCACCGTACACGCGTAAAGGTAATTTGACGCACGCCCATAAAAAATAAGACCTTCCATCCTCTGGTTTTCACGAACTTCACAAATGCTCAAAAGCATTATTTTCACATCTCTTGCACCGAAATTCAACGAAATCGAACAATCGATGCGGAAGTAAGGAGAGAAATTATTCTACGCCCGTAAGTAAAGTATGGCTCTTCCTATGTCGAATTTCACGACACTCAGAATCACAAATACCTTTCTGTGGCAATCTCCTCTATCGAAATGTATTCAAATTGGAAGAGAACTGTAGAAATTAGGGCAACATTTAATTTCCACCTAGATAAAGTCTGGCATTCCTTGCAATGAGTCTCACAAAAAATCCTACTGCTTCATGGCATCATATGAATATCTTATACAACAAGCTACACCCATCTTGGCAAATAAATATGGAAACTACGCGTACAAATTCATTTGCGCCCTTCAGTTGACTAATACTGCGCCGACAACAGTTTTTTGTAAAGAACCCCAGTGCTCATAAAAATCAGACAGGCGGTTTAGTTGCTGAAACTGAGGGCATGTTAGCTTCTCACGAAGGAACTTCCCCACAGAGTTAGTTAGTTAGTTAGTTAGTTAGTTAGTTGGTTAGTAAAGAACGCGCAAGGCCAAATCAGAATTAGTTTTCTCCGTCTACCCTTTCTGCAAACATGATGAACAGAACATACAAGTTAATGCAAGGGAAATTCAGCCATAGTTCATAACGTAATAAGACCAACAATACGAAACATGTATTGCAATGGAACAATACCGTGAGCATATACTTAGTTATGTGTACATAAATAGGTATACATGGACGATATTGTAATATGATTATATAATAGGGGAAAAAATTATATTCTCCATATCTGGCCTTCGGAATTAGCAATTACAGATCCAGTAAAACGCACTGAACTCAGTACAGTGGCTACTGACTGAGTGACCGAATTTTCTTCCATCCAAGTCTTCGTCCACCACAGTTTCTCTTCTACGGGCTTTATAAGTAGCAACTCTTTTAGGAGATGGTGTGAATTAAATACTCGTATTATTACAAAATCAGTTTAAGTGTTGAGCTGAGGCTGCTGTCTACACCTGGCTGGTTAGATGTTACAGCCGTATCTTACAGCGCCTTCAACGTCAGGAGAATATTCAGGTGCTCCTGGAGCAATTTTTACCCCCCACCCCCCATCTCCTACCACACACGATCCCAGAGCTCGTAGATCTGCCTGGAGTGTAGCAGCTGATTACATGCCCGGGCCCTGCGAAGCTCCAAGCTTTGGTAAGACAGAGAGAGGTAAAAACAAACACAGGAATAAAAAGTGGAGAATGAGTTTTGACACAAAAGAGGTCGGAGATGGAAGAGAAAATTGAAGAGCGGTGACCGAAATTAATTGTTCTTTTGTGTTGCTGCTCGTGAAAATGTGACAGTGCGTGGAAGTCTCCCAGACCGAGACAGTGGCACTGACTGCATGTCACTGGGCACCTTGTGTCTCTTCCATCTGCCAACAAATGTGTTCAAAAGTCGATTTGCTAGACTGGATAAGACCGGATGTACAAAATATATTTTCTACTAATTAATATCTTGGGTCGGGGAAAGCGCGTTGTAAAAAGTCTTGTGTTTATGAGAGAAAAATCTATAAATTTTATCAAAACGCAGAAGAGACATTAGACCGCCTAGAGGGCTATGAGAAGAAGGGTTACGTCAGATACAACAATATGAGATGAAGATTAACATTCCAGATATTTCAATAAACAAGTTACCTTCTAGATTTTAAGAATAAAGCAGAGATTTAAGTGCCAAGTAACGGGGTTTGAATAAAGAAGGCACGCCTTATGTTTTTAGAAAAAATTAATTTCCCAGCTGAAATGAGTTTTTGTTACTCGGGTCTTGTAACGTTTGTCGTCTATGTTCCCAGCTTCACGTGATTCAGCAGACAGTTTTTTTTCTGCACTTGTGTCGGGCTGAAAACAACCAAAGTCTGAACTGCAGCAGTTGGTACGACACTCAAACGAGAAAACCGCTTACAGAATTGACATTAACAGTTGGCATTATATGTATAATTAGGGTTTACACGATATTTTCAAGGAAAACCGAAACACTTTCAGAAATATCGTCTAAACCCTGGAATATCTGGGGAAAAATAGACGCATTCTAAAATTAAGATTTTCCACAGAGGCGCTGCCGTTCGCATATTCAAGTGCTGTAAGATAACAAATAAAGACCCTTTTGCAAATTCCCATTCATTACATTCGATCAGCACTAGGTAGGTAGGTTTCACTCTTTTATAGGCCACGAAGGCCTTTAGGGTGAGTAGTGGTATAGCTCTACTCTTTCTAGGACCTCGGCACTATATGGGGATTAGGGGGTCAGCCCTACGCCACGGCCGCCTCTACCCCCGGGAAAGACCCGGTATCCATTGCACAGGAGGAAGGGTGGGCCCCAGGATCGGTCTGTACAGGTGCGTAAAATCTCGCCCCCACCGGGATTCGATCCCCGGATTGTCCAGCCAGTAGCCAGTCGCTGTACCAACTGAGCTACCCGGCCCACTTCGATCAACACTAACCGGATCCAAAAATGAAGTTCTTCATTTGCAAAGCAATACTGAATATTGTTAATCAGACTGACTGCATATAGCACACAATCAATAGCACACATTCTGTACAAGATTCACAAAGTTTGCTGTTTGTCGCCACTTACGTGCTACAATTTTACAACACTAGCAACATTACCAATCACACGCCTGTCCGATTGCCACCAATACCCGTACGAAGCCAAACACAACAAAAACTGAACTCGCTCACCATCGGTGTAGGAGAGGGATAAATCGTAATTATTGAAGCGATGCAAGTGAAAAGATTGACCTAATAAAAATTTCAGAACATTTGGGCTTCCCTGAAAAGTTCTCGGGCCACCAAGTACTTCTTTTAAAAATTTGACAGTTCCGGGAAAAAAACGGAACGAATGGGAACCCTAAATACCAGTATAATACTGTGAATAACAGGTGTTTGAAATGATCGCCTACAACTATCGTGCTTTACACGTGATAAATATATTAACAAGGGATAAGTTTTAACGTTCGTGTTTCCGTGCGTCACTAGTAGGATTACAATTGATAACCAGCAAGATGCAACTATTTTGATTTATTTACTTTAATCAGCTCTACATGTTTGAGGCAATGTTTTCTCCCGTCACCAGGAGTATATCACTGTAAATACAGCTTCTGATAATGTCCACCGATGTTGCTGACGGCTGGTGTTGCTTATACCAGCCATCAGCAACATCGGTGGACATTAGCAGAAGCTGTAGTTACAGTGATATACTCCTGATGATGGGCGAAAACATTACCCGAAACATGTAGAGCTGATTAAAGTAAATAAATCAAAATAGTTGCATCTTGTTAGTTATCAATTGTAATATTATGATGGAAAGTGATCGTATAACGTTATTGAGGCGCCTTCAGATCGTTGTATCCTCGAAAC
>Ga0209755_10006377_pt1 | contig 13102 bp, 14 predicted proteins | sample TergutCo191P1_FD_187301 | JGI IMG/M metagenome (GOLD analysis project Ga0209755, IMG submission 187301) | Cornitermes sp. P1 segment gut microbial communities from Petit-Saut dam, French Guiana - Co191P1 (SPAdes) (version 2) | ecosystem: Host-associated > Arthropoda: Insects > Digestive system... | reverse complement strand
TTTCGCCAACCTCTTGTCCTGTAAGCCTCATATTGGTATCATTGGTTGTGATTATACCAGCGCCAATAAATACGCTATCCTCAACTACCGAATACGCGGTTATGTGGGAATTATCCATAATTTTTGAATGGTGACGAATTGTTACATGGTGGTTTGTTGTAACAAAACGGGCGATAAGACAGTACTCTTCCACAATACAACATTCCCGAAGGCAAGCATTGTCACCCAGTAGAACATTATTGGCAATTTGATTTTCTGCGTAAATTACAACACCGGCTCCAACAACCGTATTATTACCGATTATAACCGGCTTGTATTCATCTTTCAATTTGTGTATCAGATTGCCTGGTGATTTAGGAGGCCTCCCAATCACGCTGTTTTCAAAAATTTCAACAAAATCGCCAATTTCTGTATTGTCATATAATACTACGTTCGGATGTATTATGACTTTATTGCCGATTTTACAATTTTTCCCCATCACACAGCTCTGCGCAATTATAGCGCCGTCACCTATAGTGCATTCAGGAAAATTACTTTTTTCGTTGCTCATTTTAACGCCTATTGTTTATATTTATTTTCTTACGCCACAAAAATCAAGTTCAATCTTATCCGGATCCATAGGGATGTTCAAAAACTCTTTATGACGAACCAACCACGCAACAATATCAGCTTTCTGATACGCCTCTTGGGGATCTACTATATTAAATGTTTTATGGCTCTTTATATTCGGTTCTACTACAAACACATTCGCTTGAGTTTCAGAGACTATCCGGGAGGTAATATACTTTGCAGGAGATTCGCGCAAATCGTCGATGTCAGGTTTAAACGCCAACCCCATGCAGGCTACCGTCGGGTATTTGTCGGTTTTGTGAGAAAAGTCATCACAAGCCGCCAGTACGCGATTAACACACCAATCAGCTTTATAATCGTTAGTTTCTCTGGCTCGCTTTATTATTTGTGCCTGTTCAGGAAAATCGGAAACAATAAACCATGGATCTACCGCAATACAGTGTCCTCCAACTCCGCATCCTGGTTGCAATATGTTTGCCCGGGGATGCTGGCTTGCAAGTTTAATTAAATCCCAAACATTGATACCGACATTATGGCAGATCATGGATAATTCATTGGCAAAGGCTATTTGCACATCCCTGGATGAATTTTCAACCAATTTGCACATTTCAGCTGTCCGCGCATTAGTTTTATGCAGTTCACCTTGTACAAATTGAGCGTAGAATTCCGCTGCTTTATCCGCCGATTCCGGATTCAAACCGCCTATTACACGGGGGTTGTGTTCTAGTTCGTAAAGGGCATTGCCAGGTAGAACACGCTCAGGACAATAGGCGATATAAAGTTTTTCTTTCAATTCAGGACGTTCTTTAAAAATAATGCCCGCTATTTTCTCAGTGGTCATAACCGGAGATGTTGATTCAATTACAAATAGATTTCCTTCCCGTAGAAACGGAAGCACCATGCGGGTGGCTGATTCAATAAAAGAAATATCGGCACGGTGATTTTGCTTGAATGGTGTAGGAACAGCGATAAAAAATGCATCCGCTTCTTCGGGGGCCAAGGATGCTGATAATTTTCCGTTTTTAACGACACTTTTGACCATTTTGTCTAAATGGGGTTCAAGAATGTGGATGTTACCATGATTAATTTTTTCTACTACTTCGGGGTTAACATCTACACCCAAAACCTGAATTCCCTTACTTGCCACGATTGCCGCAGTAGGAAGGCCGACATAGCCCAAGCCCATCAAGACCGTTTTCATAAGATTTCTTCCACTTTCGTAATAATTGGATAGAGATGTGAACCGGAATCTTTAGCAATAATAATAGCTTCCATAATTTATACCATTTTGAGCATGCACCCAGCCCAGGATAATCCAACGCCAAAACCTACCAGCATGGTTTTCATGCCCTTTTGTAAACTTCCGTCTTTTAATGCTTCATACATTGCAATGGGAATCGTGGAAGACACTGTATTGCCTACTTCAGACAAATAAACATAAAATTTGCTTTCTTCAATTTTTGATTTCTTTCTTAGAAAATCAAGAATGTACTTGTTTGCTTGATGATATATATATAAATCGACAGCTTCCTGCGCTATTCCATTTTTTTCCAAAATAGATTTTACCAAAGGGGGAATATGCTTTAAGGTAAAAGTGAATATCTCGCTGCCCTTCATACTAATGAAATCTGAAGAGACGGGGTTATTATCTGCATCAAATACCATCTGGTTAGTTTTTTCAGGGTACCGTGCCGCGCCGGTTTTTATTATCAGATGTTCTGCGCCGGAACCGTCAGACCCCAAGCAAAACTCACCAATTTCGGCAAAACCGTCTGTTGCTACTAGTATTGCTGCCGCAGCGTCCCCAAACAAGCTACGATTGCCTTTGTCCTGTACGTGCAATTTTTTTGTATATGTTTCAGCAGTTAGCAAAAGGACATTTTTCGCGATATTTGCCGCTATCAAGCCTTTCGCCAGGGATAAACCATAAACGAAACCTGAGCATCCCTGATTAAAGTCTATGGTACCGGTATTTATTGAGAGCTCTAATCTGTCCTGTATTATGCAGGCTGATGTTGGTAAAAAAAAATCTGGGCTTTGTGTACAAAAAAGAACAAAATCAATATTCTCTTTATTGGATGATGACAGGGCGAATAACTTTTTCGCGGCCAACACTGCCAAATCTGCCGCAGTTTCATTTTCAGCAGCAATATGCCGTTTATTTATCCCTACTTTTTCCATTATTTTATCAACACCCCATTCGGGAAATTCCTGTACCAGTTCTTCGTTTGTCAATGTTTTTTGCGGTAAATAATATTCGATTGCTTTGATATATGCCTTAATCATAACAAAGTATACCCGCCATCTATGACAATATTTGAACCAGTCATCCAGATGCTTGCATTAGATAACAAATAAATCACTGAATAAGCGATTTCTTCCGGCTTGCCGTAACGTTTTAACGGATAGCGTTTCTTATCTTCTTCTAGCTGTTCAGGAGAAATTATGCCATTATCAAAAATACTTGTTTCCACCATCCCTGGATTAACGCTATTTACACGAATATTTTTGGGCGACAGATCCAATGCCATATTCTTCATGACACCGTTGATAGCACCCTTTGAAGCGGAATACACAGAATTCCCTCCTCCCACACACACAATACCCGATATTGATGATATAAAAACAATAGAACTGTTTTTTGAAAATTTTTTCTTCTTTACCAATTTTGCCGACAATAAAACCGGCGCGGTAAAATTTACGCTCATTATGCTTTCCAGCACTTCGGCATTAACAAACCGAAAAGGCAGTGTCCTTAGTATACCAGCGCAATTCACTAAGCCATCAAGTAATAGGTGACTTTTCTATCAACTTGTTCCGGGCATCCTCGTTCGCCAAATCGGCAACTATAATTGAGTGCCCTGTGCCCTCCAGCTTCAATAGCGTTTCGTTTAAACGCTCTTTATTACGTGCAGTTAACACCAGCAAAGCACCCATTTTTGAACACTCTATGGCAATTGCCCGACCAATTCCCGACGACGCACCTGTAACCAGTATTATTTTTCCTTCCAGAGAGAACGGGTTATACATTTTAGCCCTGGAATTTGTATTTTTTTGCAACATTGAACAAATCTTCCACAGTTTGAGATTTCCCTAAGTCATCACCCTTAATGGTTACGCCATATTCTTCATCTATCATTGCGATAATTGATAAGGCAACCATAGAACTCCAATCAACAAGTGACATGAATTCCGTAGCTGCGCCAAATTCACTTGCATTAGTATCCTCAAACTGTTCTGCAATTTTTCTGATAAAATCCTGTAAATCCATTTCTTTCCCCTTTTTGGCGAGTTTTGATGAATTGTTTGCTCTGCATGGCTGTCATAGTCGTTAACGCCTTTGTGCAAATAAACACAACAAATAAGGTACATCGTAGTGGGAACCTTGTCAACCTGCCAAAGTAAAAAGGTGCAGAGGGACGGCCACTTGGTTTCTTTGATTCTCTTTTAATGCTCGATTAATTTTTTCCTGAAGTTTTCCCATTGTCGAATGTGTTTTTTTATTTAGCGATGGTTTTTATTATTATTTCAAGGTATCTGCTAGCAATATTATCATAATTATAATTTTCGACAATAAATCTTTCCGCGGATTCTCTCATAGTTTGCATTTCTTCACCAGGCATATTGGCCATCATAACGATTTTTTTCCGAAGATCCGCTATGTTTTCAGATTTAAACAGCATTCCATTATTGTGTTGTACACGTTGAACATTGACGTCATAGGAGCCATCAAGCAAGGCGGGGAGGGCACAGGCTTGCGCGTCAAAAAAAGTCAGACTGCATTGCTTTGGGAAGACAACAATGTCTGCGCATTGGAAAAATTTATTCATCTCACTATAAAGCTGCGTAGGAAGCCGCACAATTTTATTTTGCGAAATTGAGAACGCCTCTTCAACACGCTGCCTGTAAGTGACATCTACAGCAGTATTGTTGCCAACGATTAAAAAAGTCACATCTTTCGCCGCATGAAATTTTTCCTTGATAGCGTCCGCCAGGAATAGCCCTCCCTTGGATTCATTCAGTTTTCCCACATATGTAACGACAAAATCACTCTGCGAAATTCCCAGCTCTGTCCTGATTGTGCGGCGAGCCAAAGCATCAGGATGAAAAAGCGATAAATTGCTTCCAAAACCGATATAAGGGGCTAATTCAGGGTTAATTCCATAATGTTTGAAAACATAATCGGTATTCATTGTGCGGATGATTGTAATGCTGTCTTTGTTAATGGCGGGCGCCACGAAGACGCGATAGAACCACTTAAACACAGGAGACAATGTATTTTCAGAAGCACCTTCAGCCATATGGCAATCAAATAAAATGGGGTACTTGAACTTTCTCACCCGCCATGCACACCGAATGCCCATATATGTATCCAGTCCATGTATGTACGCAACATCCGGCTGCAACGAATCAAGCTTTTTGAAATAGCCAGGATAATATATAGAGCGACCAGACAAGTGCGCGATAATGGGCAAGCGAATAATTCTTACTCCTGTTTTATTCATATAAGCTTGATCCCGTTCCTGTATATTGTTCAAGCTAAAAAAATCTGTCAAAAACGCAGGCATTTTCTCTAATTCGCTAGTAAGTATAATAACCTCGTGCCCCTTACTTTGCATATATCTGGCTAAAATATTAAGCTGATAACCCGTGTCTGGATGAAAAAAATCTTCGCAATGTACAATTCGCATTACATTCTCCCTATGTCAAAAGCCGCCACATATAACTCCATATACCGTCTCGCCATTTCTTCTTTGGCGTACCTTGCTTTGCCAAATGCCGCACAATCGGCCTTGCTGCGCAGTTCGCCTCCCATCGCCCGCCGCAGCGCTTTTTCCAGAGCAACTATGTCAGGGTATGGGACAAACACTCCATAGCCATCTGGGGCGGTCTCTGCGGTACCGCCGCCCTCAAAGCCTACGATAGGAGTGCCACAACACAGGGACTCCAAACAAATCGTTGGTAAATTCTCCCGTTCACTAGCTATAATGGAAACATCCGCAAAGCTATACCATTCCGCCAATTGAGATTGGTTCTCTGTACGGCCTACAGCATGTACATTAGTAGGTAAATCATATACAGGTTTATTGTTTCCCACGATGAAAAACGATACGTCCGGCATCCGCAGTGCCAATTCAAGCACATGACGCCCACCTTTACGGCTGTTCTCAAAGTTTGGCGTTACGTGGACAACCGCTTTTTGCACGGTATATTTTAAGCGCAATGCGGAAATATCGCTTGGCTGGAAAATGTTCGTGTCTATCCCGTTAGGGATTACTGTTATTTGTTTATATCCTAGAAAAGACTGGCGAACCCGGTTGGCCAACCAGTTTGACGGTGTAATGATTGCCAATTGGTCAAAACCCTCAAATAAACGTTTTTTTTTCCGGAACATAGCTTTGGTATGGTCAAACCACAAACTGGCCGGATAATCTTTTACACTGGGACAATGTCCGCATTCTTTTTGCCATGCATTGCAATCGTAAGTGTATCCACATTTGCCCGTATACATAAATTCGCAATGAAATGTCCAAATGGTTTTTATATTGTTTCTTTTCAGATATTCCATAACCGGAGCGATGTTAACAAAGTAAGCGTGCAACTCATGTATGTGTACAACATCTGGTGCAAACCTGTCGATGAAGCGTAAAAGCTTCCGCGTTGCCACAGGTGAAAAACATCCTGTCCATCCTGTAAGCCGCGTAAGTGCAGCGTGGGCATATACTTCCCATACAGAGGCGAAACGGTAAACGTGAATGTCATCAACCGTGCCACCCCGTCCGTAGGCTATGGCAGATTCATGCCCAGCGGCAAGTAAGTACGTATGCAAATCATATGCTATTTTACCGGTGCTGCCGCTTTTACACACTGAATTGATTTGCAGAAACTTCACTATTGTGTCCTTATCGTTTGATCAAAGAGATTTCTCCGCCATTATCAGATACAGCAAATATTTTATAACCGCATTCGTTCAGTCTGAAAATCATTCTACGCATCTTCTCTTTTCCGTCCTTCAGAAACCACGCATGAGTTTCGATACAGAGCTGCGTACAATTAACACCATCCTTCAACATATCTTCCACAACAACAAACTCCGAACCTTCTATATCCATTTTCAACAGATCTATTTTTTGGTGACCGTTTATACGCATCAATGTAGACACTTTTTTTCCTATAACTGTAATAGCCCCCCCCCCTACGTTACTGGTAGGTTCCAGGCTTCCTGACACAAAAGCGGAATTATTAGGCATATAGAAACATAACTCTTTATCCGCATTCGCAACGGCATAAGGAGTGAAAATAAAATTTTTGGGCATTGAAAGAGTCTGTAAATACGCTATCGCTTTAGGTGTGGGATCATATGCAAAAATAGTTCCGTTAGTAAGCCTTTGCATTTCAAGATCGAAACAAACATCTTCACCAACCCCAAAGGAATAAATGATTGGTTGAACTGGTAATTCCTCGAGGCATACCGCAATTCCACCATACTGGCCGCCAATTCTTTTATACCTTCTATGTTCCTGTACCGGTACACGTAATTGCTTTCCGAGTATCCATTTAGCTGTATATTTAATTTTCTGCTTTATCGACACAGAATATGGTCTCCTTCACATCTTTATACTCATAATTATGACTATAAGATTTTGTCAAGTAACAACGGAATATCTTCATTATTTTATAATTTTTTCATAACTAAAAACATATGCGCCTAAAAACCAAAACATTCCTGCGGTTAAATATGTGCCGCTAACCATTAAACTAACAAACACTACACTAATAAAAGGCAAAAGTAACGAATTATTTATATCATTTTTAATCACAAAAATAAATTTATATATAAAAAATAGTAATATTAGTAATATTATAAATAAATATATTAATCCGCCGCTTAATAATACTTCAAGGAAAAAATTGTGAGGCGTTCCTCCTAGGTAGTCAATTTGCCCAAATATTCCATGCCCAAATATTAATCGTTCATTAATACCATATAATGTATTTCTCCAGACTATATCACGGCCTGAAGCTTGAGTGGCATCAATGCCAGCAGGTGTAATATATGAAAAAACTCTTTCATAACCCCTACGAATAACTTCATTGCTGAGCAGTACTGGTAATGCGAAAAAAATTGATACAAAAACAATTATAATACCAATTAAGATTTTTGCTTTAATAAATTTTTTTTTCACTGCATAATAAAATATTACAAAAGTAGAAAAAACTATTACAACAAATCCGCCTCTTCCACCCGAAATAAATATGCATACTATTTTTGACAATAGCATCACAACACTCACATATGTATATTTTTTTGAATTACAAATTGAAAATGTTTTAATTTTATTTCTGCATAATAAAAATAGCAAATTTAATGAATATGCAATAGCAAGCGTATAAGATAACCTTTGACCATGCATTATTTGAAATGCATCAGGAGGCGCTGTAAACAAAAATATATACAATTCAATAAAAGAACCTATTGTTAACAACCATATTAATAATACCCAATATTTCAATGATTTCGTTAATTCTTTTTTATTTTTTGAATAATATATCCCAATATACGAAGATACTACTCCAAAGGAAAGATAATATTGATACAGTTGAAGGGCAACAGGATTCTCAGCATTTTCAATAAAAAATATTACAGAAATAAATAATGGGATAAATACTAAAAATAGATACTGTGTTACATTAAATTTTACTTTATGTTTAAACCATTCAAAAAAAACAATAAATAAACTCAATGTTAAAAATATTAAGCAAAATATAGTGAATGCATAACTATCTTCTCTGCCAGCATGTGTAAGCCTAAGAATGTTAAAAATTGAAAAAAAAACATGAACAATTACAAGTGTCATTGTTAAGACAATATTTTTGTAATCTAATGCCCTTATATTCATGCTTTTGTGCAATTTTCATAAAATAATTTATTTTGCAAAGAATTTACCCTGCTGCCAACTTTGTCCTTATCCAATTCCAAAATAAAATTTTTTCCTGCTTGTTTAATCCAATACAATACATCAAGCAGGCAATGGTTATGGTAGAAATAATACATGACGCGATTAACTTGCTCCATTCACCAATAAATAAATTATATATAAATACAGTGGTTAAAATAGTTGTCCCCATAATAATAAATATCGGCACAACTACTTCGCAAAAAAATCTTCTGACTGGAAGCTTTATTTTTCTGCCCAGGAAAAATATCTGCCAAACAAGAATTAAAGCATCCAAACCAATTCTTGTGATCAATACCCACACAGGACTAAAACCTATCCATAAAAAAAATAGCGATAAAGGCAGATTGGCAAAGATAAGGCAGCTTGTAATAAGCTGATATTTTTTTATGTCTCCTGTTGCTTGTATGGATACCAATAACGGCCCTGCAATCGCCATTAGCAACGACGAAGATAAAACCAAGTGAATAAAGGCAACCGTGTACTCAGGCGCATTGCCCAGCCAAAGTCGCAATACAAATTCTGCATTTATATACAACGGCAATACAAAAAAAAGCAAAAGACAAAATGATATTTTTGAGGTGCGAAACACAAGCCGCATAAAATGATCATATTCTTTGGCAGAATATAACTTAATTATTTGAGGATTGAAAACGGTCTGAAAACTGCTTAAAAACTGATATACAGCCGCATTTACCTGTGTTGCAATCCCCATGGCAGCATTCACCGTAACACCATGAAAAATGTTTACCAGCATGTTTGTGCCATGGACCCTGCTTACATTTGCCACTTCGCCGAAGGCACTCCAAGTAAAAAAGCCCAGAAGCCGCCCAAAAAGATTTTTATCCGTGCAATACCTAAAACGCGCTATTTTAAATGTTCTGTTGCAATAGATCTTATGCACTAAGAAAATGACAATTACAGCAATGCAGATAAAAGCGGCATATGCTATCAATTTGTCAAGTAAGATTAAGGGCAACAGAAAAACAATCCCTAGTCGCAACAGCACTTCGATAAGGCTAAGGGCCGCAAAAAAAGACATTTTCTCATAGGCAATAATGGTGGCATTGTACGGAACCTGTAAAACTCCCATCGCCGTTATCATAATTGATAACTGATATACGATAAAAGCGGCAGCCTGTCTTTCGGACGGTATATTAAGCCATGTATGGAAAAACCATAGCCCAACAGTTTGCGCAAGAAGGATAATTAGTGCAGCAATCAATGCATGTAAGATAAGGCTGACACTGTAGACATTTCTTGCTTGTTCCATATCATTTTGCCCCAGAGCAAAATTCAGAAAACGCCGGGTTGCACTTGCCATGGCTGCAGGCAGAAAAGCAAACAGAAGAACAACACCGCTCACAACATTGAAAATACCGTAATCTTCGACCCCAAGGGTTTCCAGCACTACCCGTACGGTATACAGGCTTACCAGCAGAATCAGAATTTGTCGAAAGTAGAGTAAAATGGTGTTTTTGGCTATACGAGCGTTGTTTGATGGCATTTGCTATTTTGTGTTTACGCCTTTTGTGTAGATGTTTTTTCATTTTCCTGAACACAAAGTTTCAAATGCTTCTTACCCATAACCACACTTACGAAAAACATATACACAGACTCCAGGCTGAAATTTCTGAAAAAACGTTTTTGGATGATATATATGCCTGCGAGAAAACATATTGGAAAGTACAGCGTCTATCCGTGTGAAAATCGCATTATTATATACATTTCTTATACCACATTTTGTTGCCAACGCCCTGAGCGGTGAAAATACGGCCTGTGTTACATGCACTATTTCACATCCGCTTGACTTTATGAATTTCTTCATCAGTGAAGGGGGAATCCCTCTTTCGCAAGGTGTTAAACCCATCCGTTTTCTTGTCCAATCTTCCATTGATGTACTTGGCTCCCGAATAATTCCATACCCCCCCTGCTTGAGGGTTCGGGCAAATTCTTCCACAACATAACTGACATTTGGAACATGGTGCAATGCGCTAAAACAAGTAATCAAGTCAAATTGCTCATCCCTGAAAGGCATAGTTCCCGAAGCTTCGGGTTTTACATAAGTTAGCGCCTTCCCTTCAAGTTGCGTTCGCCAATACCTATCACCAGGTTCTAATACGGTGACAACACCTATTTTTTCTAAAATTGGGACAAGCTCGAAACAATAAGCACCGCCATAGCTTAATACATCGCCCCAAAAGCGGTCAGGTAACTTTCTTAATGCATGAAATCGATCTAAGGCGTGGTAGCCATACTCCTCCCCCCCCGATTTATCCAATCTGGCATGCGCTTGAGCTTCGATAGAATGCCACAATGTCAAGGCCTCTGCCGAGAAATCATTGCCAAACAAGCATTCACCAGATAGGCAACGTTCGATATACGTGTTGTCGTCTAACCATCTCTCATCCATTTTTATTTGTCGCCTCTACGTTTTCACTTAAACAAGCCCAATTGCATACGTTTATTAACGTATTATTTTTTGATGGTCGATTTTGGTAATAATCGGTGATATTACACAAATGAACCTCCGCAGGACAAGCCCTTCGGTATCTTCCCAACATTCAAGCTATACCTTGATTAGCGAAATAGATCAAACTGCCCCTCATGTAGCTTCTGGTAATTTTCTAGATTTCATCCTTGCTTCCTGACATATTCTCGTATGACCGTTCACTTCCGTCTTCGCCCACCGTCCCGATATAATACCCCCGCGTCCAGAACTCGCCGCCCCATAATTTTTTTCACTTCAGAACACGACTCGAATATTTTCCTTGCCGTTATACTCTTTATCGTTCGCACTATTTTCTCGGGGCTATACGTCGGCACAGACTATATCAGATAATGGACATGATCTCGTTCCGTACCTATTCTCCAGAAATGTTATCTCATATCTCGCCTCTATCCCAAGACATATTTCCCGAAGCTTTTGGTCAACTTCTTCGCTTATCACCACACAGCGATATTTCGCTGGGCATACTATGTGATACATCAGGGTACTCACATTATGTTCTTTACGGATGAGCTCGCTCATCCTGATACTATACGCCGATTACAGCTGCGGGGTATTAAACCGTATAGGCTTCGCCTAATAAAAATATAATATGATCCATACCAATTAACTTCACCTCTTGCCCATATACCATTTTACCTTAACTGAAATGTTAATTTTTCACCAGATACTTTTACATCATCACTGATAAGTATGAGGAAATCCTCTTGCAATCGGAAAATTATATTCATCTGAAAGAAAATCATATTCTGGATAAAAGCGTATCCTAACCTGTCTATTACTGTACAAAGAATTATTAAATTTGGTAATTGTAATATTTCTTATGCTGTTTCCATTAATGTCTATTTCATCAGTAATTGTAATGTTACTTTTATTGGTTTCACTTCTATTTTGACCACATCCAATAATGCCTATTCCAAGTGTCACCATTATTACCAATAATCCTAGACAATATTTGCAACTTCTCATTTTAACCTCCTTGGTATTCACACAGCATCTTATCCTTAATCAATTACACAAGCTTAATTTATTTTTTCAACCATGTTTTGTTAAAATCAAAAAAGCTTGATTTTATGTCGCATAACCAAGAAAAGTTGCCAACATTATCAGGCACTACAATACACGCACCCGCATCGCTTCTTCTGGGGCACCGATGTATAGGAACCAATCCGCGCAATAGCCACTCAGTCCGCTCCTGCCAAATATTTTTCGCAATACGCATTCACATTCTTGGTTATTTCAAGCAATGCGGGAGTGTATTTCCGCACATTATCAAAAAATTTTGTGATTTCGGCAATTTTATATTCATGGACAATGCTGTTTCTCAAATCTTTTATGGTGCGCAACAACTCGGCTGATGATGCAATTCCGCGCTTTTCTGCGCGATTCATAATATCAATGATCGTGCCAATATCTTCGAATTCAACAGTATCAATGTTTCGCAAAACCTTGTTTACAAGCATATCGGTAGTTCTGGCATAACGGGAAGCCAAATTCTCAAGTTTGTCAAATTCTTCGGCTGTGTAGGTATCCTTCTGCCCTATTGCAATGATTTGGTCATACGAACGCTGTACCCAGCTAACGCTCAAATTAAGCGCGGCAAGATTTTCCCGCAGCAAATCGACATGCGCTTGATTCACTGTAATTGTATTCCTTCCGCGACTGCCAGCCTAAAGATGGCTTCTTTTCCATTGCTTGTTGTAACAATGTCTATTCTTTGCTCACCAATGTCGTCACGAATAAGCTGGCTCACTTTTATTTTTTGCATAACATCTTTATTGATTTTGTCGGAAAAAATCGCGATGTCAATATCGCCGCCTTTTTTGCTGTCATCAACGCGGGAGCCGAAAAGCCAAACTTGCGCATCGGGATCAACTGCTCTTACAGCCTCAACTATAGCGTTTTTTTCATGCTCCGTTATCCGCAACTTTGCCCCTTCAGCTTTTTAGGCCGCGAAAATGGTAAGCCGCAACTCTGCATCGTCAATTAGGGTGTATTCGGGCTTCTTTCCGGACAGCTCAAGGCTTTCGGAAATTATTATGGGAACTCCTTCGCCGCGCTTGTC
>Ga0209755_10006376_pt1 | contig 13103 bp, 10 predicted proteins | sample TergutCo191P1_FD_187301 | JGI IMG/M metagenome (GOLD analysis project Ga0209755, IMG submission 187301) | Cornitermes sp. P1 segment gut microbial communities from Petit-Saut dam, French Guiana - Co191P1 (SPAdes) (version 2) | ecosystem: Host-associated > Arthropoda: Insects > Digestive system... | reverse complement strand
CACCTTCCACAAAGTGCTTACGGGAATAGTTGATGCGGTTGTGCAAGTTAAGTGGATAAAAGGACTCAGGGACTGGGGGAAGGTACGCTGTCTGCAAGTCTACGAGTATGGAGCCATATGCACGACGCTCTGGAAGTGCAATGCTCGGAGCGATCCAACAATCCCCTTGTCCTCGATCCTTGCCTCTGCGTGTTGGCGGCGTGTTTGAAATTAGTTATGTTAACATATATTTATATTTCTTGCAATTTGATTATGACGTACCATAATAGTGTTTTCTATATTTTCAATAGCCTTTTTATGTTCCGCTGTTTTTCTTTCCGATAATCTTGGCAAATAGATGCCTAAATTTAATTTTTATTTTTGTCCATTTTTTATCTCTGCTTATCCTGATATATTTTACATTATCAAAACCCAGTGAATATTCAAATAATGCTTTATATCTCCTTTTTACTAATTCATCATGTGCATAAGATACAATTGGAATGTTCCCAATCATAGATGCTGTAATTGCAAATGTTGAAAATTTAGAGCACATATAAATTTTTCTGCATAAGCTCAATCCAAACAGATCGATGTAATTCTTTGGTATGGAATCGTCACTACATATAGGGTTAATTATTTTAATAGATTTGTTTAAATATTTTATGAATTTGCGTTTAACATTATCATCATCTGCACAAATGAATATATAGGTGGTGGTGGTACGATTAATTATATGGATAGTTTTTGATAAAATCCAATTAAACTCTTCTTGATTTTTCATAAAATGAGGATGATTTGATCCTACCTCTATTCTATCGGTTCCTCGAATGTGTACCCCAATGGGCTTAATATTGTTCCGAAAGAAAACTTCAAATTTTGGTTTGATATTACTTGCGGCTTTCAGGATTTCATTTTGAGTAAAATCATTAGCTAATTTAATATTCCCATCATGCAAACAATATTTCAACTGCGATATTATTTTTATATATTTCGTATCAAATAAAATATCATAGCTACGGTTTTTACTAGTTGGATTGTTCCATATGTAACTAACTAAATAATTGTTTTTCTCGCACATTGCCTCTAAATTGATTATTTCTTCTAATCTATTTCCTAACCCATCAGGGCGTCCCAAAAAATATTTTTCTTCGATGGAATCCATAGCTAATCTCCTCTTTGTACTGAAGGGATTAAGATAAGCCCTCAAAAATTATCAAGCTAATAATACCTCTTTTCAGCAATTCTAAGCCTCAAAGTCCTACCTTAATTTATTATGTTATTTTAAGTTGTTTTATCAATGGCCCATAACTCCTCATATTCATAACTTCTTCCATGATAACCCACCAAAACATCCATATTATACAAAGCTGCTCTCATTATCGAAAAGAAAATGTGTTTTGTCAAGTGGTTATGGCTTGCTTTATGTTTCCCCTGAACAAAATCCAATACTGCGTGCCGCAGGACAGAAGGGAAGAGTTGCACAGGTTGCGGCTTGTGCGCCTTCGCCCCGCAGGCACTGGCACAGTACGGGGATGCAGAGCTGGCGATGACGGCGTATTGCGACCGCTCCGAGGCGTGGGATCTGGCTTGGCGCGATCGCACGCAGTCAAAACATGTTCCCCCAGAGTTGGCAAATAAAAATCCCCGCCCCAGGAGGTATTGAAGACCCAACCTTACAATCTTTGCTTATGCGAGGGAACAAATCCCCCGCACCTCCAGTAGTAACCCGCAGAGCGGCGGGGGATCTACCCCAAGGAATGAAAATAGTGTTTATAGGCGAAGCCGATACGGTTTAATACCCCGCATCTCTGCTGCGGCTGTAGACAGTATGGTATAGTAGTAGAATGAGCAAGCTCACCCGTAAAGAACATAATGCGAGTATAATAATATATCATACAGTATGCCCTGCAAAATATCGCAGAACGGTAATAACGACAGAAGTTGATAAAATCCTGAAAGACGTCTGCACAGGCATAGAAGCAAGGTATGAAATAAAATCTTTGGAAATAGGCATAGAAAAAGATCATGTGCATTTTTTTGTTCAGTCAGTGCCTAGGTACAGCCCGTCAAAAATAGTGCAAACGATAAAAAGCATAACAACGAAGAAAAATATTCGAACTGTGTCCTGAAGTAAAGAGAAGTTTGTGGGGCGGAGAATTTTGAACAAGAGGTTATTACGTAGGGACCGTAGGAGAACATGGGGATGAGAAAGAACCAAGGTCGAAAATTTGAGGCATATGAGAAAATACACGAAAACAGCCAATTGGAGTTATTCGCTTAGATTACTTGGTTAGGAATACTGCAGAGCTCTGCTCTGCGGATATTTATCATTTTTCATGGTAGCTCTTTTGCCCTTGCTGCGGCTACCCATTATACTTTCTGCAACACCGCTGGAAATTGAACATAAAGTGCCATATTTGGAACAAACGGATTTCTGCAACGACTATGACAAATGTTGATAACAACTGCCACAGATACAGCCGTAACCACGTATGTGGCTGTGCCAATTCCAATCCTGCATCCCCCAGGTAAACCACAGCGGCGTATGCCAAAGGTCCCAGACGATTCCAACTATGACTGGAACTTGATTATAGTAAATCAATTTATATCCTTGAAGAAATAAAGTGCACATAAACCGCAAATTCAACCGACACGAATCTGCCTAGGCTACTGCACAAAAAGTGTTTCACGTTCGCCCAAGTCTTCTTTATCCTGTTGCAGTCGGGTGAATGCGGGGGAAAAAACAACAGCCGCGTTTTCCCGCGTGCCAACTTCCTCGACACTTTCTTGCGGCGAAAGCTGGTACTGTCCAAGAGGATGACGTGCACCCACCCCGAGGCATCGCCTTCATAAGCCTGGTTTCGAGCCATCGCCCAAAGAACCCCGAGGCGGTAGTGTGTCCGTAGCACCATAGATGCAGTGCGCGCACCCGAATTCGTGTGCGGGCGTGTGCGGATGCCGCTTTCGTATGCGCGAACGCGTTTTCTAGGCGAAGCCCTCTTTACGCGGGCCTAGGTACCAAAGGAACGTTGTCATTTGATTCTGGAAACCACCAGAACCCGTCGCTGTTGTATCCGCGATCCCCAAGCGCGTGGCAACCGCGTGCTTCCTCCGCAAGCTCGGGCGCCGCTTTGGCGTTGTTTCGCTTTTCCCCGCTGAGAAATCCGCATGTAAGCTGCTCGTTGCCCGTCGCCCATCACCGCAAGGCGGACCTTTGTGCTTATTCTGGCTCGCGATGCCCCCTTGCTTTGAAGCCCCTCTTTTTGCCCATTCCTGTGGCGATGAACTTTAATCACCGCGCTGTCAATGATCGCCTCGTCGAACCCAAGCCTGGCTTCCTGCTGCAGCGTTACAAGGACTTTGTTCTACAGCCCTCGTGTATTGCCGCGGTTGTGCCTGTCGTAGATCGCGTGCCTTTCGCCACGCTCGCTCGGCAGGTGTCGCCAAGGGATGCTGGTTCGCGGTATGTGCGGTAGGTATCCCGCAGAAGGCCTTTAGGGTGCGTCACCTCCAGTGGATGGCCTTTCCCTATGTGGCTGGCCTCTGTGATGGGCACTACCGCGACAAATGCGCGAACAGGTGTTGTGCTGAAAAAGGCGTACAGAACCCCGTCATGCTGCGACTCCTATGTTTTTTGTCAAGGGCGAACGCGATTTTTTGCAAAAAACCCCCGCCCTTGCCAGCCCCCGGCCTGGTGATCACGCACGTAGCGACATTGCGGCAAGCTCCTTTCCGACGAGCTGGCCGCCCATGAGCGGCCTCGCCTCGTACTTGGTGCCGTCCCTCCGCTGTTGATTTCCGGGAACACGGTAACTACCCATACCGACCCTCCTGGGCCAGTCTTCAGTTTTACGCTAAGCAACAACAACAATACGTTGGACATTACTGGCAGCGTGCCTAGCAACATAAATTTCCTCAATTTTGACGGAACCTGGACTCGCCAGTAAACAAAACGCGGGCGCGCCCCTGCCTGGTATTTCCATTGCTGGGCAACGCAACGGTGACGGTCACCAATTTTCAAACCCGCTTGCAAGGTGACCGGGCCTTTTTCCCCTCAACTTGCGGTCTTCGCCATAATGCCCGGGTTATGCCGTAGGGGGCATTGCGGTTTGGGGGCGTTGACACTTTCGCGAAGTTTCGGCACACTTAGCATAGAACAAAGGCGTTCACTCGATGATGCGGCTTGGCATTATCTGGTGGGCGTTTTTTTTGCGTTTTGGGGGCGCGGGTTGTGAAGAAACTGTTGAGCGGCAAAGTAAGGGATGTGTACGAGGTATCTTCCGACAGACTCGTTATAGTCACGACGGACAGGGTTTCCGCCTTTGACGTGATTCTGAACAAGCCCGTGCCGGGCAAGGGAAAAATCCTGAATGCCGTTTCCATGTTTTGGTTTGATTTTACCAAGGACATTGTCCCCAACCACGTCATGCCAGGCACCCTGCCGGAGTATTTCCAAAAGGACGAATTCGAGGGGCGCGCGGTTTTGGTAAAAAAACTAAAAATACTGCCGTTCGAGTTCATTGTGCGGGGATACATATTCGGAAACATGTGGGAAGCCTATTCCGGGAACCGGGAATTCTGCGGCGAAAAAATCAACGGCGATTACGAACTTGCCCAGAAGCTAGCCGCGCCGCTGTTCACCGTTTCCACCAAAACGCATGTCGGACATGACGAATACGTTTCGCGGCAAAAAGTCGTCGATACGATTGGCGGCGAGCTTGCGGACGGGATAAAAAACATCAGCCTTAAACTTTACGAACATTGTTACGATTACGCCTACCAAAAAGGCCTTGTCATCGCCGACACGAAATTCGAGTTCGGCCTTGACGAAAACGGCAACCTTGTTCTGGCGGACGAGATATTCACGCCAGATTCCGCAAGGTTCTGGGATCTTCGCGAGTATGAGGTTGGAAAATCCCCCAAAAGCTACGACAAGCAGTTTTTGCGGGACTGGCTTCTTAACAACAAAGTGGACGGCGAAATGCGGTTCGATGATGTGCCAGATGACGTTTTGAAAAAGACGGCGGATATGTACAGGGAATGTCTGGAAAAAATAACCGGCCAAGGTACGAAGGGGGATTAGGGGATGACCGACAGATATGAAAACCCTTTGTGCAAAAGGTATGCGGGGCGGGAAATGCAGCGCATCTTTTCGGACGACAACAAATTTTCCACATGGCGCAAACTGTGGATCGCCCTTGCCGAAAGCCAAAGGGAACTTGGGCTTGACATTGGCGAGGAACAAATCGCCGAGATGAAGGCTTACGCGCACGATATTAATTACGAAGTCGCGGCGGCGTTTGAAGCCGAGACAAGGCATGACGTAATGGCGCATATTCTGGCTTACGGCGAACAATGCCCAAAAGCCAAGCCGATTATTCATCTGGGCGCGACCTCGTGCTACGTGGGCGACAACACCGATATTATTTTGCAACGGGAGGCACTGCGACACGTCAAAAAGCTGCTTGTGAATGCCATTGACAAACTGCACGGTTTCGCGAACGAATACAAATCCCTGCCCTGTCTAGCCTACACCCATTTTCAGGCGGCGCAACCTACCACGGTGGGAAAACGCGCGTCGCTATGGATACAGGATTTGCTGTTCGATCTGGAGCGGCTTGAGTTTACGCAGAATGCCTTGAAGCTGCTCGGTTGCAGGGGTGCAACGGGAACCGCCGCAAGTTTCCTTTCCTTGTTTGACGGCGATCATGACAAGGTAAAAACGCTGGAGCAAAAGGTTTGCGAAAAGATGGGATTCAACGGGGCGTATTCCGTAAGCGGCCAGACCTATTCCAGAAAAATCGATTATCACACGCTGTCCCTGTTGAGCGGCATCGCTCAAAGCGCATGCAAGTTTTCCAACGACATACGGCTCATGTCGCATCTAAAGGAAATAGACGAGCCTTTTCAGGACACGCAGGTCGGCTCGTCGGCGATGCCGTACAAGCGGAACCCGATGCAGAGCGAGCGCATCGCGTCGCTTGCCAGATTCGTGACGGTGGATGCGCTTAATCCCGCACTGACGGCAAGCGCGCAATGGCTGGAACGAACGCTGGACGATTCCGCCAACAGGCGAATCGCGATTCCCCAGGCTTTTTTGGCGGTTGACGCGATATTGTCGCTGGTAATCAACATCGTGCAGGGGATCAGGGTTTACCCAAAAACGATTGCAAAGAATCTTGGCGAGGAATTGCCTTTCATGGCCACCGAAAATATTTTAATGCACTGCGTCCGCAAGGGCGGCGACCGCCAAACCCTTCACGAAAGGATCCGCCTGCATTCGACCGAGGCGGCCGTAAAGATAAAACAGGAAGGCGGGGAAAACGATTTGATAACCCGCATTTTGAACGACAAGGTTTTCCGCCTTTCGGGGGATGAGTTAAACGACCTGCTGCGCGCCGACGGCTTTACGGGCAGGGCCGGGGAACAGACCGAAGAGTTTTTGTCCGAGGTAAGTGGCGTTTTGGAAAAGCACAAAGGACTTTTGGGTTTGGACATCAAAATAAGGGTATAGGGGGGGATATGCTTACAGCCGTGGTCGGGATCAATTGGGGTGACGAGGGCAAGGGGCGCATGGTGGATTTGCTAAGCGGCGGTTACGACGTGATTTGCCGTTACCAAGGCGGCAACAACGCCGGGCATACCGTCATCAATGAAAAGGGCAAATTTATTTTGAACCTTGTGCCGTCGGGTATTTTGCGGGACAATGTTGTAAACGTCATGGGTGCTGGCATGGTGATCGATTTGGAACATTTATCCGGCGAGCTTGAGGAACTTCGCGGCAAGGGTGTCGGCATTACGCCCAGCAACCTGAAAATCAGCGACAAGGCTTTTATCTGTCTGCCATACCATAAAGCACAGGACATTTCGGAGGAGGGACGGCTGGGCGACAAAAAATATGGTTCCACCCGCCGAGGCATTGCGCCGGTGTACGGCGACAAGTATATGAAGAAAGGGCTGCGAATGGGCGATCTGCTCAACTTCGGTACCCTAAGGCAAAAGCTGGCCGATATTATTGACTGGAAAAATATCACGCTGAAAGGTTACGGTTCGGATGGGGCGGATTTGGATGCGGTTATGAAATGGCTGCACGACTTCGGTTCGCCGCTGCTTCCCCTTGTTACCGATACCACGGAATATCTTGGCGAGGCCGTTGCAAACAAGAAAAACATTTTGTTCGAGGCGCAGTTGGGCGCGTTGCGGGATATCGATTACGGTATTTACCCTTATACAACGTCGTCGCAGACGCTGGCGGCCTATGCGCCGATTGGCGCGGGGATTCCCGGCACAAAGATTGACAATGTAACCGGCGTCATGAAAGCCTATTCCAGCTGCGTGGGCGAGGGGCCGTTTGCCGTGGAGATGTCCGGCGAGGAAGCTGCCGCTTTACGCGAGGCGGGCGGCGAATACGGGGCGGCGACCGGCAGGCCGCGGCGAGTGGGGGCGTTCGATGTGCCGGCAAGTCGGTACGGTGTGCGGATGCAGGGGGCCGATGAGATCGCACTTACCAAACTGGACGTGCTTTCGTACCTTGACAGGATTCCGGTTTGCACCGCGTATGAGATCGACGGCGTAAAGACCGACCGTTTTCCCTCCGGCGATGCGCTTGCAAAGGCGAAACCGGTATACGAATATCTGGACGGTTTCAAGGCCGATATATCCAAATGCCGAAAACCGGGGGACTTGCCGCCCGAGGCGATCCGTTACATAAAATTTATCGAAAATGCCGTTAGTTGCCCGATTAAATATGTGTCGGTCGGGGCCGAGCGGGATGATTATGTTACGATGGGGAAATCTTAGCCCCTTAACTTGTGCCTTCGCCATAATGTCCGGAACAACCTGGATCGTCACCGATTTTTTCTTGCGGCGGTTGAGTTCCGCCGCCAATTGCGCGAACTCCTTCAATGCTTCCGGGGAAGAAGGCGGGCAGTCATCCGTGTAATTCATGGGCTGGCGGGCGACCTTCCTGACCTCCTTGATTACCTCTTTTCACGATCATTTCCATAACCCCGTGAAGCTTTGCCATTTCCATGCCGCGCTTTTGCAGCAATTTGATTTGCTTTTTGAAGCGTGTCGTATAAACGGAGTCAAGCATACACTAATCGTCGTCGTCCCCCATAAGATCTTCCCACATGGAATCAAGCGAGTCAGACCGCTTCGCCGGAATATCCCCGCGCATCATTGCCCGGCCTTCTTCAATAGCGGAGACGGTTTCGGCATTGTATCGCGGGTTGCCGGTTGCGGGGTCGAATTTTCTTGCGCAAATGGGACATTCATGCACGCCCTCGGCAGAGGGAACTGGGGTAAAAGCGATGATGGTTTTTCCCGCCGGCGCCTCGCAAGGAACATCAAGGGTAATCCGCCGGTCAGCCAGAATTTCCACGGTCTGCGTAACGCTCATGGGGTAAGTATAGCGTGAAAGAGGAAAACAAACTTGTGCTTTTGGGGACTATCGCCGCGGTGGCGGCAATCGGGCCTTCGATGATCGGGTGCGACGGCGATGAAGGCAACCATGCCCTGATGGGGACATGGAACAGGGCTGATGGAGCAACCGTCACGTTCGCGGCTGCTCGCCCGCCTGCGGCAGATCATGTTGCGGTTCAAAGCTTTGCGATTCCCGGCGGCGTAACCTCTTCAGGTGGATATCAAACGCTGACACTTTCCGGAGACGCGGCAACTTCTTGGGTGGTGACTTTGTGCTCAATTTTGCGCTAAGCAACAGCAACAACATTTTGACCGCTAGCAATCATGCTGGTTTTTTTGGCGCGGGCGCTGCTGCAAGTTTAAACGGGGTATGGACGAGGGAATAGAGCCTTGCGAAATTTATGGAATTGCGCAAGAGGTCTATTGAAAAAGCGGATCAGATTTTGGTGGTGGACGACGGCCAGATCGTATAAAGCGGCACGCATGGGGAACTCGCCGGCAGGGATGGCGTGTGCAGCGTTTTGTTGGCATACGGGAAAAAGCCGAGGGGTGGCGGATAGCGCCACGGAAATCAATTTTCACATCCGGTATCATGATATAAAGTGAGGTCATGGATGAAAACAGCAATATAGCCAATCACTTTGCGAAGGTTGAGACAAGCAGGGAATACAAGGGCTACTTCCACAGCGTCGGCGAGGCGCTGACTATCGTGGTACTGGGTACCCTGCGCGGCCTGAAAAACGTCTGCCAGATCAGCCAGCGGGCGGACAGCGAGCGCGTCGGGAGCCTGCCGGCCGAGAGCTTCGGCATCGAAAAAGTGCCGTGCTACTACTGGCTGCTGCACCTGCTGAAAATCGTCGAGCCAAAGTCGCTGAGCCGCTGCCTGGCGAGATGGACGCAGTCGCTTCTGCCCGAGGGGACGACGATCTCCTTCGACGGCAAGACGATACGCTCCACCGGCAAGATGGACAGGTACGAAAGCCCGATGCACATAGTCAGCGCCCACGTCGCGGACGCGGGGCTGACCCTCGCCGGGCTGAAGGTGGACGGGAAAAGCAACGAGATACCCGCCGTCCGCGAGCTTATAAGCCTTCTCGAGGTCGAGGGCTGCGTGATAGTCGCCGACGCAATGCACTGCCAGAAGGAAACCGCCGAGCTGATAGTCGAAAAGGAGGCCGATTGCCTTCTGAACGCCAAGGACAACCAGCCGACGCTGAAAAAGGACGTCGAGGAATACGTCGGGGACGACGCGCTGGGAAAAACCATGGGGGTTTTCAGGACTTTCGAGAAGAACGGCGGCAGGCTTGAGACCCGCGCTGGGTTCGTCACCCATGAGGTGGGCTGGCTGGCCGGGGCCGGATGGAAAAACCTTTCGTGCGTGGGGGCGATACGCCGCCAGTTCGAGTACAAGGGCCAAGCGAGCGACGAGTGGCATTACTACATTTCCAGCCGGAAACTCACCGCGGAGGAACTGCTCAGGCACGCCCGCCTCGAATGGTCCGTCGAGTCGATGCGCTGGCTTTTGGACGCGCATTTCGGCGAGGACTTCTGCCGCGTCGAGGACGAGTGCGCGCAGCAGGCGCTGAACGTCGCGCGCAAAATCGCCCTTAACTGCGTCAAGACCCACAAGCAGAAGACCGGCTCTAAACTTCCGCTGTCAAGAATCATGTTCGGATGCCTGCTGGATTGCCGGAAGCTGGTTCATGTCTTGATGTCAGCAGAAAATTGATTTCCGTGGGATAGCGCGAGGCGCCATTGAACCGCCCTCGAAAATCTGCTACCATTTACGCAACTATGGCGAACGATACACAAATTCTGGCGAGGAATCTTCACCCGCTGGAAACGCGGGCGCTTCTTTCGTATGCGCGCGGCGACGAGCTTACAGCCAAGAGGATCGAGCGGGAGCTTGCGTTCAGGTCAGCGCAAGCCTGCGGGCTGATGGAGCACATGGAACGGCAAGGAGGGCGCAATGCCTAAAATCGAAGTGAATGAAACTGCGTTTTTCAAGCTCGCGTTCGGCGGCAACCGGCCGATCTCCAAGAGAAAATTCGAGGACTCGCTCGTGTGCGCGAAGGCGGAGCTGGACTCGAACTGGCCAGACGACTGCCCGTCGAAAATGCCGGAGGCAGAGCGCGTAATCAAGATCGAGCTTAACGACACCAACCGCCCCGACCTGTGGGGAACCGCCGGCTGCGCGCGCCAGCTCCGCGCCTACCATGGCGGCAAAAGGCGCGAGTACCCGTTTTTCTCGCGGGCTGGCGACGCGAAAAGCGTCGGCGCAGCAAAAAGCAGCGGGCGCAAAGTGAAGGTCGAAAGGAGCGTCTCCAGCGTGCGCCCGTTCCTTGCGGGCTTCGTCGCGTCCGGCGCCGCCATCAGCGACCACATGCTCAAGGACATGATCCAGACGCAGGAAAAACTCGCGTGGAATTACGGGCGCAAGCGCCGCGCCGTGTCGATGGGGCTTTACCGCATCTCGCGGATCCAGTGGCCCATCGTTTACAAGGGCGTCGATCCCGACAGCGTTTCCTTCGTGCCTTTGCAATGGGACGCGCCGCTGACTCCACGCGAGATCCTGCGCCAGCACCCTAAAGGCCGGGAGTACGCGTTCATTCTGGAAAACGAGCCCGTCCATCCGCTCCTGACGGACTCCGCTGGCAACATCCTTTCCTACCCGCCGATCATCAACTCCGCAGACTCGGGCGCGGTACAGGTCGGCGACACGGACATTTTCGTGGAGCTTACCGGAACGGAAATGCACATGGTAACTCTCGCCGCGTCGATCGCCGCTTGCGACCTCGCGGACCACGGCTTCGCCATCGAGCCGGTCGAAGTCGAGTACGAGGACGAAACGATTTTCGGCAGGAGCGTCACTTTCCCGTATTACTTCCAGGAGCCAGTGTTCTGCTCGCTTGCGCGCATTGAAAAATTCCTCGGCGAAAAACTCAGCGCAAGGGAATGCTCGCTCGCGCTTGAGCGCATGGGAGTGCGCGCCGAAAAAGCCGTGTCCCAGGAGCGCGGCGCCGCCGCGGTCGGCGGCAACGACAACGAAGGCGTTTTCGCCTGGCCGCCCGAGTACCGCAACGATTTTCTCCACGCCGCCGACGTCGCCGAAGACATCATGATCGGTCGCAGCCTCGGCATGTTCAGGCCGCAGCGCCCGAACGACTCCACCGTCGGCCGCCTCACGCCCATCACCCTGTTCAGCCGGCAGGTGAAGGAAATTTTCATCGGCATGGGCTACCAGGAAATGATCTTCAATTATCTTGGCTCGCGCAAGGATCTCGCCGACAAAATGCGCAGCCCGGGCGAGCGCATAATCCGCGTCGCCAACCCCATGACCGAAAACTACGAGTATCTGCGCGACTCGATCATCGCGTCGCTGATGTCAAGCGAAGCCGTGTCCGCACATTCGATGTACCCGCACAAAATTTTCGAGGTCGGCAAGGTTGCGTACCTCGACAGCGCGGAAAACTCCGGCACCGCGACGCGCCAGTACGCCGGCTTCCTGCACGCCGACAAGGACGCGAACTTCAACACCGCCGCCGCGCAGTTGCAAACGCTGTTTTACTATTTGTCCTGCGAGTACGACCTCGAAGAATCCGAAGACCCGCGCTTCATCCCCGGCCGCGCCGCCAAAGTGATGCGCAAGGGCAAGCAGGTCGGCGTCTTCGGCGAGATCCACCCGGAAGCGCTGGAAAACTGGGGCGTCACCGCCCCTTGCGCCGCCGGCGAGTTCGACCTGGACGCGCTGATGCAGGGTTAAGGTCCAGAGCGGCGGGATGCGTTCCCGCCGCTCTGGCTTTGACTAACAATCATATCGATAATATCATTGGAAGTGCGCGTGATGCAAGCAAAAAGGTTGCCGCTGGGAGGAACAATCGGGATTTTTTGCCCGAGCCATGTCGCCATTCCCGAGCGTTACGCAAGGCAAATCGCCGGCATCGAGCGCATGGGTTTCAGCGTAAAACTTGGCGAAAATTTTTACAAGGACACATGGGGATATTCCGCAAGCGCGCAAGAACGCGCGGACGACTTCAACGCATTGGTTGCCGATGGCAGCGTCGATGCGATTTTGTTCAACGGCGGAAGCGGAGCGGCGGAAATCCTGCCGTTTCTCGATTATGAAAACATTCGCCGCAATCCAAAGCGCATAGGTAGCTACAGCGACGGCACAACTATTCTCAATGCGATTCACGCGCAGACAGGGCTCGTGACATACTACGGCACAAGCCCCGGCATATTCGACGATTTGCGCCATTATGATTACGCGCAATTTTGCGCCCATTTTGTGGAAGCTACAGCGCGGAACGGTTCGAGCCCAGCCGCGAACGAAGAACCCTGCGCGGCGGGAAATGCGCGGGTGCGCTCATAGGCGGATACACGACTTTGTTCGCCTCGATGATCGCGAACAAGTACTTCGGCTTCGAGGCGCAGGAGTACATCCTGTTCCTGGAGTCGCACGAAAAGCACGGCACAGTCGGCATGGCGGCGGGGGAGCTGGCTTTCATCGAACAGACTTCATTCATGGGCAAGGTGAAAGGGCTTGTTTTCGGGCATTACAGCGCCGAGCCTCCCAGCGATTTGTTTCATTGTCTTGAGCGGTTTGGCAAACGCCATAACATACCTGTGCTGTGCACTGACGATTTCGGCCACGGCATGCGACACGGAATTTTGCCGATCGGCATGAAAGCCGCGCT
>Ga0209755_10006375_pt1 | contig 13103 bp, 14 predicted proteins | sample TergutCo191P1_FD_187301 | JGI IMG/M metagenome (GOLD analysis project Ga0209755, IMG submission 187301) | Cornitermes sp. P1 segment gut microbial communities from Petit-Saut dam, French Guiana - Co191P1 (SPAdes) (version 2) | ecosystem: Host-associated > Arthropoda: Insects > Digestive system... | reverse complement strand
TAAAAGAGCCGTGTAAAGTAAATCTTTACACGGACTCTCAATATGTGTCAAATGCAATAAATAAAGGCTGGCTGGAATCTTGGCAGAAAAAAGGCTGGAAGCGTAAAGGCGGCGAGGTGAAAAACCCTGACCTTTGGATAATGCTTGTGCCGCTTTTAGAAAAGCATGATGTGACCTTCACATGGGTTAAAGGTCATGCTGATAATGAATACAACAATCGCTGTGACGAGATAGCGGTGGCCATGAGAGATGAATTTGCATCACGTAATCATAAACTCTAGAGAGTGCAAAATAAAATGTGGAGGTAATATAGAAATGATTTTAAAAGGAATTCCAAGTGTTATAAGTTCTGAGTTGCTAAAGGCTTTGGCAGACATGGGGCATGCAGACTTAGTTGTTGTTGCAGATGCCAACTATCCCCCGATATCGAAAACACCGGGAGGGTTACACATACATGCGAAAGGAAATAATACAATTGAGATGATTGATGCTATACTGACTCTCATGCCACTCGACTCGGATTACTGCGACCATCCGTTTTTATATATGGCTCCTGATACCGATAGCTCAATCGTGATGGAGTCAGCGGAAGTTTGGAACGAAGCTTTTGCAGTCTTGAATAAGCATGGCTATAAAACCGAGTGCTCACAGAGAATAGAGCGGATGAAGTTCTATGAAGTAGCAGCGAAAGCTTTTGTTACGGTATCAACCAGCGATTTACGCCCATACAGTTGCTTCATTTTGCAAAGAGGTGTTTTTCCTTACTAAAATGCTAAGTCTTTAGGTTGAGGAGCTAACCACACTTCCGGGGAATCCTTCAATGCAAAGCCGTTGGCTTTATAACTTTCATAATCAAAGTTCTCACACTCATCGTAACCAAGCTTATGGTATTCATAAAATCCTTCCCAATTCTCATAGCCGCCACCAAAATCATTTTCAAGAAATGCTTCCGCCATTGCCATACCGAGTCGCGGGCCGATATAAAAGGCGCCCAGCGCAAGTAAATTACAATTGTTTGCTGTTGCGCATCGCAATGCCGCCGGAACACTTTCGCATACTGCTGCATGAACATGTGGGCATTTGCTTGCAGCTACATGAATTCCCATACCTGTGCCACAAAAAGCAATTGCCTTTTCAAACTCACGTTCGGCAATTTTTGCTCCTAACATAAACCCAACTCTGTGGTACATGGGTATGCCGTCAAGCTCAGGTGTGAGGTCTACAACCTGCCAATTGCGATTTATCAGATGGAGCTTTACCGCCTCCTTAAGAGGAAAACCTGCAAAATCTGCACCAAGAACAACTTTCTTTTCTTTAATCATGTACTTTTCCTTTCCATATTAGCTACCGCACATCCAGTGTGCTAAGTTTGTCCAAAACTTCGGGTAAGATTTCCATTCCATGAATTCGCTTGAGCCCCAGTGAGGGGAGCAATCAGAGGAAAATATTGCCGAACGTCCATTCCCATAGCTTCCAACAACTATGAAAGGATCGTCTGCGATTGTTGCAATCACCGTGCTGTCAGGTTTTGCAATTGTTTGGTTGTAGCCCAAAAAGCGTGGCCAATTGCCCTCCACATCTTGCAATATAGGGTGGTCGCTCTTCAACACAACGGGTGTTACGCCTGACGGTGTCTCACAACGATCATCAATGTCAAGCATTTCAACAGGCAACACTTTTGCCAATGCAGTCTTTCCGTATCTCGCTTTTGCATCGATACCGGAAAACGACATGTAACCACCAATCATGCAAAGTGAGCCTCCATCGTTCACATAATCGCATAAAACCTCACATCTGTCAGGCAAAAACTCACTTCGCATGAAAGTGCCTGAACTTAGAAGCAGTGTGTTAGAACCTATATCTGAAAGAATAACCGTGTCATACTTACTAAGTTCGTCTCTTGTGAAAGGGAATTTTTCCGCTGCGGTTTCATTGCTTAAATGCGTTACATTGAAACCACTGTCACTAAGAACTTTTATTAACTGTGTCGCACCTTCGCCATAGTGTGATGTATAAAATGAATCAAACCCTTTAGTATGAATCGTATAACTGATCCAAGTTTCTCCGGCGAACAATATGTTCTTCATAAAATAATTATTCCTTCCTTAAAGTTATGCACCTTCGGCTGCTTTCTCTGCTATTTTTACTTTAATTTTCTTATTTTCCGTGAAATGGTTTAGAACCATGACCAACACGAGTATGCCGCCCCAAATCAGCGGGATGAAAAAGCTGTTGATATATGGGATGCGATTAAGTCCGGACGAGAGCATCTGTAAAACGACAATAGCTAATATTACCCCGCCTAAACTGCCCTTACCGCCAACAGGATTGACACCACCAAGTACCACAATCAATACACACTGCAGTGTATAGACCAATCCGAAGTCAGCGCGAGCGGTATTATAGTTTGCGAGCATAGTCAAGCCACCTATTGCAGCACAGATGCCCGACAAAGTATATGTCTTTATGAGCAGACCATCGGTTTTCAGGCCACTGAACTTCGCAGCATCTTTGTTGGTACCCAACATATAAATTTTTGTTCCGTAAGTCGTTCGAGAAAGTAAGAAATACAAAGCGATTGCTACTACTGTAAAGGTTACAAGCTGCATGGGAATAACTCCGAAAAGTCTGCCTGCCATGACCTGAGAATATTCAAGTGGCAGCCCTGCCACAGCCCTTCCCTCAGTAAAAACTATCGCAATTCCTGTAAATAGCTCAAAAGTACCCAGGGTTGCGAGAATTGGCGGAATTTTTACTTTTGAGATTAAAAACCCATTGAAAGCACCACAGAGGGCACCTATTATGATGCCCACAACTATAGCAAGAACTATACCATATCCCGGAAGCATGCCGCTTGCGAGGGCCATTTCCCTTATCAAGAACGCTACGACGATGGATGTAAAGTTGGCGACTCCTACCACGGAAAGATCAATGCCTCCTGTTATCATACAAAGCATTACGCCCATTGCCATAAGTCCAAATTCAGGAAACTGTGCAGCCATTATTTGAAAACTGATTACTGTATAGAATCTGTCGAATTGGAAAATCGCCATAAAAATCATCCAAATCGCCAACAGACCAACTAAGCGTGAAATATATATGTTTGATTTAACTACGGACATAATATTTTTCATAGTGCTTTATCCTTACCTCCCTGCTTTATACGAGCCGGATCATTTGATCTCGTGACCTGGAACGCACTAACGCCGGTTCCGACAAGTATTAGGACTCCGAGTGCGGCACCCTGCCAAAAAGTCGGAATGCCCATTATTATCAGTGAATTTTGGACCATAACTATAAGAAACGTTCCAAGCATGCAGCCGGTCAACGAGCCGCGACCACCCGTAATTGCTGTACCTCCGAGCACAACTCCCGCTATTACCATCATTTCCATGCCCAGCATATTTGTCGGGTGCATCTGAGTCATCATGCTAACTCGCATAAGCCCTGCGAGACTGGCGGTTACACCAACTCCAACATAGAGAAAAAACTTGATAAGTCCAACATTGAATCCTGCACGTCGAGCACTTAGCTCGTTGCCTCCTATAGCATATAACCCACGTCCAAACATGGTAAATCGTAAAATAAGAAAGACAACTACTAGCACAACTACAAGTACAATGAATGTAACAGGCATACGCGCCGTTTGCCCTGTCGCATAGTCGCGGACGTAAAACAATATTGAATTTCCAAATGAAGACATGCCCTCGGGAATAGTTGCAAGTTGTCGTGAATTGAGAGCACCTTGCATGAAACCTCTGAATATACTCGCAGTTCCAAGCGTGACAATCAGAGGAGGCAGCCTAAACAGGGCAATCAGCATTCCATTGATAGAGCCGAGAAATGCACCAATAACACATGCCATGAGAATGGGAAGCCATATGCCACCTGTATAACCTGCTTCCAACAATACAATTGTTACAATATATATGCTGAGCGAGGCAAGTGCAGGAAAAGAAACATCTATGCCTCCGGAAATTATAACAGAAAATGCACCAATCGCCATTAGCCCGGGGACAATCAAAGCCGAGGCTAAGCGAACGAAGTTATTTGGTGTATAAAAGGCCCCTGAACGCCATTGAATAATTAGTGTGATTACAATAATTGCCAGGAAAATATAGGTTTCACTGTGCTTGGTCAGATTTTTGATTTTCATTCGCCTACCCCCTGCATTATATAGTTGGTAAGTTCGGCTACGTTTGTATTTTCGGGATTGAGTGAAGCCGAAATTTTACCGGATTGCATTATCAGTATATTAGATGAGTTTCCGAGAATTTCAGGAATATCGTCCGATATAATAATGATTCCCAGTCCGCCATGAGCGAGTTTGTGTAAAATTTCATGAATATCTCGTTTTGAGCCAATATCAACACCTACAGTCGGACCATTTAATATTAGCACTTTTAAGTCAGTGGCAATCCACTTTGCAAGCACGACACGCTGTTGATTGCCTCCGGAGAGAGTACTGCACGCATTTTTTGGGTCGGGGGTGGCAATGGAAAGCAATTCTACAAGGCGTTTTGCCTCATCGCGCTTTGCTTTATTGTTAATTAACCCCGGTTTTTTAGCAAGTTTATCTATTTCTGCGATGATAGCGTTGTCGCCAATACTTTGAGGTAAACACAAACCTTCAGTTAACCTGTCCTCAGGAACATAACCTATCCCCTGCTCAATGGCTGTTGTAGGTTTATTCAAAATTACTTCTTTGCCGTCAATCTTGATAGTTCCACTATCGGCTTTACGCATTCCGAATAACGTGAGCGCAAGCTCTGTGCGCCCGGAACCCAGAAGACCGGTGATTCCGAGAATCTCACCTCGCTTTAAAGAAAAATTGATATCTTCAAAATATCCTTTCAGCTTCAATCCGGTTACTTCTAAGACCGGGTTGGTTGAAACATCTTTGCGAATGAAATGTAAATCTTCAAATTCTCGTCCGGTCATGTAATAGGAAAACTTTGCATTGTCCAGCTCTGTGGTGTTACCGGAAGCAACCAGTTCGCCATTTCTTAAAATGGTGAAACGCTCTGAAATCTCAAAAACTTCGTCAAGTTTGTGGCTGACAAATAAAATGGCAATACCTTGAGCTTTTAAGTCCAGTATAATCTTGAACAGTGCGTTGACTTCTTTGCGAGTTAATGCTGTAGTTGGCTCGTCCATGATAATAAGCTTTGCATTAAACATCAGCGCTCTGCTGATAGCAATCATTTGTTTGTTTGCAACTGAAAGACTTCCAACCTTGATATCAAGGTCGATATCAAAGTCGATTTTTGCTATAGCCTCCTCGGCAATTTTTCGCATGCGCTTTTTACTAACAAACTGTCTCCTTTCAGCAAGCTCACTGTTAAATGCTAAATTTTCCATAACTGAAAGGTTCGGGAATATGGAGAAATCTTGATAAATTACCTGAATCCCCTGTGTGATCGCTTCTATGGGTGAAATTTTATCATACACCATACCATTTATTTCGATATGACCTGCAGATGGGGTATACTCACCTGAAATAACCTTTATAAGCGTAGATTTTCCACTGCCGTTTTCACCTGCAAGACAATGAATTTCACCGGGAAGTATTTCAAGTGAAATTCCTTTGAGCGCGTCAACGCCGGCAAAAGATTTTTTGATATCCACAACCTTAAGAATATTTTGTGACATTTAGCTAACTACCTCTTTACAAAACTATGTCTCTCCTTCCATACTTGACGAAAGGAGAGACACACATTTAAATTTAGAATCCAAAACTATCTACGTTTTCAGACGTGATGACTATCCAGCCTTGTCCTTCGAGAAGCTTAGTGCTTCCGGGCATGAACCTGATGTCAGTGTAACCTTCCACACCAAGGTCAGTCCCATCGACAACTTCTTCACCGCGCAAAACCATTAGTGCCAGAGCGACCATTGCTTCACCTGCGAGTGCAGGATCCCAAAGAGTAAGTGCATGGATAGCTCCGCTGTGGAGTAATTCTGCATTGTCATTGGGCAAACCTGTTCCAGCTGTGAAAACTTGACCTTGCAGTCCGAGTTCTTGAATGGCTCTTGCAATGCCGGGGGCATCAAATGATGACGTACCCATGATTCCTCTGAGGTCGGGGTATCTTGTAAGGAGTTCCAGTGCAGTCTGGAAAGCAACATCACCGTTGTCTTCTGATTCAACTCTGGGAGTTGATTCAAGTAGCTGCATGTTTGGATATGTTGCAAGTTGGTGAGCAACTGCGCCATCTGCCCATTCGTTATGAGATGCATTTGTTACGTGTGCAACCATGGTTGTGAATAGACCTTCTTCACCCATTGCGGCAGCAAGGTTATCCATGATAAATGCACCATATTGCTCGTTGTTGAATGCTTCAATATTAAAGTCAACGTTAGTTAGTGATGCGCCCTCGTGAGAAATGACTACAATTCCAGCTTCTCTCGCTTGTGCAAGAATTGGATCAATTGAGCCGGGATCAACAGGCACAATGCAGATTGCATCAACGCCTGCAGCAATCAAATCTTGTACAAGTTGGGCTTGGAGGGTTGCGTCAATTTCAGGAGTGCCTCTTTGGTAAATGTTTAATCCGGTTCTCTGTGCAATAGCCTGAACGCCGGTATTCATGCGCACAAACCAAGGGTTTGAAGCATCTTTAGGAACAACTACGATTTCCCAGTCTGACTCATCCCTGTCAGAACCTGTTTCCGGGGCCGCTTGATCGTTGTCAGATGCACATGCTGCTATCAGCATAAACATCATAGACGCAACCAAAAGTAATGCCAAGATTTTTTTCATTTGATAAGTACCTCTTCCTTCATATAAAATTTCACTTGATTTACCTCTTACAAATGTAGAGCAAGAATCAAAGTGACAAGAAGCACCTCAACCACACATGAGTGATTTTATACCTATCTCATGGTAGTATCATCGCCAACTTGTCACATAATTGTACAACAGGAGTGGAACTTAGTCAATAATTTTATCAAAATTCTATAAATTTTTGCCCATTGTGAAAGCTTTCAATTGAGATTGTTTCGGTCTTACTATGTTACAAACTCCGCACATAATGAAAAATATATTGCTGTGCAATGCCTGCATACGGGCTGAAAACGGCGGGGTCAAAGTCAGGGCTGAAATGCTCGGAAAGCGCACGTTTCATCCATACATCAACAGGGAAAGAATCGAGTAGTCCCAAGCCAAAGAGCAATACACAATCCGCTACTTTGTTACCGACACCGCGAATTTTCAAAAGCTCCTTGCGAGCATCAGGAATTGAACTCTGTGAAAGCGCGTTCAATTCGAGTGACCCATCAGCCACAGCTCTTGCGGCACTTAGGATATAATCTGCCCTATAACCGCATCTCAGCGGAGCGAGATCAGATTCATTAAGCTTGCACAGCCTTTCGGCGGTCGGAAAGCTGTAATATAACCCTCCGTCAAAATCTATAGGCTCGCCAAAAAGACTGCACAGTGCTTCCACAATCTTTTTTATCCTCGGGATATGATTGTTTTGCGAAATAATAAAGGAGCAGAGTGCCTCCCACTTATCCTGCCGTAAAATGCGGATACCTACTCCATAAGCAGTAGCATGTCGCATAAAATCTGAAATATTAAGTTTATCACGTATATTTTCGTAATCACGACCAAGATCAAAATAATCAAACCAAACAGAGTGAAACTCGTCCATAGTGCATGAGATAAAAATGCTGTTTTGCTCACGTCGCAGATGCAAGACACGGCCAAAGGCAACTCCCGTATAAACACCGCTTTCATCTGCGTTCCATCGAAAGCACTGCCCGCACTCAAATATACCGTAGAGGTCAAAGTCAGAAACCCCAACTATTTCAATCTCACCGCCCCGGTCAATAAAGCTGCCGTTCATAAGCACACACCCTTTTCAAAACTTTTCCACGTCGCTACGCACCTGTAAATAGGTTGCCCTTCGCCGTGAAACTTCATCTCATAATCAGTCATTACACCACACGGACCAAACTCGTGCAAGTTTCGTGAGACTTCCGATAAAATAAAACCTGAGCGGTCAAACTCAGTGAGCGAAAACTCAAAAAGAGCCAAATTGTCGGTCTTGAAGTGAATTTCTCCACCATCACACAAAACCGATTTATATAGCTCTAAAAAAGGCGACCCTGTGAGTCTGCGTTTTGCGTGTCTGCGCGCCGGCCAAGGGTCGCAAAAGTTTATGTAAATACGCGAAACCTCGCCGTTATCAAAAAAATCTGTCAAATCATCGGCAAGATTACATAAAAACCTTACGTTTTGAGGATTTTCGCTTAAAGCTCTTTCAAGTGCGATAACAAGAACATTATCAACCTTTTCAAGCGCAACAAGCAGTGCATCTTTATTTTCCTTTGCCGTCGCAACTGTAAAACTCCCTTTGCCACACCCCAGCTCCAAGTGCAGCCTATCAGACCCAAACTGCGAAAGCCATCGTCCTTTAAGCGTCTGCGGCTCAGTCACAAGCAAAGAACCGCATCGCTCAATGCGCTTATTAAGATTCGGTTTTCTCCTCATTCTCATACAGTCGGTCTTACCCTCCGCTTCATCGAATACCCCTGTCCGTTTTACCATTAGTCAATATAGGTTCTCTCATACGTCTGATACCATTATCGACATAAAAATTATAGCACACAGGCGTACATCGTTCAACTTTATCACTTCACCATAAACACCCGATACAGACCTGTTACGGGGTTGCGGTTTTCGCTGTCTACAAAAATGCTTGAGCCATCACTCAAAACACCCGCCTCACCACGCCGATATTTTCTGCCCGGACGTTTTTCAAATTCATCTGCCAACTCCCGAGACGAAGCAAGACGCGGCTTTAAAAACTCGGGAGCGTTTTTACCTTTAACCATCGAAAGCCAGTCGTAGAGAAAATGGTCAATAAGATCGTCCTTGACCACATCGGACAGCTCTATGCAAAAGGAAAAAACCTGACAGGCGTAGTCTTCAAGGTGAGTGCCGTGATTGGGAAAAGCTTTTCCGAGCCTACTATACAGCGCAAAGGGTGTAAGCTTTGTAACTTTAAAAACATAACAAAGAGCGGACAAAAACCGCCCTTTGTTGTATGTGTGTTGCAGAGCATTTTCAGCTTGTTTTAAAACTTTAATATCGCTCTCGCTGAGCCAAGGATTACTAATAATTTCATATGGTGCAACATCAGAATAAACTAACCCAAACTCATCAGCACGACTACGCAAAACGCTGCCGTGCAGGAGCTTTAAAAATCCAAGCTGTAGCGTGTGAGCATGAAGACCATATGTGCGGTTAAAACTGCTTTTAAAGTCATCAAGCGTTTCATAGGGAAGCCCCGCAATCAGGTCAACATGAATGTGGATATTTTTATTTTTAGTAAGACGCATTATATTTTCCGTCGCTCTGCGGAGGTCTGTTTTTCTTGAAGAAGCCAATAGCGCAGGCTCACAAAAACTCTGAATACCAATTTCAAACTGAAACCGCCCGTGCGGAGCGGAGTCAAGCAGCAGCAACGTGCGCTCATCAAACAAATCAGCGGCAACCTCAAAATGAAACTTACAAGAAACATCAAGACTCAGGCAAAACTCAAAAATTTCATATGCACGTTCGGGATTTGAGTTAAAGGTTCTATCCACAAATTTTATTGTTTTGGTGTCTGACATAGCTAGTTTTCGGATTTGATTTTTAATGTCTTTGAGCGGAAAAAACTTAACGCTATCATGCGCCGAAAGACAAAACGCACAACTAAACGGACAACCCCTGGAGGTTTCAATATAAGCAAGCCTTCCTTTCAGTGCCGTGAAATAATCATCAGTATACGGGTCAACGGGATTGTCACTGCGGTCAGCCAAGTTTGCGCTTTCTGCACCTGAAATGCCATTGGCAAGTTTGCCAAATTTCAAATCAACCTCATCGGTCAAAGCATCTAAAAACGGCGGTAATACATACTCTCCCTCGCCTGTCAAAACGTAATCGGCAAGCCCATCAAGCCAATACTCCGCATTAAAAGCAGCCTCGGGTCCGCCGAGAACAAACACAGTATTAGGTAAACGTAATCTCAGCTGAGATAAAATGCTCGGTAAAATTCTCGCACTCCAAATGTATGACGATACACATAAAACATCGGGCGAAAAAGCAGAAACCGTATCTACAATTTTATCAATCGGCTCGTTTATAGTCGCTTCAACAACGCTCACATCGTAAGAATACTTAGAAAACTTGCGAACTCCTTCGGTCAAAATCCAAGCTGAAAGCGAAGAATGGACATATTTGGCATTTACCGCAAAAATCAAAACTTTCTTCATAACATCTCCCCGAAATATGCTACATTAGATGCACATAACAATGCATAAGTGTCTGTTAAAAGACAAACCGGTCAAATTTTAAACATTGTTATCCGTGCAAGTGTCCATTATAATATCAAGCAAGGAAAAACACAAACTCAAACAGACCGAAAATCGGAGGAGCTTATAAATGCTGACAGTTTATTTTTCCGCAACAGGAAATACGAAATACATCGCAGAAATATTCAGCAACAAAATGAACGCGAAATGTATTTCAATAGAGGATAATGCGGATTTTGCAGCCGAAATCGCGGAGCAAAACACGATAGCCGTTTGCTATCCGATATATGGCTCAAGAGTACCTCGGATAATGAGGAAATTTGCACATAAATATAAAAGCGAGCTGAGCGGCAAAAAGATGATTATTCTTGTAACCCAGCAGTTATTTTCAGGCGACGGCGCAAGGGTTTTTACCGATATGTTTGAAAAAGATGCACTAGAGGTTATTTATGCCGAGCATTTTAATATGCAGCAGAATATGGGAAATATCCCCATATGGGGAAGTCTGTTTACGCCAAGCGAGAAGTCAAGGCGAAGGTTTGCTAAAAAGATGGAAGCAAAGGTGACTGCTGTATGTAATGACATAAAAAGCAATATAGTCAAAAAACGAGGGTTCTCCGTCGGCTCAAAACTATTGGGGTATATACAGGGAAAACCGTGGCAAAAAGACACAAGTGATATTGCCCCGCAAAGGCTTGAAAAAAAGCTGATGAAAGGTCTGCGAGTTCATGACGATTGTACAGCGTGCGACATATGTGTAAAAATCTGTCCAATGAAAAATCTGGTTAATCGAGACGGGCAGATACAGCACTTAAATAACTGCATCATCTGCTACCGCTGCGTCAACCTCTGCCCGAAAAAAGCTATTACGGTGTATATCCACAGAAAACCAAAGTGGCAATACACTTTTGATAAGTTTGATATAGTGTCAAATGCTCACAATGACGCAGAGCCAAAGTCAAGCGAAACACACTTTTAGGATACCTGAAAATGTATTTTATAAAAATTGCAAAACCCACCATGCCGTGTTAAACTGTGAAAAAGGGTGTGAGTATTATGGTTATTACAATTTTGCTTGTTGCTGTTAGTGCGATGTTTCCGATTTTTATGGTTATCATGGGGCGGTGGCTACTTAAAAATGCGCCGAAAGATATCAATTATGTTTCCGGCTATAGGACAAAAAGGTCTATGGTATCAAAAGAAACATGGGACTATGCAAATATGACATCAGGTAAATACTGGTTTAATTTAGGCCTGGTCAGCCTGCCGATATTCGCCATTATAGGTGCGCTAGTGGCTGTTTTTATAGACCATGATAGTGTTACCCAAATAAATGTTGGCATTTTTGGCATAATGGCACTCCAGTTGATTCCCTTTTTATCAGTTATCCCTTATACAGAAAAAAAGCTAAAAATGAAATTCAAATAGCCACGGCAAATGAAAAGCGAAACTGTTGGTTTGAACGCTATATAAGTAGCAATAAAACTTCCAACCTAGCCATATTTATGCTATAATCTAAGAAACAAAACATTGTGAATCGAGAGGTGTTTTTCATGGAACAGTTTGAAAGAATAAGTTGTAATATTGGCATAATGGGTGGAAAAGCGTGTATTTCAGGAACGCGTATCACTGTTGGAGTGATTCTTATGCAAATTAGCGAGGGAACAACAAGTGAAGAGTTACTTGAGGAGTATCCCGACATAGGTGTTGAAGATATTGCAGAAGCGTTGCGGTATGCAGCTTGGGCGGTTGGCTCAAGAGAAGAATTGGTAGTACCCGCATGAAGCTTCTACTTGATATGAATATCCCGCTTTGCTATCTTGAGCTTCTATCAGCCAAAGGAATAGATTCAGTGCGTTGGTCAGATATAGGAGCTTGCGATGCTGAGGATACTGAGATAATGGACTATGCTCGCACTAATAATTACATCATACTCACGTGTGATTTAGATTTTAGTGCAATTTTATCTTACACACACGAAAGAAAGCCAAGCATAATGCAAATACGAGCATCAGTTCTACACGCGCAACGAGCGGTTGAATTAATTGCTATTACACTCAACAAAAATGCTGCAGATTTAGAAAAAGGCGCAATCCTTTCGATTGATGCAAAAAATGCCAGGCTTCGCCTGTTGCCGCTATAATACCAACACTACTTCAACTTCCTGCGTACACTCTTGTGTACGCCTTGTTCTTTTTCGAGAAACTCGGCAAATCGCTCCATTGCGTGCATAACAGAATCAACCAACTCGTCTGTTACGGTTACATCCTTCTCCCACCACCAGTTTTTCACGCGAAAGTGCGTAGCTGACTTCTCGGGTTCAAATCGGGCAATAAAGCGGTCTCCGAAAAGCACCGGCAATACATAATAGCCATATTTTCTCTTAGCAGCGGGAACATATACCTCCCAAGTGTACTCAAAACCAAATATTTTCTCCACCATGCCTCTATCCCAGATGAGGTTATCAAGCGGTGCGATAAACCTTACGGACTTACTATCAACCTGCCCACTTGCCATAACTATTTTCGGGGAAACATCTTCACTTCTGGCATAAAACTTATCAGCGATGCCCTCAACCTCTATCGCGGTAACCAAGCCCTCATGGATAAGCTCGTCAAATATACGCTCGCGCGTTTTTTTATCAGGAATAAGCGTGCCATACCAGCCGCCACCGCTTTTATTCCACAGCATACCAACGCTGCGTATGCGCCTAAGTACATACCACTTAAAAAACTCATGCTCTGTTTCAAAAGGGGCAGGAGCATTCAGAATATGGCTCGGCACAAGGTTTTCTATTA
>Ga0209755_10006374_pt1 | contig 13108 bp, 15 predicted proteins | sample TergutCo191P1_FD_187301 | JGI IMG/M metagenome (GOLD analysis project Ga0209755, IMG submission 187301) | Cornitermes sp. P1 segment gut microbial communities from Petit-Saut dam, French Guiana - Co191P1 (SPAdes) (version 2) | ecosystem: Host-associated > Arthropoda: Insects > Digestive system... | reverse complement strand
CGGACGAAAAATTAGAGAAACTCGTAACAATAGGAGGAGAAATTATGGTACAGGCAGTCGAGGCGTACCGGCACATATCAGCGTCGGACGAGTTAAAGGAACTGGAGCGTCTGCGCGACCGTGCGCGGCATAATGAGGCATCGGCGCTGGCGAATGCCGAACGGAGGGCAAGAAGCGAAAACTCATTAGAAATTGCGAAAAAGCTAAAGAATAGAGGCCTTTCGGTTGACGATATTGCGTTAGACACCGGCCTCACAGTAGACGAGGTCTTGAAACTGTGATTGTCCGAACAATGGAAGAGGAGCGCGAGCGTCTTCTCGACCGTGCGCGGCGCAATGAGGCGGCGGCTGGCGCTTGCGCTCGCCTCCTCCGCACCCTGCCGCCAAAAAATCTTTTTATTTTCTTGCTTTCCACCCAAAACTAACCGCTTTTTGATTTTAGCGGCGCTAAATTTCAAAATTTTTGCATCCCGCCCAAGCAATTAATTATATTGTGGCTGTAGAGTAGATGTATACGTAATAGCCTTAATTTTTGGATTTTTCCCATATCAACTATTTGAATCAACGGAGGTTGCGGTATGAGCGTATCCGTTAGCGGCAGACGTGCAGGTCGTAGGGTGCGTGTTGTTTTTGGCGCGGCGGCAGCGGTGGTGCTGTTGTCGGTTTCGGCGGTTAACGCGCAAAAGGGCAGTTTTACCGATTCGAGGGATGGCAAGAAGTATCGCACGGTAAGAATAGGTAACTTAACATGGATGGCGCAGAATCTCAATTTCAAAACGGGTAATTCATGGTGTTATGACGATGACTTATCCAATTGCGCGAAATACGGCAGGCTGTACGATTGGGAAACGGCGCTGACGGCATGTCCGGCGGGATGGCGTTTGCCTGATAACAATGATTGGAACGATTTGACTAAAAGCGCCGGTGGTCAGCGGAAAGAATTCGATGACGATTTTGCTTATTGGAGTAGTGTGGGTAAGAAGCTTAAATCAAAAACAGGTTGGAGTGATTTTTCGTGTGACAAAGAGCATAAAAAGGCTCTCAACGAGATTGGGGAGGATTGTGTTCTTGGTAAAATGAATAATGGGAACGGAACTGATAATTTTGGTTTTTCGGCTCTGCCGGGCGGCCGCGGCATCGATGTCAGCTTCTTCGGCGCCGGCATTTACGGCTACTGGTGGAGCGCCACGGAGAACGGGAGCAGCTACGCGTACCGCCGGCTCATGGGCTCGAACTACCGCAACGTGGACGAGGACTACAACCTCAAGAGCTTCGGTTTTTCCGCGCTCTGCGTCCAAGACTGAAGCGGCATAGCGCAGCTAAGCCGCCGGCGCGAGCCGCGTTTTTTGCGGCACGCGCCGTAGCCGTTTTGTTTTGGTTTTTATGTAAGAGCCGTACCGTCAACCACGGGCGAAAGTACCAAAAACGTAAAAAAGGCACATCAACCACGGGCGAAAGTCCCAAAAAGCAAAAAAAGGTACCATCAACCACGGGCGAAAGTCCCAAAAAGCAAAAAAGGGGCCGTCAACCACGGGCGAAAGTCCCAAAAAGCCAAAAATGGTACCGTCAACCACGGTAGAAAGTCCCAAAAAGCCAAAAATGGTACCGTCAACCACGGTTGATGGTACCAAAAAGTCAAAAAAGGTACTTTCTCCCAGCGAGAAAGTACCAAAAACGTCAAAAAGGCGCTTTCTCGGAGCGAGAAAGTCCCAAAAAGTCAAAAAAGGGACTTTCTCCAAGCGAGAAAGTCCCAAAGACGGCAAAATGGGGCTTTCTCCCAGCGAGAACGCCCCAAAAACGGCAAAATGGCACTTTCTCGGAGCGAGAAAGCCCAAAACAGTCAAAAACGGTAAGGGTGTTGGCGGGCGTTTTCGGTTATTCCGCGTATTAAGCCGCCTCGCACTTCCACAACTTCGAGATTAATGAACGTACTTCCAATTTAAGGTAGTCAAGCATAAACACGTCCGGCTCTTCATCATAGTCGGATATAGTAAGATACCCGCATTGATACAACAGAATCACCGGATGCGTCGTCCACCCCCATTCTAAGGAGTTTATAGCGAGCGCAGGCTTGCCGGCGATCTCCCCGAAAAGCTCCCGCCGCCCCTCAAAAACCGCCTCCATGGTCGAACAGAGCAGCGATTTCCCGAAGCGCCTGGGCCGCGTCTTCAATAATTTTATTTTTAAAAAAATTTGACACGGCCGGTACCGTATATTATTTTATGACAGGCAGAATTGAGAAGTCAGGTTCTGCCGCAGTTTTTGACATATATGCAGTACCCGATTCAAAGAGGAATCAGTTTCCGCGCCCCGTGGAGAGTGACCCTCACCCCTCCCGATGTGTGGAAACGCGGTTCCCAGCTGCTTTTACACACTAAAAGAAGGAGGTGGTTCAGTATGAAGTTAGTTACCGCTTACATCCAGCCCGACCGGCTGCACGATGTAAAAAAGGCGCTCTTCGAGTGCGAAATCCGCAAAATGTCTATCACGAACGCCCTCGGCTGCGGCCAGCAGGGTGGTTACGTCGAGTCTTACCGCGGCGCTGAGGTTGAAGTGAACCTGCTCAAGAAGGTTCGCATAGACATCGGCGTAAACGACGAGTTCGTGGACAGGTGCGTGGAGGCCATCATCAAGGGCGCGCGCTCCGGCAACATCGGCGACGGGAAGATTTTCGTCTCCCCGCTCGAGAAGTGCATCCGCATCAGGACCGGCGAAACCGGCTCTGCGGCGATAGGCTGATAATCAGCATTAATACCCAAAACCAACACTAACAACTATTAATAAGGAGATGTCAGTCGTGAAAAAGAACGCTGTATTAATAATGATTTTGGCCATCCTGCTCTTCGTGGCCGGCGCAATAGCACAGGCGCCGGATACCGCGCAGCCCGCCGGCGAGGCCGTTGTTGACGGTTCGGAAGCGCCCCTGCGCTTAGACGCGGAGGAGGAAACGGTTGCTCCGGCCGCCGAAGAGGCCAATGCGTTAGAGGCCCCGGAGTGGGCTAATGATTTCGTGGGCGTAAACTTTACGTTCACAAGCATCTGGATAGCGATATGCGCGCTGTTGGTGTTCATCATGCACCTCGGTTTCACGCTTCTTGAGACCGGGCTTGTGAGGACCAAAAACGCCGTCAACATCCTGTTCAAGAACGTGTCTACGCTCGCGATAGGCGTGGCCACGTACCTGTTCGTCGGCTTCAACATTATGTACCCGGGCGACGCGTGGATTATCCCCGGCATCCTCGGCTTCGGCGGCTTTGGCCTGCCCGGCCTTGCCGAGACAAACGCGTTCGCGCTGCCGGGGGCCGTAGGCGACGCCGCGCTGCTCTTGCCTACGTCCGACTACCCGAACTACACCTACCTCACGGACTTCCTCTTCCAGAGCATGTTTGCGGCCACCGCCGTAACAATCGTGTCGGGGGCGGTCGCCGAGAGGGTCAAGCTGAGCGGGTACCTCATCTTCGCGCTTGTCTACGTGATGTTCGTTTACCCGATTGCCGGCAGCTGGTTCTGGGGCGGCGGCTGGCTCGACGCGATGGGCTTCGTGGACCTTGCCGGCTCTACGCTCGTGCACAGCGTTGGCGGGTGGGCGGCGCTCGCGGGCGTTATCGTGCTCGGCCCGCGCTTCGGCAGGTACATTGGCGGCAAGGCAAAGGCGATGCCCGGCCACAACCTCACGTTTGCCACGGTGGGCATGTTTTTGCTGTGGTTCGGGTGGTGGGGCTTCAACGGCGGCTCCCAGCTCGACAGCAGCCCCAAGGGCATAATCTGGATTCTGGTAACTACAAACATAGCCTGCGTGTTCGGCATAATCGGGTCGATGCTCACAAGCTGGTTCGTGCAGAAGAAGCCCGACCTCACGATGATGCTCAACGGCGCGCTCGCCGGCCTCGTGGCCATCACGGCCTGCGCCCACGTGGTGAGCGTTGGCTCCGCCGCGATTGTGGGCGCTGTGGCCGGCGTGATAGTCGTGTTCAGCGTGCTGATGTTCGACAGGCTGAAGATAGACGACCCCGTAGGCGCCATATCGGTGCACTTGGTCAACGGCATTTGGGGCACGGTTGCGACGGGCATCTTCGGCGGCCCGGAAGCCAGCGTAGGCATCCAGATAGTAGGCGTGCTCGCGTACGGCGCGCTCTGCTTCCCGGCGGCGTTCCTGATCTTCTTCGCAGTCAAGAAGACTATGGGCCTGCGGGTATCTGAACGCGAAGAAATGCGCGGCCTCGACATAGGCGAGCACAGGCAGGAGGCGTACAGCGGGTTCCAGGTATTCACGAACACCTGATCCGCCGTATGGCATATTGTATCAAAGGGCGGGCGCGAATGTGTCCCGCCCTTTTTAGGAGTTATTGAAGAAACGATTAAATATTATACCTGCGCCGTCCGGCAACATCACGGCTGTCGTGCAGTTGCAGGGCGGCGCGGGTATAATATTTAATCGGTGAATCTATAATATCGGCAAATATAAATGGCGCAGATTGCAATGAAAGCGCCATTTATCGGAGGAATGAAAATGAATATCGCGCCCGAAAAGATTATCGCTTACTTTCAGCCCATACTATCCGCGTGTTCCAGACAGGTATATTCTTATGAGATTTTGGGCCGGCGTATAGACGACAACGGAAACGTGCTGTCGCTCGGCCCAATTTTTAACGATCCGAACACTGCAAACGAAGACGCGCTGTGGTTAGACAGGATTGTAAGAAGATACGCAATGCAAAAGTACGCCGAAGAAAAACGGAACGAATACCTGTTTATCAACATAAGGCTGGCATGGCTCACGAAATACGCCGACAAGCCGGAGGAGATGCTCACGCTGCAATGGGCAAAGGAGTTCGGCATATCTCCCGAAAAATTGGTTATAGAGATCACCGAAGAGGAGTTCAACGCCGGCGATGCCTACGTAAGCTCCATAGTACACTATAAAAACGTAGGCTGCCGCATCGCGCTCGATGACTACGGCAAACAAGCCAGCAATATCGAGCGTCTGGCGATACTGAAGCCCGACATCATAAAGATCAACATGGACTACATCCACAACAGCGAGAAGTCCTACCACTACCGCGAGTACCTGCGCTCTATCGCCAAATTCGCGGAGTCCGTTGGGATCGAGGTGCTGTACGAAGGCATAGAAACGGAGCGTCAGCTTGATATATGCACATCGTTAAAGGGCAGATACTATCAGGGGTTCCTAATCTCGCGCCCGCAGGCATCCATGCGGGACGCTGTTGTGAATAACGCTGTACTCTCAACATCAATCGAACATGCCTATATGGATCAGCAGGATCTAATAGTGAAAACTGAGAACCTGCACAATAATTTAGACGCTCGCCTTGAAAAGGTTTTGAAAGAAAACCTGTTCGACGGTGGGAAAACGGATTATCAGGAGTATCTCGCGAAAATTTTTCAGGGGTTATCGAACCCGCGGCTGATCTATCTGTGCAACAAGCAGGGCGACCAGCTGGGGCGTAATGCCGGCATAAAGGCCGCGGAGGTCAATCCAAACGATTATGCAAAAATACCGCCGTCCCCAAAAATAAACTGGGCATGGCGCGGATATTTCTATGAGATATTAAAATCACTCGCCATCGGCCAGAAAAGCAGCCTCTCCGGCGTTTATTATGATTTTACGACCAAAGATAAGATTCGCACGTATTCGTACGCGATAACCGACGATGTGTTCTTATTTATTGATATCGATGCGGAATAAAATCATAAAACCGGTTTAACGGGGATGATATTATGGATCGGCCAATAATAGGGGTTACGCCCATTTGGGACGAAACGAAAGACAGTATCTGGATGCTGCCCGGATACATGCAATGCCTTGAGGACGCCGGCGCCGCGCCGGTTATACTGCCGCTGACCGTGTCCGAGAGCGTATTGAAGCGCACGGTTGATATATGCGACGGCATCCTCTTCACCGGCGGCCACGACGTGAACCCTACCATTTACGGAATGGAAAAGAGCGTACGCTGCGGCGAAATCTGCGAGGTGAGGGACAAGATGGAGGCGTACATCTTCCGCGAGGCCGTCTTGAACCAAAACAAACCCGCGCTGGGCATCTGCCGCGGCATACAGTTCATAAACGCCATGCTCGGCGGTACCCTGTATCAGGATATTCCAACAGAATTCTCTGACGTAAATCGCCACAGGCAAAGCCCACCATACGATATCCCCGCCCACGCCGTAAACATCATACCCGAACGCCCGCTCGGCAAACTTACAGGCAAAGAGCGCATTGATGTAAACAGCTGCCACCATCAGGGAATAAACAAACTCGCCGACGGCCTTGAAGTAATGGCGCTGTCAGACGACGGCCTCGCGGAAGCAGTATATATGCCGGGCCATAAGTATCTCTGGGCCGTGCAGTGGCATCCGGAATTTTGCCCGCAGAATGAGGTTTCAAAGCAAATTTTTACTGCTTTTACAGACAATTCCAGAAGATAAAAGATATATATTTGATTTTCCAATGTGTGCTAAGTGGAAGCACTACTGGGCGACCGTGCGATGTCTATTGAAAAAATATGAGAAAAATCTTGACAGGGGTATTGCCGTGAAGTATTTTATGGTCAAGTGTCAGAATGGTAACAGTGCCGTGCAAACGTCAGTTACCTAGAACATTATTGCTTAATAATATTATTTTTAATTTATGGTGGACTTTATGAAGAATGTATTTTTAATTCTTGTTACAATATGGCTATTCAATTCATGTTATACAGCTCCAATGAGTAATGTTGCTCCTAATGTAGATTTGAACAAATATAGTTTTGCTGCTATTGGAACAAAAACAACAGGAAATAATATTGTTCTAACAGATGCTCATATGAAAATACAAAATACATTACTTTCATATGGATATAATGTAATTATAGATAGCAGAATTAGTGCATTAGACCTTGAAGATAGATCGAGGTTGTTTTATGTGGAATTTTCAATTTCATCAACGGTAGATGAATCGATTTACTTAATATATTTAACAGATTATTTATCGGGTAATATAATAGCAACATTTAAAGGCTCATTCGGTTTTGGATGGAATATTGCTGGAGATCAAAGAGGTGCAATTGATAGTGCAATTAAGCAAATGTTAAATGTATTGCCAAACAAAAATATAAATGGATAAGAAAGGATAGGAACGCGATGGAAATACTATATAAATATGCAGAAGATAAAAATGGCAATATAATACATATTAATAATGCGCAATCAGAGGGAAAATATATTTGCCCTGAATGTAAAGATACATTCATATTTAAAAATGGAAAGATAAGGCAAAAACATTTTTCTCATAATCACTCATCAGCAAATTGCAATTCAGAAAGTTACTTGCATAAAACATTCAAATTATTATTGTTACAAAAAATAAATAATCATATAAAAGAAAATACTCCTATCGAGATATTTTGGGTATGTAATATTTGTAAAAACACACACAATGACAATTTAATTATGGGCATTAAAAATGTAAAAGAAGAATACACATTAGATAATTGTAGGCCAGATATTGTTTTATTTAATGAAAATGGTCAGATACCTATTATTATTGAAATTGTTGTTAAACATGAACCTGAGATGAATGTTATTGAATATTGTAAAAATCATAATATTGTTCTTATTAGAATTAAATTAGAAACAATAGACGATATTACAGATTTAGATAATAAAATCAAATATCCTTCAAATGTTGTATTCTTTAATAATATGAAATGCATAAATTATCAATATCATATTATGCAAACCCAAGCTCGAATGAATACACAAATCATGGTACCAAAATATAGGACAAGGCAAAGAGGACCAAATATAGAACAAATTGAAGCAGCTCAAGCAAAAGGTCATGGAAAATATTATGTTAAAAAAAATAATTATAGAAACAAATCAAAAAGAAAATAAAAAACACAGCGCATAACAAACAGGAACTGCTATGGGTACTGTCCACACCATCGGAGTTAGGCCGATTAGGTTGGTCTCATTTATTGAGCGACAGAATAGTCATACAATTCGTGCGGTGCAATATCCTGCCCATCCCTCCATTCGATGGAATTTCCGCTGAGCCGGACCGAATTAAAGTATTGGGCATCTTCCAGCATCCCGAACCAATCGCCGCTGATGTACGGGGTAACGTCAAAAATCTTTTGTTCGTTGGTCTCGTACTTCAAAAATAGCTTATGGCCCGGTAACGGCATAACTTCAACGATTTTGGGTTGTAGCATAATATAAGTACTCCATTTAGTTCAAAGGGTTGATTTTAAAACACTCGCGTCCGTCTGTTAAGAGTTTCCAGTTGGCCTCCAGATCATCTTTGTGGATTTCAGCCCATGCGATGACCAATTTGAGCTTGTTTGGCGGGAGCTTTCCCTCCAAAATTTCACCGTTAAATGTTATGGCAACTTCATCGCCCTGATATTCCGCGTGGAAATGCGGTAAATGATGGCGACCGCCGACCTCCCGGTACATAGTAATGATTATACCGTAAAATACGCTAAGTGTTGGCAATTTGTCGTACCTCCATATAGAGTTCAGGTAATTTCATATCTTTAATAATATACAATATGCGGTACCATCCGCGCAAGTTTTTTATTAAATTTATTCATCTAAGCCGGGATCATTGGCCGGAGGCTGCCAGCCGATAGGGTGATATCTATCGAAAAAACATGAAAAAACGCTTGACACGGGTACTGCCATGAAGTATTTTGTGTTCAAGTGCTGGAATGGTAACTGTGCCGCCGCGTATTTGGCGGTTTGTGGTTGATCAGATAGATCGGTCATTACGTTCGTTCCCACGCTTCCATCACCTACATCGGGCCGGCGAAACGTCAGTTACTTAGAACGTTAATTGAAAATAGTATAAAAAACGATATGCTATTATTGGGAGATGTTATGGAAAGAATAAGGCATATTGCGGTATCATTTAATAATGGAATAGTTGCGTTTGGAGAGTTTGAATATAATGTTCAAATAATGGATATAACGAAGAACATAATCATATCTGAATTTAAAACAATTTTAGATTGTGGCGGAAACCTGATTATTTCTGAGGATGGCAATATTTGTGTTTGTGGGTGTTGGGAGAGAGATGGAATTTGTGGATATGATGTGAAATCTGGTAAAAAAATATGGCAAAGAAAAGATAAGAAAAAGGTTAGTATTATGCAGTTGATGCGTTCTGATAGTAATTTGTTTTTTGTGTCTTTTGCAGACAAGGCGAGCGAAATAGTAGAAATAAGCACAGGAAAAAGCATTAAAAAAATATTTGATTGTAAAAATTATTACGAAAACAGATTTTTACCATTATATGTACTTGACAGTCCAACAAAAATAAGGGTATTTGATACAAATAATAAGCTTTTTAATATTAAAAGGCAATCTTTTGCGACACTTGATATGTGTTTTTCAGAAAATAGTATATTAATATCTGAAAGCGGATGTCCATTAAATTGTTATGATACAGAGAAAGGAAAACTATTGTGGCAGACAGAAAAAACAGAAGGTGAACATTTTTTAAGAATATCATATAATGATAAAACAAAAAAATATATTGGTGTTGCGTGGCCTTACATAAAAGGGGGTAAACAAATATTAAAATATATTAATTGCGGCAATGGAAAGATAGAACATGAAATAGATATTAGTTGTCCTGCAAAGACTGAATTTGGTTTTAATGGTAAAATATTAATAACATCAGATAAAGAAATATTTGATATACAAACTGGCAAGAAAAGTTTTTTAATATAATGGAAAACGGGTGCGCATCGTCTAACAAACGGTAACAGTTGTACTATATTAATAATATACAATGGATTGCAAAATGAAAATACAGGTTAAGCAAATTAACAATACTGGAGAGGTTGTTGTAAAAACTTCTATTGGTTCTTTAGCGGGCATGTGGCGATATAAATACGGCCCTCCAATCATTGATTTTGTATCGTATGCTGAGATTGATATTAACACAACATGGGAAGAATTAACCAAAACTCATTTACAAAATGTAAGTTCGTATAAAGTAAATGTGACTAACGAGAAAGTGGTTTTTAGAGGAATGATAGAGGATGTCGAAGAAGATATGGTTTGGTTTCGGCTTACTGAGGCCTGTCTTATTATGATAAATACAGATTCACCAGCACCAAGCTTAAAGAATGAGTGGTATGAACTTGTTGTTGACATTTCTTCTGTTGAAATCTGGGCCTATCGATAATATAGTGGTTAGAGAACGGGTGAATGGTTCGTTAATATATGGATTCAATTGAGCTTGAAGCAATGTCAAAAGAAAATGAATTAAATAATTCAGATGCAAAAGTTGAAGTAATTAGACCAAAAGATTTTAAAAAACCAGAAAAGGAAATTTAAATATTATGTCCGTTAACGAAACCATGGTTATAGACTTTATTACTGAAAAGGATAATAACGTTATCTTGACTATTAGCGATCATTTAGAATGGGATGATAAACAAGATCATATTTTACTGTTGCAAGAAAAAATTAAAACTTATTTAATGGCAATAGAATCAGGTCAGGTATATGAAAAATATCCTCTATCAATTGGGAAAAACTTTGTAATAAGTGTTGCCCTTAAATTTGAGCCGCATAAAGACGGATTATTGTTTTTGTCGCATGTAAAAAACATTTTATTAAACGATGGGTATGGTTTTGACTACTACATATTTAAACCTAAAAAACCATATAATAAACAGCCCACCCGCTAAGGAGCAGGTCGCTGACGCTATTTGAGTTTAAGCATCGTATAAAATCCAAGAAAATATGAAAAACGCTTGACATAGGTATTAGCATGAAGTATTTTATGTTCAAGAGTTAGAGCGGAAAATTTAAATAAATCTGATTTTTAAGGAAGTATTAGGGAAATGAACTGGAAATTAATTCTTTTTGTGGTTTTTGCTTTTGTATTTTTAACTATTTTGGCAATGGTTCAAATAGCTACAAAATTAAGTTTTGGAATAATTGTTTTGCCGCAACTTGCTCCTTTATTGGCATTTATTCTCATAGTATTAATATTTAAGAATCTATATAGACCAGTAACAATACAATTTAATAAAATTATTTTGTTAAAGGCCTTTATCGCATTAATATTACCATTAGTGTTATTTACAATAACATATTTTATCGGAATATTAATAGGTAATACTATAAGAATACCTGATAATGTATTTTCAATACTAATTGTGGGTTTAATTGGTATGATTATTGGGGCTACAACTGAAGAAATCGGCTGGAGAAGTTTTCTTCAGCCGACGCTTGAACAAAAGTATTCAGTATTAATTTCATCATTAATTGTAGGTTTAATATGGGGGATATGGCATATTGGGCATTATATGAATGGACTAATTTTTATGTTGGTGTTTTTAATGTTTACTATTTCTGTCTCAATAGTAATAATGTTTTTATTAAAGAATACAAGGCATAATATAATTATTTCCGCATTACTTCATTTTTCAATAAATCTTGGTTTTGGAATATATTTTGCGGAAGGATTTGAAAATATAAAATTATTTTTTATAAATAGTTCCGTATGGCTAATAGTTGCCGTAATTGCAATTTTATATTATAGAAAATATTATTTGAAAAAAGAAAAAGGTGTATAAAAGCAAAAAAACTGCACACAACGCCCTTGTAGTTAGACCGATTAGGCAGGTCTCATCTATTGGGCGACAGAATAGTCGTACAATTCGTGCGGGGCGATATCCTGCCCGTCTCTCCATTCGATGGAATTTCAAGACAAATATTGCCGCGTTTATTGAGCAGCGGGCCGGCGGGTAAAATGTAAATTTTTAATTAAAATTACGGCCTATAAGACTGATGGTCTATGAATGCCGGTAAAAGGGTAAACCCCTTTGTCTTTTAATTTGTTAATTAGGTTTTCACCTCGATGCTGTATGGCATACTCCATTTCGTCTCTGTGAATTTCCATTAACAGCATAAGCCCCAACTTTCTGTTTTTTGTTTCCTGATTACAAAAAGGTTCCGACAATGCATCAAGAATAAGGCATTTTCCACCAACAATTTCATCAAAGTCTTCTGGAAACTCCATTGTTTCATACGGATTCAATTTTGCATGTTTTGAATATACTGCGACAGTGCTTAATATACGGCTTATATACTTATGGTCATACGCAAATGTATTCTCAGGGGGATTTTTGTGCCCGGTCGAATCCAAATCTAGTTTATATCTTGTTACCATAACCAATTCGTAGGCGTCATACGTATGATTTTTGGGTTTTTTGAATTTATAATTCGTTAATTCCTTTGTCGCTATCGCGGTTCCATTACAATAATCAGGGTAATAATATAAATCCAGCCTCCCGCCAATAACGAAAGGGATTACGGAATGCGACACCAGTCTATGTTCTTTTCCCAGCACCGATTTAATATATTTGTCTTTAATTTCGTAAGCTTTATCTTCTAACTTCTCAACAGCGTTCCTGCGAATATTTTTTAACCAGTTAATAAACACGAAAACCTCCGTAAGTGATAAAGTGACATATCAACATTTTTTATGTTTTGACGGTTTTAGGGATGTATTTAAGGCATCCCCCACCTTTTTGATAAAGATAATATATTGTAAATCGCTATGTCAAGACTTTTTTATATTTTTTTGCCATATTTTCCCCGCCACCTCCGCCTTTATGGCGATTTGGGCAACAAAACCCGCCGCCGCCCCGGTCCTGCGGCCTCCGGAAGGGGGGGCAGCGGAAGGCGGCCGTTCCCGATAATCTACCAGAAAAATATGAAAAACCCTTGACACGGGTACTGCCATGAAGTATTTTATGTTCAAGGGATAGAATGGTAACTGTGCTGTTGCAAAAAACATGAAATATGGTATAAATAATTACTGGAGCAATACGCGATGAAAGCTATGGGATTTAACGCAAGTCCAAGAAAAAATGGCAATACCGCGTGGGTATTAAATAACATTCTGGAAAAAGTACATGAAAAAGGCATCGAAACGCAGTTATGGAATTTTGCAGACCTTAATATAAAACCGTGTCAAGGTTGTTTGGGTTGTCATAAAGACAGTAATTGTGGTTGTGTAATAAGTGATGATATGCAGAAACTTTATCTGGAATTAGAATCCGCTGAAACTATTATCCTTGGGA
>Ga0209755_10006373_pt1 | contig 13109 bp, 13 predicted proteins | sample TergutCo191P1_FD_187301 | JGI IMG/M metagenome (GOLD analysis project Ga0209755, IMG submission 187301) | Cornitermes sp. P1 segment gut microbial communities from Petit-Saut dam, French Guiana - Co191P1 (SPAdes) (version 2) | ecosystem: Host-associated > Arthropoda: Insects > Digestive system... | reverse complement strand
AGAAAGGAGAGATGGAAAGCGATTACAATCGTATCAGCTCAAGATATGTCAAACTTTTCGCCGATCTTGATGACGAATGCTACAAACGAATAATCGCGCTTGACAAACCGTCGTTTAACATTTCGCGGAACGTGCTAAGAGAACTGATAAACGAATCAACATGCAACGCGGCGGCGGTAAACCTTATAAGTATTGACGAAACGTCTTCGTCAAAAGTGAATTTATTTGTATCGTCAATAAACAGAAAAACGCTTGAAATTCTTCAGACCCTGCACAGTTACATTAATCAGGAATCAAGCATAAAATCGCTGATCGATTCGTTTTTGTTTAGCGAAGAATTGGATGAAAAGACCGCTCTCTGTATTCCCGTAATCTGGTCCCAAAGCGATATGCTGGAAGATACCGGCGTAAACAGCAATTGTTATATCCCCAATCCTGTCGAACAGCAGGGAAAGCAGTCAATTACGGATATAATAAACAAATATTGCGGTAACGCGGGCAGGGCAAAATGGAAACCCGCGGACAAAGATGAAAAAGAAACGCTTAACAGAGAATTCAATCTGTTAGCGGAAACGCAATTTGCATCATCAGACGAAGAGACACAGCAGAGGATATACAAAACAATGATGTCCCTGTGGCAAAATGCCGAAACATTATCAATTTAAAGGAGTTAAAATAATGAAAGAAATGACAGAAATCAGAGTAGGTGAAACAAATTTGGGATTAAAAGATAATATGGTAAAATCGGCAATCCTGCCGAAAACAACAGGCGAACTTGACAGAGATGTCAACATTCAGGGAAATGTAAAAATAGAAGGCGCTGTTTACGCCAGAAATTTAATAATTGACAGCGGACCCGCCGAATTCCAAAGCGCCGTTTACGCGCATAACGAGCTGCATATAAAAAATAAAGCTGCCGACACTGTTATTTTTAATAAAGCGGTCGCTACATCGGGCACTGTTGCCGCGCTGTTAGTCACGGGAAACTGCATATTCGGAGCGGACATTAATTCTGTCAATGTAAAGCTGAAAAATTGTTTTGTAGCGGGAAGCATTTTCGCGAACGATGTGCAGCTTGAATCCTGCGTGGTATTGGGCGGTTGTTTTGCATCCAAAAAACTTACCCTGCAAAATTCCATAACGGGCACATTTAACGCCCCTGAAGTATCGGCAGGCGGAATCAATTATCTTCTGTATCCGACGGCTTTTTCAGTAGAGCCTATGACTTTTCTGCCGGGAACCGAATTTTACAACATCTCTCTTGCAGACTTAGGCTCTCTGTTCAAAAATGAAAACGAAAAACCAAATACCGGAAAAATAAAAATGGACATTGAAGCTGATTCCCAGAGAACGGTACTTGTTGATGCTTCCGATACCAAAACCGTTATAAACAGCTATTCTGTAGCGTCGCGGGTGCTTGTCAGCGATCTTTTAAACATGGAACATCTTGAGAATCATTTTCTGATTATTTCCGCAAGTTTAGGCTCGCAGATAATAAAAACATATTCTCTGCAGAAGGAAAACGGCAGTAAAAGCGAAGACTTAACCCCGGCAAATATCGCGGGATTTTTCTTTAAGATACTAAACGGCGTTGTTCAAATCAAGGACTTGACAGAATCAATTCCGTTCAGCGAATTAAGGCAGAAGTATTTGTAAGTTTCACAGCTTCAAAATCGGCAATATGTTCAGAGTCCTCAGGCGGGAATATCCTTATTTGGCGGTTAGTATAGTAACAAAAAAGCAAATATGTTATTATAATAGTAGGAAAAAAAATGATTATCATAAAAATACTAATCGGCCTTTTAGGGCTGGGAATTGTTGTTTTTGTACACGAATTGGGGCATTTTCTTGCCGCCAGGCTTGTAAGGATAAATGTAGAAGCGTTCTCTATCGGCTGGGGGAAGCCGATTTTAAAAAAGAAAATCGGAGCTGTTGAATACAGGCTTGGGATGTTCCCCCTCGGCGGATACTGCAAGATGCAGGGGGAAACCGATTACAGCGAAGCGTGGAACAATTTACAGAAAGGAATTAAGCCGGAAGAAGGCTCTTACCTCGCGGCAAGCCCCTGGAAAAGAATACTGGTCTGTTTCGCGGGCCCCCTCTTCAATCTGATATTCGCGGTAATTCTTCTTTCATTTATTTGGGGGTTTGGTTTTGAGATTAACACATTCCCGAATAAAATCGTTCTTTATTCGGAAGTTACCCCGGAGCAGACATATCCGGCGGATGACGCGGGTTTTAAAACGGGAGACCGCATAATCGGCATTAATGGACATCCTATAGCCTACTACCATGAGATTCACGAAAATACGGTTTTAAATCCAAATAAACCTCTTGAAATGACAGTTGACAGAGACGGTGAAATTCTTTCACTTAACGTAACGCCGGCTCTTGATAAGTCGACAGGCGCGGGAAGAATTGGAGTTTCTTTCTGGATTGATCCTGTTATCGACAATATAAAACCGGGAAGCCCCGCGGAACGGGAAGGACTTCTGCCGGGCGACATCGTGACAAGCGCCAACGGAGAAGCAATCAGTAAAAGCCTTGATTTGATGAAGGTAAGGTCATTAAATCCTGACAGCATTGTTCTTACTGTTGAAAGAAACGGGGAACAGAAAGAAGCAGTTTTCGGCGAACAAGACCTTGAAGGAGAGATTGGCTTTTCATGGTCTGCAATCCATTACCGCACGCCGAACCTCTCCGTTCCAGCCGCTGTTGTAAAAGGTTTTCAGGAAGGATTTAAGACGCTTGCCATTTCCGTAAAGAGTTTAAAACTCCTCTTTATGGGCATAGACCTTACAAGCGCGGTTTCAGGTCCTGTGCGCATAACGTACATGATTGGAGAGACAGCCGCTCAGAGTTTCGGGCAGGGAACAGCGAGCGGACTGCGCGCTACAGCGGAATTTATCGCTTTGATTTCAATCGCTCTTTGCGTGATGAACCTTCTTCCCCTTCCAATCATTGACGGCGGAATGATTGTTCTTTTCGCCATTGAATGGGTTCGGAGAAAACCGATCCCTCCGAAAGCAGTTTCGATTTTTCAGGGCTGCGGTATGGTAATAATTTTCGGCTTGCTTGTTTTAGCTGTCTTTGGAGATATATTGTTCTTTGTTAGGCAATGACTTCGATTTTAAAGCAAAAGGAGTTGTGAGGTTGAAAAAAAACATTATCTGTCCCTGCACAAATACGCTCTCATTCGAATATGAAGAAGAGCCTGATCTGGACGCAAATCCTCAAATCCTCGAAACAATTTTTAACGGAACATTCATGAGTATTGCCTGCGCGTCATGCGGTAAATTACACAAGCCTGAATACAGGATTACTCTGAACTGGAAATCAAAAAATTTGAGATTGACAGCGCTCCCCGAACTTGAACGCGGCGAGTTCTACATGAAAAAGAAGGAAAACATGCAGAATGAAACTGTAATCGGCTTTCCTGAAATGGCAGACCGGCTTTCTGTAATTAAAGACGGACTTGAGCCTGTCGTTATCGAAACTTTAAAATCATACATACTCGCCAAAGCGGAGGAAAGCTATCCCGATTACGACATAAACGCATGGTACCACTCTGCGCTGTCCAACGGAATTGAATTTCATCTTGACGGCATCAGGCAGAACGAGGTTGCCGTTATGCGAATACCGCTTGAAATGTACGATAAAACTCTTGATGAATTTAAAAAACATCCGAAAAAAAATATATTCGCGTCTCTGCGGGTACGCACTTATTTATCTGTTCAAAATCTATTAAGACCGGATGCTCTAAAATGAAAAATTCAATTTTAACAGGATTGTTTTTAATCACGCTTGCACTGGCCGGAAATACAGCGGCTCAGGAAGCTGCGCTTCCTGAAACTGCGCTTCAAGAAACTGCGCTTCTTGAAACGGATAAAACTTCCGCGCAAACGCTTAATATGACGGGAGGTCACAGGGGGGGGATCACCTCTATTATCCACAACGGCAATACCGTCTTAAGCGCGGGAGAAGACGGTTTTCTTATAACATGGGACGTAAGTAAAAAAATCGCTGTTGACCGCCTTCAACTGACAACTTACAGAATTCTGTCCATGGTAAAACATCCGCAGAAAGATGAAGTTTGCGTAATTGAATCGAGCGTTTCAGGCAATTACTACAGGCTGTCCGCGTGGAATTACGCGGCAAAACAAAAACTTTTTTCGATTATTTCATCAAAGCCTGTCTCTTACATTAATTATTCAGCTGGAGGAAATTTGATAATAGCGTCAGACCTTGACGGCTATAATCTTTCGATTATCAACTCTTCAACAGGAGAGATTAATAAAGACCCTGTTATTTCCAACGGCCATACCGCAGCGGCTGTCACAGGACGAACAGAGCGCAATGTAATGATCTATCAGAGCGAATACGAAGAGTTATCGGGACAGTCCGCTTTTATGGGGCAGATACTTTATTTGAATCTTTCAAATTTGTCTACAGTCGGAAATTTTCAGACGGCAGGCTACATGACACACCCTGTCACCATTATGAACGATCTTTTTATCGCCGGAGTTAACGGAAGCGGCCTTCACATTGTAAACGCCGCAAACGGCCAGACACTTGATTCAAACAGCGTTATCGGAAGGAACGCTATACTCTGCCCTCTTGAAGACGGTTTTTATTGTTACGACAGAAAAGGCAATCAAGCCACTCTTTACCGTTTTACAGTGGCAAGAAATAACGGCAGGCTGAACATCGCAAGCCAGATACCTCTTCCTACTGCGGAAACCGGAAATGTAACCGCAATCGCGTACAACAGAAACCTCGCGCTTTCAACATCAGAAGGAAAACTTTTTCTTTTAGAACAAAACAAAGTAACTCTTTTCGCTTCCGGCTTTCAAAAACAGATAACAGAAATCGCAGTAGGAGAAAAAACAATCGCTTTCTTCTGTGACGACGGTAAGTTATCAATACTGCCTTTGGATTATAAATTAATTGACAGCTCTTTTTCTCTTAAATCCGGCGGATATAACAATTACGAGAAGATCACGTCGTTTACGGCAGCCGATAAAGATTATTACATAATCTGGCAGACAGCAAGTACAAGAAACCCGCCGCAGCTCATTGCCGTTAACCATGCAGAAATAGAATCCGAATCCCCGCAGACAAGAAATCTGAGCTTTATTATCGCGCGTTCTCCGCTGCGATCAATATCAGTTTATAATAATAAATTCCTGACGCTTGATACCGCCGGAAATATCTCGATCAGAGCTCTTGATACAATAATCGGCTCAAGCAATTCCACTAAAACGGATTTTACATTTTCTTCACCGGGAGCGATTAACGCGTCTTTTATCAACAATGATTATATAATTGTCAGCAGCAGCGTAGTAAATAACTCAAGCCCTTTTTTGTCAGTTAACACCAGGACGGGCGAGACAGTTCCGTATTCATTTAAGGTTCACGCCGGTCTAATGATATATCCCGGAAAATCAGGCAGTATATACGCCGCCGCCATAGAGCAGAAAAATACTTTAAACACGATCTTTTTTAATATCACGTCTTCCAATCAGGAAAACAGGATAATGGAATATCACGGAGAAGCGCATCATTATACGATAACAGAATCTCAAGACCGCCTGATCATTGCCTGTGACAGCGAAGGAATAGCCGCTTTCAAAAACAGCGCAGCAGGCGACCGCGAAAAAAGCAATTTCGAACGCACTTCCGGCCTGCCTGTCAGCCTTTATTCCTATGAAGACAAACTCATCTGCCTTGACAGCGAAGGAAATATCGCATGGTACGGCTTAAACGGCAGAATACTGGCGGTATTCAGTATCACAGGGAACCGATGGGCGCTGGATATCCGCCAATCAGGCCAGCAGTCAAGCGGAAGAAAAATATACGGAAACGCGGCTGACTAATCGTGAGCCGGGTTATTCTTAACCTTGAGGATAGCTTCGGATACCGCCCGTTTGACACTGTCGGCATATGCCTGCTCAGTAAACGCCTGCGACGCGTAAAGAGTGCCAAGTATTGAAAAACGATACAATGGTTTTACATTATTCAGCGCAACAGCAGCAATATCAATGATACATTCTTTACAGCGGCATAAATCTTCCTGCCCTGTTTTTAACTGCTGTTCCAGTTCCCTCAGCACAATTATTTCCGCTTCATTCTTAAGCAAATAAAAATCATATTCATCTGTTAAGGCCATAAATTCTCCCCTATAAAAATATTATATCAAACTTTAAAAAAAAATAGCAAGCCATATTTGAGCCATTAATGATGATGTTCCTTCTCAAGAGACCTGAATTTGGCGAATTTTGACTCAAATTGCAATTTTATAACCCCTGTCGGACCGTTCCTCTGCTTGGCGATAATCAAATCGGTTGGAACTACGTCGTACGGCAGCTGCGCATCCTCTTCCTTTTTATTCTTCTTTGCAAGGTCTCTGTTGAGGAACAAAACAAGGTCGGCGTCCTGCTCGATGGAGCCTGAATCCCTTAAATGAGCCAGAGTGGGCGCTTCCCTCTGCGCTTCGCGGGTAAGCTGGCAGAGAACTACAACCGGAATATGCAGTTCACGCGCGAGACTTTTCAGTGATCTTGAAATTTCCGAAATTTGCTCATAACGGGGCATCATGGCGTTTTCATGCACGATAAGCCCCAGATAATCAATAAAAATAATCTGCACCTTTTGCTGGGACCTCAATTTCCTTGCCTGCGTTCTTAAATCAAGAAGCTTCATATTCGGCATATCGACAATGTGAAAAGGAGCCGCGTCAATGATACTCATGCTTTTTACAACTTTTTTATATTCTTCGGTGCTAAGAGCGCCGGATCGCAGGTTTGAGGCTTTAACATTCGCTTCACTGCTTATTAGGCGCTGCACAAGCGCTATGTCCGACATTTCAAGGGACATAAACGCCGTCGGTATTTTTTTATGAAACGAAATATGGGAAGCCATATTCAAAGCAAGAGCGGTTTTACCGACAGACGGCCTCGCTCCGATTATAATAAATTCTTCCTTCTGAAAACCCGATGTATTTTGATCGAGTTCATCAAATCCTGATGAAATCCCGGAGAGCGCACCCTTTGATTTCATCGCGACGTCAATGAGCTCGACTGCCTGTTTTAAGACATCGCGGATATTTCTCGACGCTGAAACCTGACGATCATCTGAAAGAGTAAAAATACTCTGCTGAATTTCTTCCAGCACTTCTTTTGATTCTTTTGATTCATCATAAGCGCTTACTCCGATTTTTGAAGCGACTTTTAAAAGAGAGCGTTTTAACGAATAATTTTTTACTCTCTGCACATAATAGTCGATATTCGCGCTGGACGGAATAACTGTCGTAAGGCTTGAAACATAAGATGCGCCTCCGGCTTCATCGAGCTTTCCCGCCTGTTTTAATTCCTGAACAACGGTTTGAATATCAGGGCGTTTTCCCATTCCGTCAAGGGACATTATCGCTTCAAATATCCGCATATTCGCGCGCGAATAAAAATCCGCCGGATACAGATGAAGCTGTATCGCAGAGGCTACAGCTTCATTGTCCGCCAACATGCTCCCGATAGCCGCCTGCTCCAGATCGTCATCATGAGGAGGCGTATTATCCTTTATGACTTGAGCCATGCCTTTAAATTATTATTCTTCTTTCGCGGATTCTGAATTTTCCGGTACAGTTTCCTGCGCGGCCTCAGAGTCTGCTTCCCTTCGACGGTCATCTCTTCTGCCCCTCTTCGGCGCGGGTTTGACAGCTGTAGTTTCCGTTTTAACTTCCTGCGCTGTAATCGTAATTGAAATTTCCGCGGAATTGTTTTCATAAAGTTTAATAAGCGCTTTATATTTGCCGACGCTCTTAAATCCGTTTCCGGCAAGCTCTATGCGCTTTCTTTCAATTTGAAATCCGTTTTTACCGAGTTCGTCCGCGACAGTTTGATTCGTTACAGCTCCGTAAAGCCTTCCGTTGGCTCCCGCGGGCATGATAATGTTCAATTCAAGCGAATCGAGTTTTTCTTTAAGCCCCCTGGCGTCAAGCCTTTTCTGCTCTTTGCGGGCGTCAATTTCCGCTCTGCGCCCTTCAATGAGGCTTATCATCCTTGTTGTAAAGGGAAGAGCGATTCCGCGCGGAAATAAAAAGTTGCGCGCATAACCTTTCGCGACTTCCCTGACGTCCCCCTCTTCCCCCAGAGGCGCGTGATCCTTGTTTAAAATAACTTTCATAACCCAAGCTCCCTGATACTTAACGTATCCGCAGCACGCCGAAAAGTCAGTCAGCGCGCCGCGTAATTAAAATCAGCCGCAAAAAAGCGGCTGTAACTAAAAGCAGCACATCTTTGATGCCGGCTTTTAGTTTTGCTCCGGAGTAGGAGCAATTCTCAACAGTCAACTCTCAACTCTCAACTCTCAATTTCCTCATTGGCAGCCATGTTTCGGCAATGCCAAGGATCAGCAATAACGCAAGCACAACGGCGCTTAGCGGGCTTATTATTAATAAGCAGGCTGTTATGCTTACAGCGATTCTGACGGCGAAAGACATTTTTGAGAGCGTATGCATTACAATCCCTATGCCCTGCGCGAGAAAAAGTACCGCGCTTACCGTCAATACATTCCATGAAATAATTTCCAGCGCTTTAATCCTGAACGCGCTTGTCAATAAAACCAACGCCAGCGCGCCGATTAATACCCAGATTGTGAACGGCGGCGCGTAATATTGATTCAACGATCTGCCGAGTCTTCTTTTATTAATCAACAACACGGAAGAAATACTTACCTGACGATTCAGAAAAAAAACGATAAACATGCTGAAAACAGCTCCTCCGCGAAGAGAAATGTTTTTAATCAATTCAATAATTCTCTCCTGGGTAAAAGCCTGCCCCATCTCATTCGCGGACGAAGAAAACAGATAAGCGAAGATTTCGGCTGTATCATTCAAAATTATGTTGAAACTATTATCGTTTTTATTAAACATAATAAAAAATAAAAATACTACAGCTCCCGCCAATGAAGCGATCGCGAACCTGTACGCGGCTCTTAAATTCCTGCCGCCTGTTACCCATGTAAAGAGGAAAAGAATTACCGTCATGTAAAAAGCATCCAGCCAAAAGCTCTGATTGCCGCCCGAAAATGAATTCATAACAACGGAAACAATTATATTCGCGCCAACCGCGGCGAAAAATGTTATCCATACAGAGCCTGAAACCAGAACCGCGTAACCTACAGGCACAAGGAAAAAGAAAGCAAGAAGGCCCGTCTTCATAAAAATTAAACTCAAAACGACGCATACCGCGATAACAAGGTAGTTCACCCCGCCCGCTTTCCATTGAGATAACTTTTTCTGAGATGAGTTATTTTGTTCCCCGGCTTTTTCTTCCAGGGGTAAGCTTTCTCCTTCCTGCTGCATTGTTGGTTTTATTCGGCAACGTAAGGAAGAAGAGCGATACTTCTCGCCTGCTTGATTGCCAAAGCGAGAGCGCGCTGATGTTTGGCGCAGGTTCCGGTAATTCTGCGGGGAAGAATTTTTCCTCTTTCTGTAATAAAGCGGCGAAGCGTATCTGCTTCTTTGTAATCAATCTTTAATTTCTGCGCGCAGAATTTGCAAATTTTCTTTTTGTAAAAAACCTTTCCACCTTTTCCGCCGCGTCCGCGATCATCACCGTCGCGGTCATCCATTTGATCCATTCCGCGGTCACGATCCCTGTCACGATCCCTGTCATGGCGTGACGAATGTTCATTGTCATAATATCTGTCGTCTGACATAAAATACTCCTTGTTCTTCATATAATTATTTTCCGTTATTAAAATGGTATATCGTCAACAAAACTATCAGAACTTCCGCCGGAAGGACTGTTGTCTCTCGTCTGGCTGTACGAGCCTTCAGAGCCACCGCCCTGCTGATTATTATTCTGTCTGTCACCTGCCTGACCGCCGCCGCCTAAAAGCTGAATATTATTCGCTATTATTTCAATCTTGGATCTGTTTTGTCCGTCCTGCTGCCAGCGGTCCTGACGGAGCTCTCCATCAACGCCGACCATTTTTCCTTTTGTAAGATAAGATTGAAGGGACTCACCCTGTTTTCCCCATAAAACAATATCGAAAAAGTTCGCCTCATCTTCCCACTGATCGCCGGCTTTCTTGCGCCGGTTTACCGCAATGGAAAATTTACAGACAGCCTGCCCGCCGGAGGTATATTTTATTTCCGCGTCCCGGGTAAGCCGTCCAATCAATACAACATGATTTAGATCTGTCATATCGTCTCCTACTCGTCAATTCTAACGAAGAGATATTTCAGAAGATTGGCGTTGAGTTTGAAAATACGATCAAGAATGATGATTTTAGCCGGGTCAGCTTTAATCGTCAGAAGGACGTATTTTCCCTGTTTTCTTTTTTTGATTTCATAGGCGAGAGCTTTATCACCGAGCTCGTCGGTTTTTTCAATCTCGACTCCGTTTGCTGCAAGATCGGAAAGCACAAGTTCCCGTCCTGCTCTGTGCTGGTCTTCCTCCATTGGAAAGATCACAACTAATTCATATCGGCGCATAGTTCCTCCTTATGGCCATACGTCCGGCATAAAACCGGAAAAGAGGTGCTTAAATGAGATTTAAGCCTTAGGGCATTCTAGCAAATTTGAGGATTTATGGCAAGCAGCCAGGAGTTAATATCTTCCCATTAATTCGATGATCTTGAAGGTTAATTAAAGATTTCAAACGTCAAGTTCGTGCATACGGCAGGTATGAGTTCGTGGTTAAATTTTCTATCTCTTTTTCCTTGCCTCCAATGTCCAATTTTCTTATTTTAGTAATATAACACTTAAAATTATGGAGGATTTATGAATACTGAAAAGGAAATTAAAGCGTCTGTTATTAAAGCGGGACAGTTAGTAGGAACTAAATGGTTTAGCTGGAAAAGAATGCTTGGAGATAAAGTCTCTGTGGAATTTATCGACAAAAAAAACTGCGTCTATACTTCTCAGCCGCATATTTATCCTATGACTTACAATATCGCCGGGGGCGAGCTTTATATCAGTAATATAATGGGAGCTTTTGAGCTTAGGGGAGACGTGCTTTACAACAACGATCTTCCTGTTTTTGAAAAAGCCGCCTGAGGCCGTTTTATTCCCTCCGCCGCAGCTTCGCCATGTTATCGCCCGCGTATTCGTGTTTCGGGTTAATGGCGAGAGCCTGCTCTAAATCAGCTAAGGCCTGTTCCCTGTCGCCTTTTTGATCAAAGGCGACAGCGCGGTTATTTAAAGCATCGGCGTTTGCCGGATCGAGGCGGATCGCTTCTGTGTAGTCGGCGACAGCGCTGTCAATTTCATCATTGTTAAAGTTGATATTGCCCCTGTAATACCAAAATCTTGTACTTTCAGGAGAAAGCCGAATCGCTTCGTTCATGTATTCAACCGCCTTTTCATAATCCTTAAGATGGTTGTACCTTAAACCGAGATTGCTCCACGCGTCGGCATATCCGCTGTCAAGTTCAATTGCTGAATTGTAATTTTCAATCGCTTTTTCATTGTCACCTAACCGGACGTATAAAACGCCGCGGTTATTAAACGCTACGGCATAATCGGGATCCAGACGGATTGCCTCATTATAATCATTCAGAGCTTTTTCGTATTCTCCCTGATTAAGATATACATTGCCGCGGTTGTTGAATGTGACAGGATCTTCCGGGTCAAGACAGCTTGCGGTATCATAATCTTTTAAAGCAGAAATAAAATCGCCTTTAAGTTTAAAAGACAGGCCCCTGGCTGTGAAAGCTGCGGCGTATTCCGGTCTAAGACGGATTGCTTCGGTATGGTCCCGGATTGATTTGTCGAACTCGCCGAGTTTTTCATAGGACAAGCCGCGGTTGTGCCAAATTTGATCGCCGTGCGGCCATATACGAAGCGCCTCGTCATAAAATGTGATTGCTGGGGCGTACTTGCCATTATCGTGTAACTCCATTCCATGCAAACTTAAATCATAGGATTTCCACATCGGATCCGACATATCAATTACAGCGGGAGATGTTTCCGCATCCGGCGCGGTTTCCTGAACCGCCGGAGTTTCATCATCACTTTCCCTGAATGACCACGCTTTACCGGCGCTGTTAAAAAGGTAAGTTCCTCCTCTCTTTTCATTTTTATTGTAAAATTCATCAAAGCCGTTATCAAATGAAGGAGAGCCAGGAGTTTCAGATAACAATACATCAGAGCCGATTGTTACGCTGACAATCTGATTTTTCGTGAAAGCGCGCTTTCCGATAACCGCGACCTGATTCGGTATAACAATTTCTTTTAATTGATTATCGTCAAATGCCCAGTCGCCGACAGCGCGAATTCCTTTTCCTATAACAACGCTTGTTAATTGATTTCTCGAAAAAACGCCGTTGCTGATAAAAGGAAGTTTGTCGGGTATGACAATATTTGTCAGCCGCTGGAGGCTGAAAGCGTAATCTCCGATGTAGGCAATATTTTCCGGCAAAGTGATTTGACTGACGCTGCCGAAATCAAAAGCGTGTTTTCCGATATAGATAACGCTGTCCGGTAAAACAATTCTTTTTAACGATGTATTTCGAAAAAAACATTCAATGCCAATTATACGGACACCCTGCGGAATGACAACGCTGGTTAAACCTTTAATGGTAAAAACGGCGTTATTCAAAGAGCGCACCCTTATTCCGTCAACCTCCGCCGGAATTACAAGATCGCCTCCCTCGCCATGGTATTTATCTATCGTTCCGATTTTGCTTATGGTAAAAACATCCTGACTCTGGGCCGGAGAAAAAATATATACAGCGAATAATATAAGTATGGTCAAGAAATTTTTTTTCATAGAATATTATAACTAAAAGATTATTGTATAAACAAGGGGATTTAATGTTGTAGTGGAAAGTAAAAAACGCTCTCCGTATGCGGCAGTCCGTCAACATCCCCAGAAAAACTCAGAAAGAGCCCGCCTACGAGCCCTGACCATAAAAACCACTGGATTTAAATATATTATATATTCGTAACCAAGCTACCCATTGACATTAATTAATATGGGTAGGATATTTTCCTATCGGTTTTTATGGCCAGGTCTCTACGGCGGAGAATTTCTGAAAATGTTTTTCTGGGTCTGTTGCCGGCACTGCCGCATACACTTAGTAGTTAACTCCCAACACTAAAT
>Ga0209755_10006372_pt1 | contig 13110 bp, 6 predicted proteins | sample TergutCo191P1_FD_187301 | JGI IMG/M metagenome (GOLD analysis project Ga0209755, IMG submission 187301) | Cornitermes sp. P1 segment gut microbial communities from Petit-Saut dam, French Guiana - Co191P1 (SPAdes) (version 2) | ecosystem: Host-associated > Arthropoda: Insects > Digestive system >... | reverse complement strand
AAATTAATTGGAGGGAGAAATGACTGGACTTTCTGTTAGGTAAGGAACTGATAATAAATCGTAATAATCTATTGGTTATATTTACATATTTATTCCATTACATCGTCTTTAAAATATCCTTGCTGCTACAATTATACACTTGATATTTAGGAAGTTATTTTTCATCAGAGTAATTTTATATTCCTGTGGCTGCAAATTCTACTTTACAGCAAAGGTAACACAAGTCATTGTATTTTATCATTATATTGTTACTGTGAGAAAGATTCCTGATGATATTTCAACCTTGTTTTAATTGGAAAACTTTGTTTTGAAATAACCATCACAAATGTTATTTGAGGTGTATTAATGTTGTAAAATAAATGCTGGTATGGTTTTTCATTGCGGTATTGATATGCCTTGCTGAAAAAGAAATAAATGACATACCTTTTTCCTTTAAGACTTACATTAGTAACATATGAATGAAACCAGTCCACATAAAACATCAGTATAAACTTACAAAATATAACAGCATAGGTAATGGATATTTTACAGCACATCCTGTTCATGAATCTCATCAGCCTAACCTTGTTCACATCTTATTCAATACTATTGCTCTAATTACCACATGTGTAAGTGTTAAATTATGTTGTACCCTTCAAAGTAAGGCCAAGGAATTCATTTATGTTGAAGACATGTTGCTTTTATTATGTGAGTGTGTCAATATATATTCTGGAACATCAGACTCCCTGTTGCTTGTGTTCTTGTGTTCTGCATGAAAGAGATTAGCACCACATACTAAATCATTTCATAACTCATTTATATTGGATTTTCATACCTTATTTAAGCAGTGAAACTCCTCTCTTTCCAAGTGTAAGGTAGATATTACTTTTCCAACAATCCCATGGCCTACACTGAGATAGTCCATGATAGTTTTGATGATTGTAAAGTCTTAACATCTTCTGTTGCATTCCATACCAAATGGATTTAAGTTCTGTCTAATGTAATTATGTATTGTAATTTGTTGTCTAAATGTCTTTACAGTCATTCACACAGAATTAGCCTAACATCTTTCAACCCTCCTTAGGGTCGTCTACATGGCTGTCTTAATGTATTACTGTATTATGAGTCAAATTTTGAGTCTAGTGTAAATAAAATATTCATTTAATAAAAGACAAAGTTTTTTTTTACCATCACAATTTTAAAGGTTACAAAATAAATGCTACAACCAAAACTAGACTGATAATACTGTAATATTTCATGCCTGTAGCTTTTTTTTTTTTTTCTAAGATACCAATGAAGGTGGCCCTAAGCAGGGTCTATATATGTGGGGGGTTAATTCTGCGTGACTTACTGTAAATGCATAATGAACTTCATACGTAGCTGCATTAGACAACTGATAATTCTATAGCTATGACTTATTCTACATCCTGTAGTCATATTAACTAACTTTAGGATGCACAGAATACACACAGAAGCATCACAAATAAACTCTCTTCCCTGAGAAAAATTCAGACCTCCTTAATGCACAATAAGGCTCAATAATTTCCTTTTTTTTTTTTTTTGTTCTGCACTGAGCAATTTTCTTTTTATCCTTTTATGTTTATTGGCGATAAAACTGACTATATGTTTTTTTTTTGGCCATATGCAAGATAGTACTATTCTATTAATGAGGAATGTCTTAGTTAATTTGCTCATTATAGGTAATTTAGTGAGTACTTATAAACACTTGTTACAAAACAGCATTTGTGGTAATGTGAAAGTGGAAGTCATTCAAAAATTGATGTTGTACTTTTCACTCTTAAAACAAATATACTATACTAATCAAGATCAGTACAGTGAAAATTGTGTAACCATGAACAAACCTATTCACTAAATTTAAGTAAATACATGACTTAAGAATGTGCACTGTTTTTATGTGGTAGCTGCATAAAGCACCCAGGCTTGTGCCTCTCATTTTTTATTTTCATTCAGTTAGGCAGCCGATTAGTTTTGGATTGAGGTTAGTTATACCACCTCTGAACAGATATATTAAACTATATGCTGATTTTGAAAAGCACATTTTCAAGTTTATTGTTAAAATCTGTATTTTTATTTATTGACCTGCGCAGTTTATTTGGAGCCGATCTATCAAGCCTGCAATGGGATATATGCAAGTAAGGTGGATCCACATCCATAGTTGGTTTTGATAAACTACGCCATTCATTTCTTATGTATTATCAAACAATATTTGGAAATACCCTTGGAATGAAAATTTTACATTCAGTTGCCTTGATAAAGCCCTCCCTCCAATTCAGGAGGCATATGATTTTTATAAACACAACCCATTATTTTAATGAGTCGTACCAATAACACCATGCACAAACATAAAACAAATTGGTTTACACTGTTGGTAATCATATGTACCACGTACTTGAGGACGCAAATTTGTGTTGCAGACTAAAGTTTGTGCATTGAGTGCACTGAAGCATATATCTAAATATATACAATACAAGCAACATGTAAAACTGCTTAAATATACGAAAAGTTATCATCTTAGTTTGTGCTGATTGTCATTGGTTTTGTCAAGTATTAAACAATTTTTCAGTGTGCTTTGTAAGAACAGGACAAAAGTAAACACTCTGAGAAACCAGAGCATTACTACATGGTAATCCTCCTCTACACACATGCAGTGTCTGAGGAAATAACTGTCATTGAAGTAAACAAAAGTATATGTCTTGGATTCAGTTACGAACTTCTCTTAATCTCTAAATGTAAACTGGTAGAGATATAAAATCCAAATTTAAAAGACTGATGCAATTTGTATTATACTGTTCTCAGTGTGCTCCCTGATGGTGTTCATCGCTTATTTCAAACTTTGGAAAAATTTAAATGAAGACAATGTAGTTTAATACCCCAAATTGTTCTTTTAGTGATAAAATATTCATAAATAAGGACAGTTGGTATGTATGATTAACATTTAAACTGAGTTAAGTGATTTGGAAAACAGTATTTTAGTAGACTCCCAGTTTTTGTATGAAGTTGTTGAAGAAAGTACAAAGTGCAATACAAGAGCACCATACTCTAAGAGATATGATTTGTGTAATTTTTTAATTAATTAATATATTTATTTACTGCAGTTGGGTTGCTACCCAGTGGCAGTGGTTATTTTACATGTAAACAAAACGTGAAATTGGTTACAAAGGCTATAAGAAAATGTATCCATTTTCAAAGTGAATTCTGTATCCGTACTCAGACTCACTCATTCCTTAAGCACATGTCTTTTATGTGGTCCTACTCCCGCAAAGGCCCTTGTGAAATTAATGTAGTACTACTCATATGGGACACAAACTTGTTGATTATTTACTTCTGCAATAACAATTAAATGAAAAATAACTACATGCATTTCAAATTATGCAGAACAGTAAATTCTGCTGTCTTCAATCTACCTCATCAAGGCATATGCAGGCATCTAAGCTGTGCCAGGGATATTGCACATAATTTTGATGTGGACTTCTGACAGGACCCAGAAATATTATTCAAGATGATGCTTCTGCTGTTTTGTAAACATATTTTTTAAAAATGCCATGTTTTGGCTTCTGGGTTAATATATGGTCTGTAAATGGCTAGTGAAATTTTTAGTGATATTTAGATCTGTGTTTTCATTATGTGAGAATGCTCTATTAATTCCCTTATTGAGTGTTTCCATGTCAGCATTATTGAGACATCTTTGAATGATTACCTTGTTAGACCCAAATTCAATACCTACTACTCTTCCGTCCCTGCTGCCTCCAGTCCCCTGCAGTCTCCTTTGGCATGGCACCAGTGGCATGATGGTGGTGATGATGGTGGTGCCTCTTTTTCTCAGCAGCGGCTACAGCTGAGGGTTTGGGCATATACATGGCGGCTGTAGTGTCATTGACAACCAGTTCACTCCCATCACGTTCAGTGCCTCCAACGTTGCGGTAGCCTCCACTGACCGGTTCATCCAGTGTTTCCTTGCGCCTAAGTGGTGAGTGGTTTGAGCCTTTGGTCTTATTTCCAGCTGCTGCTGATTCATGTTGCAGGTTTTCCCAGGCTTGACGGTAGTAACGGTTGAGTCCTCCTCTACTCTCTGAGCCTGATGAGTCAAATGATGCTACCGTGTTACAATCTGGTGAAGCACGATGGCGGTAGTGTTTAGTGCTGTGGTTCCTGCTCATAAAGAACATGATTATAAAGTATATGTGAAAAATCACTGAACTTGTATAAGCATTTGTATTTAACACTTAGCATGCCAGCTGTTTGCATTTCCTTCGGTCCAAAACCCAGGCATTTTTGGCATTTTCCACGTGCCCAAACCTGAGTTCAAGCCATGAATGTTATAACACATACACAAATATAAACCTGAGATGTGCTCAGGTGTGGGCCGTGCAGAAAGTTGGGAGAGCCCAAACCTCACTCAGGCATGGGCCTCAAAGTGTTAACACAGTTCAATACATATGAGCACATCAACAGTGACACAGTATGTGTCAGTTTTTCGTTTTGTGAAAACGAAGTTTTCTTCAATTCTCTCTTGTCAAGTGGAATAAAACTTAGTGTATGAAACTGAAGATGCTTCAATTTGTTATTCAGAAATTATAAATATTGTGCATGCATGACTTTTATTTTTAAGTTAAATGTGTGGTTTTTTTTTGGGGGGGGGGGATAGACTCTTCTGACTGTGATTCAGTGCAGAACTAAAGAACAGCCAAAAGATTTTCACTGTATAATAGCAGAAATCATGAATGGGCAGTGATACACAAATCCCAGTTTTGAAAACGTACCTTAGGCTGTTACAGAAGTGGATACCTCAGTATTTTGATGATCAACAAAGAATCCTTTCTTACAAGACAGTTAAATAAACACAACATTTCAAGCTTACCATTATGACACTGTGTTGTATGGTACATTTAGCAGAGTGCAATGTGTCACATTCCAGAATATATAATCTTCATAGTTTCTGCTGCGAGAACCTCATGTCTCTCAAAACAATATAGCCATTTATGCAAAAAGAAATGTAACATTAATATAGGTATTCACGGTGATATATATTTTATGATACTGTCACCTTTCCATAGTGTTTAATTCCCTGTACACATATTACACATGCATACTGTGTTTTCTATGAATATAAATTCTGATATCAGCCTAGCATGGCCTAAAGACTCCCATGTTAGTCACTACATGTCTTTGCAAAATCCCAAAGATTCTGTACTACAATCAGCAATTACAAGTTAAATAATTGTGTGACGCAGGCATGCTCAACTTGTTGCCATTTAGGCACCAGTTGTCTCACTGTGCCCTCAACATGGCTGGCAGGAGTGACACATACAACAAAGTGAATCTGACTGCAAGTTCTTTTACTGTATCTGCCAGCCAAACTTTCTCTTATACCCCTACTTCCTAGCAGTCTATACCTGTCTACCTGCATGCAGACCCTGGCAGATGCCTACATCCACACACATATTTTGAGAGTACAACACGCATGGTGTAAAGGAAATGAGACTGATTAATTCTGCAAGCAGGATAATGTTACAATTAAAAACTGAAGTGTTGTAACTGCACGAACTCCATTGCATTATGACAAGTACAAAGCACTTGTACACTTGTTAGAGAAAAATGTGAACAACACTGAAGTTCTCAACAAATAGGAATATTTAAGCTGATTCCAAATAATTCTCAAGTGTCCAGACTTGAAGCCCAGGTACTTTCAGTCTTTCAGGAGTTTACTACAGAAGAAAGATTCTAGTGTGGTATAACTTTTCTTGAAATGGAACTCTCATTCCAATCCCCTTAATTAATACTGAAAAAGCACAGTTTCAGAGCAAGTGGTTCCATAAACCACATGAATTAGCCCTCTTTCCTCCTGAAAAATTCACTTTGTTGCAAATTTTACATATTTTAATTCTATTTATTTAGTTCAGTCACCATGATATTCTTGAAGTGTCAGATCATGTAGCTGAAAGACCCAAAATACAAAAAAGAAATTACCATTCGAGGTAGAAAATTTTAAGCAGTACAAAATTTTGTATTTCCAAGTAGAATTTCACCTAACCTTCACCAACCAGAATTCATGAAATCATTTAGTGAATTATGTACAGATTTTTCTGTTACTTAAGTCAGTACCATATTTCAGTGCAGTAAAATTCAGTCATGATGCAGAACAACCTTTACATAAGCGAGGTAAATGTGTACTTTTATCAGCACTTATTCAGTCCCATTCTACCTTGGGTAAGGAAGAAGTATCTTCTTAATTCATATCATGAGATTTGTGTAAATAATGTCATATGCTCTGGTCAGCTCAACACCCTATTTGTGCCTCTAATCTGATTTGATAGAACTATAACCCATGTTCCAAATTATACTTTAGAGGTTTTATAAATGAAAAAAACACTACCTGAGACAAGACTAAGCACTTCTGTACACGTGGAACAACAGAGATTTCAGCACCCAACATTGCTGCAGATGAGTTCAGTGACAGAATGAATGTTTGGACCAAACACAGGCCCACTAAATTTATAGAGGAAACCCTACCATGTTATGAACTTAAAACAATTTTTTATAGTTCCACCAAACACAATCAAGTTTTATTCAAGTATGACTATATGTTTCAGTCTAAAAAGACCAGTATCAAGCCAACATTAAAAAACTTTTAAAACAAGGTACATTATAGTGTAATTGTGTTTGTTATATGGGAACTCATGACTAACAGTGGTTGTTACAATGCATAATTTATAAAATTTTCATAACAGAGAATTTCTATAAAATGATATAAAATCAACAATTTGAAGATGACCTGGCTGGTGGTTGTGTCAAGATTGTGTATAAATGATATTAAAATGACAAATTTAAAGTAGGAAAGATTAACTTGTATACCCAGAGAATTTTGAGTCACAAGTGTTGGCAACATGATGTAATACTAATTCTGTACTCAGTGCATATCTACTACACACACTAAAAGATTCCAGTGAGTTTTGTATCCTGTAGCCAACACTTGTGATTCAAAATTCTTTGTATACACAAGGTAATCTTTCCTATGTACATTTACCATTTTAATATAATTTATACACAATTTAGACACAACCACCTGCCAAGATATCATGAATTTGACAATTTTATATAATTTTATTTAAATTCTGTATTATTAAAGTTTTAAAAATCCTGCATTGCAACAACGATTGTAAGTAATGGGTTTCCATATAACAAACACAATAGCACTATATTGTACCTCATTTTAAAAGTTTTTGTAATGTTTGCCTGATGATAGTCTGTTTCAACTGAAACATGTAGTTGCACTTAACTGAAATTTGGTCATGTTTGATGGGGTTATAACGAATTGGTATATAGGCCCACTACTTTACTTCTGTGGGACCAATTGTAGAGGCAGCTTACTCACTAGTTGACAAGGAGACTTCAAACCTAGACTGGAATATTACTGTTACAGAATGATGTTATTAAAGTCACGACCCTGTACCATGCATGAGAAGGCAATTTATTTTTCTGTTATAGCTAGATCAGTAGCTATTTAGAGGAAAGGTAATATCTGTCTTCAAGTAATTTGTATGCATATTACAGCAGATGCATGCAACAGCGGTGCAAGAACAGTTCATAAGAAGAAAAACACCAGACAGAGAAAAGAAGAAGAATATTTTTGCCAACCTGCTGTTGGAATACTTCATCTGCAATCCATTTAATAAAGGTAGTGGGGATTTGATTTCCTGAAAAGCATCAATTGAAGAGAATTAGTGAAGTGTTTCTAAAAATGAAGTATGCTGGTGATGGAGAGATAATAAAATGGTATAACAGTGTACCGTCATACATACTAAGAGGAATTTCACATACTGTTTGTTACACAGACATTTTGTTTATTAATGACGTTCAAAGGACAATAAGATTTCCAATGTGGACAGACTATCTGTTCATTTTAAACAAAATTTTTATTTTGGTAGTAGAAAAGAACAGACACTCATGATGAAAGTCTGATTAAATTTAGAAGAACTGTGCTTCTGTGCAAAACGAATCTAATACTGGTGCATGTCAGTGCTGCATCAGTACTGTACCTTGTTGGACCTAGATTGGGTTTGAGAAATAGCCAGCTGTGGTTCGATTTCGATAGGCAGCACCGCGAGAGAATTCTCGCCTCCCCACTTGCTGATCAGGGAAAGGCAGAGCCAGAAGCGTATACCAGCGTGACGGCATGGTTCGTGCAGGGGGAAGCTTGCGTTTCTTCCCACTAAAACAGCAAGGGTAGGGACAGAAAATCCTGGGTTAGTGATATAACAGTGTTAGCAGGATTAGGAACAAAGTTACTAGGACAAGAAGGTGCCACACAATGTAAACACAGTACATGATCATGCAGGCTTGGATAGACAGTACTAAAGAAGAATCATACTGAATTCCCCACCAACTGTTTTACTGTATTTACAAAGTATAAATTCTTTTCTTATTTTATAACAGTAAAAGTCAAAAGATGAATTTAACTAGTTGATTTCAGCCATATCTCAGTGGTCCAAACAGCTGAATAGAATGAACTATGAATACACATGTCTTTCTGATTTATTCACCTAAGCAGTGAATGCATAATTTAGTGTATGAAAGGAAAAGAAGTTGTGACTGGCTGGAGACAGGCAGATACTTCAGTTTATTATAAAATTGGTTTTGATTAGCATATCATGGTACAACTTCATATGAATGGAAAGAGGACTCCAAAAGGCATCTAACAAATATGAATGTAGATACATCAGTACACTGCTGAAAGAACATTAACATACTCTAAAATGTAATGACTTTACCTGCCAGCAGTTTTCTCTAGAAGAGTAGTTCTGTGCTGTCACACATTTAATTATATATCTCTTATTTCCGAAAATATGCCTAGTCTAACTCGCTCCTGAAGAGTTAAAATAATAGTTCATTCTCTCCAACACAACACAGTGCATTGGAAGGAAAAGAATTCAAGGTCTGCTGAAGGTCTGTTTAGAATGGCCAGTAACAATGTCTTCTTAATGTGGATATGCCAACATTTTCACAACTTAGATCTGCTGCAGGTGACAATTTGAAAGTATGATTCACATGTGACACAATTCAAGTACTATGTGCACGTAACCCAACAAGCATGTGGATTTATACAGGACCAACAAGATTAAAAGTTTTGTTCATATTTTTGAGGTAAAATATCCTCCATTGTCATATAAAGGGTCAATCATTGCCACCATCTGTCTCACATTCAAAGAAATTCCCTTCCATGTAGGAACACTTAAATGAAGACTCATTACATTTTCCAAACGCATTTTATGAAAACCTGAAGAGAACGCTTCAGAATGGTAAATCTACCAAAATAGACCTAAGTGACAAATATGAAACAACACACAAAAGAATGAAGACATGTTTAGAATGTAGCCAGGCAGAAGAAGGGACTTTTTCAAATAAATTACAGAATGAAAGGAAGATGATATGCATTCCAATAACATCTGAGAGAAATTAAAACTCAACAAATTGTTTCTACTGAAAAAATAATTTCCTTAAACGTGAAAGATGCTTTCCATAGATGAATTACACTGTAACAGATCAAGAGTTTTTCTGTTGACATCACACTCATTAGGCCTCTACAAATTCAATTCAATCCAAAAACAGACATACATGTAGCTATGTGGAAAACACACTATAACACGCAGCAATATAAAACAGCATGACATAACCTACCAATCATATTGTGTTATAATGACATTTGTGGTTCACAGTTATGTAACATATTTTTGAAGTGATGAATCTACAGTCAAGAAGACACAGCCATGCTGATAGGTGTCATGCATGAATTTCAATATTGCTGTTCTCAGTGTATTAAACATGATATTTTTACCAAAGAACTGAGGAGTATCTCCTCTTCTAAATCACACATAAAAGCAGATGTCTTTCTACAAGCAAAGCAATTAATTTTGTACAGCTAAAATAATAAGATTTATAAAGGATCCTCTTTACTAATTTCCACTACATAATTCGGGGTATTGAAAGAATCTTGCAAGCAGATTTGGATTAATAATTCTGGTCCTATATTTCTTTCATGAGATGGGCAGGATGTGTAGCACATACAGGGGAGAGGAGAGGCATTACAGGGATTTGGTGGGAAAACCCGAGGGAAAGAGACCACATGGATGACCCAAGCATAAGGGGAAGATAATATTATGATGGATCTTCAGGAAGAGAGAAGTGGGGGGATGGAGTGGATCATGCTGGCTCAGGATAGGGACAGGTGGCAGGCACTTGTGAATGCAGTGATGAACCTTCGGGTTCCATAAAATGAGGGGAATTTCTTGACTAGGTGAGAACCTGTTAGCTTCTCAAGAAGGACTCTGCTCCTTGGAGTATGGAGGAGTATTCTTTCTATCCTTTTGTTATTTTTTTCCCATCTTCCTTCCATATATCATATCCCTTCTTACTCCAGTACTAGCCAGCGACAACCCCATTTGTGACAAGGCTTTTTAGAACTTCATTAGCAATTCCAGGCACATACAGGCATAGTAACAGTATCTGAAATTAAGCTATGGAGCTTCCTCTTTTCTAGTCATCATTGTCACCCATTCATTCAACATTAATATCAGCTGTTAGTAATCTTTTAAATAAGCATAAATTGTTTTTCTGTTATTTGTGGCCTGAGTTTAAAAAAAGAAAAACAATTTTGTGCAGATTCATATAAATATTTTAATCAGTAATCTGTTACAGTAATAAACATTGTATCTATTTAGCCTCTCTGCCCAATTACCACAATGATTTCACAAAGTTACATATATACCTATGGGCTAAAGTTAATAAAGATGAGAACAGTGATTTGCTTGTATTTTATATTAAACTTCTCTGTATTTATTCAATATCCATTGTTCCTTTACCTTTTAATTTATAAACTTTTATATCGCAGTTCATATGTATGCTAGTTAGCCTATAAGTGTGTATGTGGGGGCATGCGGTGGTGCAATTGGTTCAGGCACTGCACTACAAGCCAGAAGGCTGCAGGTTCGATTCCCAATGGTGTCATTGGAATTTTTCTTTGACATAATCCTTCTGGCTGCACTAAGGCTCTGGAATTGACTCAGCCTCTAACAGAAATAAGTACCAGGAATATTTTCTGGGGGGTAAAGGCGGCCGGTGCGTAGGGCTGACAACCTTACCACCTTCATGTGCCGACTGTCTTGAAATCTGGCAGCCTCAAACTCCCAGAACCCTCAGGGTCTGTCCAGGCCTGTAATGGGATTGCTTTACCTTTATAAGTGTGTATATTATATTTTAATTTATTTTGAAGTTGTTTTTGTAAATTTGTAATATTTGTGTTTACTTATTTAATTTGAAATTCTGTTCTAAATTTTTACCATTATATTAATTATTCTAGACTGCCTATCTTAGTGACAGGCCCTCTGTTATGTAGAGCCAAATTACTTATTCTTTGAGTGTTCATATATCCATTGGATGAACTCCTGTATCTAGAATTTGGAATACTATTAATAAATTAATTAATTAATTAATAAGTAGTGTAAAAATTACTTTAGATGGCTACTATAAATTCATGTCAATGAAACCAGAGCATTATGGGGTCAGTGAATCCAGAGGCAGAAATGTGCAGTGCAGAGTCACCACTCTAAGAATGAAGTTTGTATACAGTTGCAATTTTTACCAAAAAACTGAAACACAAAATATATTTCTATACATCAGTTACATGCCACAGGAACTAAACCAGTCAGCAACGAGATTTGGCATTATATTCAAGCCTTAACAGTTTGAAGAAAGATTGTAATAGTTATTTACATTAAGGTTGTACTGTACAACATTCTACAGGTAGCAATTTCCACCGATGAAGTTAATCCCCGTACACAATTGCATCTATGTAAATGTGCTTCAGGAACGTCAGTTTCATTCACAAGTTACATCATTCATCATTACCCAAAGCTCTGAAAATTAATAAATATGGATATCTGCATGAAGTTTCAGTATATTTTTTTTATACATGTACTGAAAATTAATCCTAAACCATGTTACTAAGAGTGGACAAGTAAATGAATAAGAACAAAATCAATGTTCATAATCATAAATTATATTTAAAAATATCACCATCAAAGTCATGGACTATGAACGGTATCCAAAACACAAGGAAAATTCCATGATTTACAAAAGAAACTGTTAACTATACATTATAACTGTGTTACAATATCAAGAATTCCCTTGGCTGCACGGTGTTCCAGCTGTATTGACAGACCTACTACATATTTCTCCAGCCACTGCTTCACTCATTGTAACACTAATAAGTACAGTGAATGGTGGCAGAAATTAATTTGTGAAGGTACACTGCGATTTTATAAGACTCCAACTAGTACTGCTTCAGTTCTCCCAAATGCAAATTTATATTTTGGCATTATGAAAATATGAAAATTATACTTGTAGTAATTACTGTGTTTCTTGAGTAATCATGTGTGGTATTGATGATGTACCCGCCCTTTCTGTCACAAAACACACAAAACAGAGTTGCAAGCTTGATCTGAGAAGAATTATACAACCAGTATTTCATTAATTCAAATTGGCAATGACACTATTGATAAATAAGTGAACACTGTTTGTATAACGCAAATTTTGCATAAGTGTGTTAGCTATCATGCAATTTCAGTGACCACTCTGAAGACATAAGGTGGGATGATGAGCCAAAGTTTTTCATCTGACCCTACTTCTATTATGTGAATTTTCATAAAGTGAGGTCTCACAAGAATAAAAAATCACATTATAGCAAAACTGCCTGTGTATCAAAGAAATTGACTGACATAGAAAAAAGCGTTGGGTTATGTGTGTTCATTATGTCATATAGGTCCATGTAAAAACATTGTGATATAAACTGTCATTTGTTTTAGATTTACTGTTCCTACAATTTCACAAACACAGAAAGCTTCAATTTAAAAAAAGTACAAAAATGCTGATTCATACTAGGAGAGAAAATTTAAGTTAGCTCAGTGTAAATCCAGTCTACTTATCCTGTTTTAACCCTTCAGCGTGGGGGCATTTAAACCCCAGTTCATACTGTGATGTGGGAAGGCTTTTTTATGGGGTATTTAAATTCTGGGCTAAATTGTGCAGGAGTCTATTCAAAATAATGTAGTTTTGTTA